>Ga0326727_10004372_pt1 | contig 42623 bp, 28 predicted proteins | sample MB2enrmetagenome_FD_207643 | JGI IMG/M metagenome (GOLD analysis project Ga0326727, IMG submission 207643) | Lab enriched peat soil microbial communities from McLean, Ithaca, NY, United States - MB29MY | ecosystem: Environmental > Terrestrial > Soil > Wetlands > Peat | place: USA: New York...
GAGTCAAATATACTCAAGTCATGGCTAAACGACTGCAAGTCATCCTCAAGGACCCTGAATACGGCGAGATAAAGCGCGCCGCGCGCTCTCGGCAAATGTCGATTGCCGAATGGGTCCGGCAGGCGCTCGCTGAGGCACGTCGCCGTCAGCCTGTGGGCAGGGTCGGTAGGAAGCTCGAAGTCATCCGCGCTGCAGCACGATTGGATTATCCCACGGGTGACATGGACCGCATGCTGGCGGAGATCGAGATGGGATACCGGTCGAGTGCGCATCCGTGATTCTGGTTGATTCGAACATCCCGATGTATCTCGTGGGCTCGCCTCATCCCCACAAGAGTGACGCACAGCGATTGCTGGAACAACTGGTGGCTGACCGCCAGCGCCTCGTCACCGACGCCGAGGTCCTGCAAGAGATCTTGCATCGGTACGTCGCCATCGACCGCCGGGACGCCATCCAACCGGCGTTCGACGCTCTGCTGGGCATCGTCGATCAAGTGCTTGACGTTTCGCGGACCACCGCCGAGCGTGCCAAGGAGATTGTCCTGGGGCATCGACGGCTGTCGGCGCGTGATGCTCTCCATCTCGCCATCATGGAACAGCATGGGATCAATCGAATCTTGAGTTTTGATTCAGGTTTTGACGGGTTCCCGGGTATCGCGCGGCTGTCGTAAATTGATGCGACCGCTACCGGTGCATCGATCCTCCGTGTGGTCACGCTCGTTCTGGAAGTGAGGCGAGGAATTCTTCCAATTCCGGAGAGATCGGCGCCGAGAAGCTCATCGAGTGGTGCAAGCGCGGGTGCTCGAATTCCAGCGAACCTGCATGGAGAAAGGTGCGCCAAAGCGTCGGCACCTGACGACCTGCGACGCGCAACTTGCTCGGCGCGCCGTAAGTTGTGTCGCCGACAATGGGGTGGCCCAGGGATGCGAAGTGGACCCGGATCTGGTGCGTCCTGCCGGTTTCGGGGTGTGCCGTGAGGAGTGTGAAATCGGGAAATCGCCGCATCACTTCGTATCGGGTGAGTGCCTTCCGCGGTCGCAGTCCGCCTGCCTTCATGCGCGTGCGCCGGACCGGGTCGCGTCCCACCGGTTTCGAGATTTGGCCATGGTCGCTGCTGACCTTCCCGTGAACTAAGAGAGTATAGGCCTTGTGGACGGTGCGCGATTTGAATTGCTCTGCCAATCGCCGGTGCGCGGCGTCGTTCTTAGCCACCACGACCAACCCCGAGGTCATTTTATCGAGGCGATGCACGATGCCCGGACGCGACACATCGCCGCCCGCAGAAAGGGTCCCAACGTGATGCAGCAAGGCGTTGACCAGCGTGCCTGATTTCACCCCTGCGCCGACGTGCACAACCATCCCCGCTGGCTTGTTTACCACCAGCAGATCCTCATCCTCGAACACAATGGAAAGCGGCAAGGCTTCCGGCGTGGCCGCCAATTCCTCTCGTTCCGCGCGCACTGAGATGATATCGCCGGATCGGACCGATTCCCCGCCCTTCCGGGCGGAACGCTCGCAAACCCGAACCAATCCGGAGCGAATGAGCCGCTGGATCTGACTGCGGCTCCAATCAGGCATTTGCCGGGCGAGAAAGATGTCCAGCCGTTCACCGCTTTCGGAAACTCGAAATTCGAGATGTGAATTTGGTGGTTGTTCGGCCATGGTTCGACTACGAAAACTGGAAACTGGAAATTGGAAAATAGAAAATGGAAGTTGGGAGAACCTTTGATTTAGAGCCCCCAAGATCGGATTTCTAATCTGGGTTTTCCAGTTTCCATTTTCCAGTTTCAGGTTTAGTCCAGGAAAAGCAGCTCAAACACCAGGAACCCTGCGCCGACGACAATGGAAGCGTCAGCCAGGTTGAACGTGTACCAGTGATATCCTCGGTAGTAAACGTCAACAAAATCCACAACTCGGCCGAAGCGGATGCGATCGAAGAGATTTGAGAGCGCCCCGCCCAGGATCAGAGCAAGTCCCACCCCCGCCACTTGACGAAGCTGCTGATTCCGCCAGACGACGCCGATGACCATGGCCAGCAGCAAGCTTGAGACGACGATGAGCAGCACGGTCCTCCAGGCCGATGGCGATTCCGAGAACAAACCAAAGGCAGCGCCGGCATTCTTGGTATAAACGAGGTTGAGAAAGTGGGGGACCACCGTAACCGTGGTGTGTTCCGGAATTGAGGCCTCTACTGCGGCTTTGGTCACCTGGTCCGCGACAAATATCGCCGAGGCGATGACCGCCCAAACGGCGCGTGAGAAGCGATTGATACGAGTTGGCATAGATCAGTCTTCAGTCGTCAGTTTTCAGTTCTCAGCCGACCCTGGTCCGCAGCCGACCGCATGGACACCACTGGTTGCCAGCACCGGACCAGCATCGAGTTAAGACCGCGAACTGAGGACTGACAACTGCCGACTGATTACTGACTACTACTTTCTATCTCACGCAGTGCCTGCGAGCACCTCTCGCACACCCTCGGGTAGCGGCTGTCTTGACCTACTTGTTCGGAATAATTCCAGCAGCGTTCGCATTTGTGGCCCAAGGCCTTTTCGATCGTGATCTTGAGTCCCGGGATCTCAGTTTCCAGCGCGCCCCCCTCAGGACTAGCGCAGAGATCGACCTGCGAAACAATAAAGATCGTGGGAAGCGCCTTTTGATATTCCTCGAGCAGACTCTTAAGGTCGCCGTCCGCCCAGAGGCGAATCCGCGCCTCCAGCGAGCCGCCGATGAACTTCTCCTGCCGCGCCACTTCAAGCGCCTTGAGGACTGCATTGCGGATTTCGATCAAGCGCGGCCACTTTTCCAGGCGCCCGGAATACTCAGTTGGAACTAGATTGCGGAGCGTTTCCGGCCTGAGGAATTGGGCGAGATGCACGCTCTTTTCGCGCCCCTGGAGTCCCGGAAGATTCGTCCAAACCTCCTCGGCCGTAAACGGCATCAGAGGAGCAAGCGCCCGAACCAAGGCCTCCGCGATGTAACAGATCGCTGTCTGGGCGGAGCGTCGCCGAGTGGAACGGGCGGGGGCCGTATAGAGGCGGTCTTTAAGAATATCAAAGTAAAACGCGCTCAGGTCCACGGTGGCAAAATCGTAAATTGCCCTATACACCTTGTGGAAAGCGTACTCCTGATAGGCCGCCTGGACTCGCTCCAGTAATTCCGCCGTGCGCACCAGCGCCCAGGCATCCAACTCCTCGAGTTGCGAGCTCTCTACGGAATCGTTCTGCGGGTCGAAGTCATAGAGATTGCTCAAACAATATCGAAACGTGTTTCGCAACTTACGATAGGCCTCGGAGAGGCGGGCCAACATATCGGCTGAGATGGTCACGTCTTCACCGAACTCGACTGAGGCCACCCAGAGACGCAGGATTTCAGCCCCATGGGTCTTGATGACTTCGTTGGGATCAATCACGTTTCCCAGCGACTTGGACATGGCCCGGCGCTCGGCGTCGAGAACCCAGCCGTGAGTGAGGACCGCGCGATACGGCGCCATGCCGTGTGTGCCCAGGGCGACCAGGAGCGAACTGTGAAACCAGCCGCGGTATTGGTCACCGGCTTCCAGGTAGACGTCCGCGGGCCAGGGAAGGTCCGGCCGATGACCCAGCACCACGTAATGGCTCGAGCCGGAATCAAACCAGACGTCGAGAATGTCGGTCTCCTTTCGCAGCCGCGTGCCGCCGCACTCCGGACACTCGCCTCCGTGCGGCAGAAGTTCTTCCACGCTGTGAGCGTACCAGGCGTCCGCGCCTTCTTTTCTGAACAACTCCACCGCATGTTCCGCCAACTTCGGATCCAGCAAGGGCTGCTTGCAGGTCTCGCAGTGGAAGACGGTGATGGGAACGCCCCACATGCGCTGCCGCGAGATGCACCAGTCCGGACGCTCGGCAATCATGTTGGCGATACGTTCTTCTCCCCAGCTCGGCAGCCAATGCACCTTCTTAATCTCTTCAAGGGCTTTCTCTCGCAATTCGCGGTGGTCGATGTTAATGAACCATTGCTCGTTGGCCCGGAAAATCACGGGGTTGTGACAGCGCCAGCAGTGCGGGTAGGCGTGACTCAGCCAGCCCGCCGGCCCTACAAGCATTCCCCGGCTTTTCAGCAACTCCACGATCGGCTCGTTCGCGTCGAAAACCTTCTTGCCAAGATACTCCGGAAGGCCTTCGGTGAATTCTCCTCCGTCCCCAACCGGGCAGTACGTATCCAGTCCGTACTGCACACCGGTGAGGTAGTCCTCCCGCCCGTGGCCGGGAGCGGTGTGAACACTTCCGGTCCCATCTTCCGCCGTTACATAATTTGCCAGCACACCCAGGATCTTACGGTCCAGAAACGGGTGCTGCAATTCCACGCGATCCAGCCTGCGCCCGGGTATTCTGGCCAGGATTTTGGTGGCGTTGAGCCCCGTTTCTTGCACAACCGGATCATGCCGACGGCTTTCGATCAGGTACGCATCGCCGCCGTCGTCCGCCACCGCAACGTACTCAAACTCGGGGTGAAACGCCACCGCCATGCTGGCAGGAAGCGTCCACGGCGTCGTGGTCCAGATGATGACGTAGAGCCTGCGGCCGGCAAGGGCGGGATCCAGGCTGGCGGGGTCCGTCAACACGGGGTATCTCACATAGATCGAACGGCTGCGGTGGTCTTCGTACTCCACCTCAGCCTCTGCCAAGGCCGTCTTGCAGGAAATGCACCAGTACACCGGTTTTCGGCCGCGGTAGACATAGCCGCCCGCCAGAAACTTCAGGAAGGCCTCCGCAATTTCCGCCTCGTACTCGAAGTTCATAGTGAGGTAAGGCTTTTCCCACTCGCCGAAGACTCCCAAGCGCATGAAGTCCTGCCGCTGAATATCCACGTACTTTGCTGCGTAGCGCCGGCAAGCCTGCCGGACTTCCACCACGCTCATCTGCGCTTTCCGTCCTCCCAATTCTTTGTCGACGTAGATTTCGATCGGTAACCCGTGGCAATCCCAGCCCGGCACAAAAGGAGCGTTGAACCCCTCCAAGGTCTTCGATTTGACGATGAAATCCTTCAGGATCTTGTTGAGTGCCGTCCCCAGGTGAATACGGCCGTTGGCATAGGGGGGCCCATCGTGCAAGGTGAAGATTGGTGCGTCCTTCCGTGCGGCGCGAATCTGACCGTAGAGATCGCCCTTCGCCCACTCGGCCAGCCATCTGGGCTCATTTTGTGGGAGATTGGCCTTCATTGAAAAATGGGTCTTGGGAAGGTTAAGAGTGTGTTTCAGGTCGAACGTCTTCTCCATTCGTCCTCCGCTGAGTGCGCCAGCCAGTATTATAGAGAACGTGCAAAGAGGGTGTCTAGCTCAGATGCAACTTCCAGCGGCTTTAGTACGTCAACTACCTTGGCCGAACCCACGTCATGGACGCAAACGCCGGAGCTTAGGGCGTCGGGACGCAAGGCTATGCAGGCCCACTGTGAAGAGACAACTTCTGCTGAGTTGGAAGTGGCCAGGCTGTGGTAGAATAAGTTTGAGAAGAAAACAAAGGAATAATTGCTAGCGCATGCAACTTCGGAGGGCCTGCGGCCATCATTAATTTAGGGCCAGGAGAACCGCTGGAGAGTTTTTCGAGTACGCCCGAGGGACACGACATGAGTGCGACGGCAACGAGTGACACCGAGGTTGGCGCTAAGGCGGGGGGCAGTTCCCACGGCAGCACCCCTACGCCCGAACCCGAGTATCACTTCACTTTTGTGGACTCCACGCTTCCGCCTGTTTCTCTCTTTCGCCAGATCTGGCAGTTGCTTCACGAGCCGACGAACACCGTTCCGAAAGAGTATTACCGCGGAAAGGTCGCTTTACCTGCCACCGACCTGCGCCCTTGGATCTTTGATATCCCCAACCAACTAAAGGCGCTGTTTGAGAAGCCGAAAAACAACATCGCAAGCGAATATTACCGGGGCGAGGTGGATCTGCCCGCCACGGATATGCGCCCCTGGATCCTCGACATCCCAAACCAGATAAGGGCTTTATTCGAGAAACCGAAGCCCCCCTCGATCCCCATTACCTCCCACCCCGTCGACGTACCCAACATGTGGCAGGACTATCAGCCACAGTCGGGTTCGTGGATGAATTCTCTGCTGGTTCACGTCGTGGGAATAGCGATCATCTTGCTTCCATTTCTTATCTCCCAAGTCAACACGCCGACCAAAGTGTCCGCAAAGAGCGAAGTGATAGACATTTCGCCCTACTTGGCCGAAATCGAGGCGGCCGGCAAAAAGGCTGGAGGGGGTGGCGGAGGAGGCGACCGCTCGCCGACCCCGGCGTCGAAGGGCGCAGTTCCCAGGTTTTCGAGGACACAAGTTGCTCCCCCAATGGCGGTAATTCGAAATCTTCACCCCATCCTGCAGGTCGCGCCAACCTTGTTGGGCCCGCCCGAGTTGAAACTCCCACAGATGGCTTCCAATTTGCCCAACTGGGGCGATCCGCAGGGTGTTGCAGGCCCGCCTTCCAACGGGCCTGGAACGGGCGGAGGCATAGGTTCCGGTGAAGGGACCGGCATCGGGTCCGGCAAAGGCGCGGGGTTGGGTCCTGGAGAGGGCGGCGGGACGGGTGGCGGGATCTATAGCGTCGGTGGCGGTGTCAGCGCGCCTATCCCGATCTTCAAGCCTGAACCCCCTTACTCCGAGGAAGCCCGGAAGGCCAAGTATCAGGGCACCGTGGTACTGATGATCGTCGTGGACGCCCAGGGCAATGTTACCGACTGTAAGGTGGTGAGGCCACTGGGCCTGGGGCTCGACGAAAAGGCCACGGAGACCGTGCGGACGTGGAAATTCAAGCCGGCGATGCGTAACGCCACGCCAGTTCCAGTGCGCGTGATTGTGGAAGTCAGCTTCCGCTTGTTCTGAAGAACCGTTGACGGTCAACAGTTGACAGTCGACAGTTCGAGTCAGAATCTGCTCTCCGAATTTGGCAGTCTGAATCAAGCCACTCGGTTCCCCAGACTTTGTTGTCGTGTATCCTTCGCGACCCGCCAGTGTCTTGACGGGAATGCAGCGCCGACCTGTAGGTCGGCAAATGCCGGCCTGCAGGCGAGCACTCCAAGCCAAATCAGGACACTGCGTCGCAACCGTTCAAATAGACTCCAAACAGCAGCTATGGTAATGTAACTCATTGTTCCTGGGAGGTCGTCTAACGGTAGGACTGCAGACTCTGGATCTGCGTATCGGGGTTCGAATCCCTGCCTCCCAGCCAGTCAGCGCCGACTGGACATGACCACGAAGAATGGGCCTCTGGCCCCCGTATCCCTTCTCAGGGACACCCGCAAGGGACGGAGTTCGGGAAAGGGACGCTAGTCCGGCCGTCCGTGCTTGGCCCGCCGGAAACTTCCCGGATCACGAATTCATCAAATAGGCAGACGAGCAGTTGCCTTCGTCGGAGGGAGATGCGATGGGAGGTCCCGCTCTGGTCGCTGCCGAACCCTACCTCATCCAGCAGGACTATGAACACTATACCGCCGAGCAGCACGCCGTCTGGACAGAGCTCGTGCGGAGACGGCTCCCCCAAGTAGAGGAATATGCGTGCCAGGAATATCTTGAGGGCGTTGATATTATTGGCTTGCGGAAGGATCGCATTCCAAACCTGGCCTCCATCAGCGAGAGGCTGCAGCCACAGACAGGCTGGAACGCCACGCCGGTCAGCGGCTTCCTTCCGGCTGGTGCGTTTTTTGAAATGCTTGCGGCTCGCAAGTTTCCAACCACCACCTGGCTGAGAAGCCGGGACTCACTCGACTACATTCCTCAGCCGGACATCTTCCACGATGTTTTCGGTCACGTTCCCATGCATTCGCATCCTGTGTTTGCGGGTTTTCTCCAGCACTACGGGAGCGTGTGCGCGCAGATTGAGGACAAACTGGTACTGGAGCGGCTGGGGCGGCTCTTCTGGTACACGGTTGAATTCGGGATCATGCGGCGAGGAGGCAAGATCAAGGTGTACGGCAGCGGGGTGATCAGCTCACACGGAGAATGCACGAATGTGATTCAGGGCGGTTGCACAGTGAGGCCCTTTGATCTGGAGACCGTACTTGAGACTCCCGTCAAAGTCGATGAGCTTCAGAAAGTTCTCTTCGCGATCGAGAGCTTCGAGCAAATCTACGAGGCTATGCAGGAAGCCGAAAGGCGCGTCAAGCACGCCGCGCACGTTTAATTCACGCGAAGCCCCGCGCGGCTCAGCGCGGAGATCCCGTTTCGCTCACTGTAAATAGGAGATCATTCGTCGGGAAAGGGGCGATTTGGACGGCCCCGGGGTTCTGCTCCTTGATCCGTAGAACCGCCTTTAGCTCCTCGACGGACTTGTCCTTCTCGCCGAGTGCCCGGTAGGTTGCGCCGAGGGTCTCGTGCGCTTCGATCATATCCGGCCAGATTTCGAGCGCGGCTTGAAGATGCGCGATCGCCGCGGGATAGTCCTTCCCAAGGTAACCGATCTTTCCGGCCAATGACTGAATGAACGCATCCTTGGAATTGAGAGCAAGCGCCTCGCCGATAGCCTCCTTCGCCCCCGGAACATCGGCAGGCTCTGCGCTGAGCATGGCGGAAGCCAGGTGATAGTAAGCCATCGCCTGATGGGCGCCCAACGCAATGGCGGTCTCCAGCAGCGGTCTTGCATCCGTGCCTCGCAGGCTGTAATCAAGCATCATGCCGTGCACGAGGTAGGGCAGATACCATTCGGGCCACTTCGATTCCATATTGGCGAGCACGACTGCTGCCTCGCCGGTTTGGTGGAGAATGGCGAAGCCGATGGCCCGAGTCAACCAAAGCTGGGGATCGTTGGGCACTACCCGCTCCGCTTTTGCCAGGAAATCAAGCATCTCTTGCACCTGATTGTGGTCGATCATGAACAAGGCAGCTTGGAAGTAAAGGTCTGGGCGAGTGGGTGTGGATTGAATCCCGCGATCGAGAGCCTCCGCAGCCTCCTGGGGCCTCCGGAGAGCGTCCAGCAACTGGGCGCGCAGAAGGAAGTAGTCCCCCTTGCGCTGCTCCCCAGCCATCCTGTCGAGAACCTGCAAGGCCGCTTCAGGACCTCTGGAGTGGAATACCGCGATGACCAAGTCAATACGCACATCCGTGTTCAAAGGATTGCCTGCGACGGCGGGCTCCAAAAACTCGCTCGCCTGCACATACTTCTCCCGCTCGAGAAGTGATTTCCCGCACCGGGCCAGAATGGCTGGATCGGAAGTTTCCTGGCGCGCGGTTCTGAAAAGCTCCACTGCTTCCTCAACATCTCCCTGGTAGAGAAGCGCCTGCCCCAAGCGGACTTTCGGCGCCGGGTCTTCCGGGCGAGCGTTAATCGTGCGTCGGAGGTTCGTTACGTACCGCGAGAATTGCTCCTCAGGGGACAAGTCGAGAAACCTAAAAAGGCCGCCCTGCGCTCGCTCGCGTCTTGCTTCCGGCTCGACAACCCTAAAGCGAGCGGTCACTTTCTCCGCTTCGTCCGATCGGCCCACACGCACCAGCGCCTGGCTGTAATGCATGAGCAGCCTGCTATCGTTGGGCTTGCGCGCGGCAGCTTGGGCGAGGAGCTTGACGGCCTCGGCCGGCTGCTGAAGCCGCATATCGTTCTGACCTGCCATGTCGAGAGCTAACGCGTTGCCGGGCTCCGCAGCGAGAATCAGCTTCAGATCGTTCAGTGACTCTTGAAACTCACCTTGCTGGTAGCGAAGGACTGCCCGGGCGTAACGCGCTACGGTCATTTTCGGGTCGATTTCGAGCGCGCGAGTGAGGTGCTCGAGGGCCTTGCCGGCATCCCGAGTTGTCTCCGCGATGGCCAATTCGTAAAGTCCGCGCGGATCCTCGGGATACTTTCGGGTGTACCACGTAAGATCCGCCAGGCCGAGGTCGATGTCACCGCTGAAAGCGTTGCAGAAACCGCGCTCGCGCCGCGCAACGCCGTCCTGAGGCTTCAACTTCAAATACTGGTCGAGAGCGGAAGCGGCATCGGCATAGAAGCCGATCTGCTCGCTGGCATCGGCTAAGGCGTGGAGGATCTCGGGGCGCTGCGGAGCAGCATTATGCGCCTGGAGGAGCAGAACCACAGCTTTGTCAGCCTGGGATGTTTCCGTAAGGACCAGCGCCAGATTGAACAGGCAGTCGGGATCCTCCGGGCGCTGCTTCAGGGCGGCCTCAAAGACCTCCCTCGCCCGATCGACGTGGCCGGCTTTCTGCGCGGCCAATCCCAGGTTATAGAGGATATCGAAATCGGCAGGGTTGTCGTGGAGCGCCTTCGCGAACGATTGCTCGGCGTCTGCGTAACGTCCCCACTGAGCCATCAGCAACCCTACGGAATACTCAAGACCCGGCGTCCCCGGGGCGTCTTTCTCGAGTTGGCCTACCACCTGCTGGGCGAGGGCCCGTTGCCCGGCATACGCGAGCGCCTTGGCCCGCAATAACCGGGCTGCGGGCCTGGCCTGCTCGGAGGCCGCCAAGTGACCGAAATAGCGCAACGCCTGTTCCCCACGCTTTGCGTCTACGCTGATCTGTGCCAACTGAAGGTTTGCGTTGGGGTGGCCCGCGTCGATCGCGATGACTCGCAGGAACGCCGCGCGCGCGCGGTCCGGCATATTTCGTTCCAGATAATGATTGCCGAGATTGTTGAGCAGCGACGCGTCGTCAGGCCTGACTTCCAATGCCAGGTTATAACACCGCTCCGCTTCCTCATAACGCGCTTGTGCGTCGAGAATCACTCCCATCAAGTCCAGCGCTCGGGCATCGCGCGGGTGTTCTGCCAACGCCGACCTTAGGGTCTCCTCCGCGTCGAGATACTTTTGCTGGTCGAATTCAGCGGCCGCCCGGGCGATGACACTGTCCGGAACCTGTGCAAAAGCCAATTGGGTTGAGAGGAGAAGGCTCACGGCGATCGCGAGGGGAAGTCGCCTGTACAGGTAACGAGGCGAGAAGTTCGCAATAAAGTCACTGCCCTCTCCCTTGGGGAGAGGGTGTCCCGCTGCCGGCGCTTTCACCAGCCGGAGCGGGACGGGTGAGGGGTCGGTTCCGCAGCCACGATCAATAAGGCAGCCGAACAGATCAAACGGCAAATGGCAAAAGGCAAATTTCAAATGGTGTACTGTTTGCCATTTGCTTTTTGCCATTTGAACTTTGAAATTCCTTTCGTGTGAATCTCACCAGCGCCGCAACGCCACCGGTACGCGCCCTCGGCCAGCATGGAGTTCACGCTCGGCGGAGGTCTTGTAGGTCGCGAGTTCCTTTGCGGCTTTATCCGGCGAGCCCAAACGCGAGTAGGCGCGCGACAAAGCCAGATGAACATTCGCATCCATTGGATCAAGCCTGGCCGCCGCCTCCAGTTCAGTCACCGCTTGCGTCGTCCGATTGTTCTTCAGTTCGAGCTTCCCGAGAAGAAAATGCGCCGGCGCAAGGCCATTGTCCAAGGAAAGCGCTCTGCGCAAGGCCTCGTAAGCCCGTGCCTCCGCCCCGGTATCACCGCCCTCGGCTCGATGAATCTCGAGTGCCGCATACTCCTGGTAATGGGGAGCGTCGCGCGGAAACTTCTTGATCCCGCGCTCCAGAGTTTCCAGCGCCTGCTTGCCAAAACCGGCGATAGACTGAATGATGGCCAAGTCGTAGTTCGCTTCGGGCGAGCCGGGGTTCAACTCCGCGGCGCGACCATAGCTCTTCAAGGCATCAGTCAGGTAACCCATTCCAGCCTCGGCCGTTCCCCGAAGCATCAACGCGCGATAGGAACCCGGGAATTTGGTAGCGGTCTCCTTCCCCAACGCCAATGCCAGTTCATCCTGATGGTGATCCAGCAGAACTGTGCCGAGGTCCAGGTACGTGGATTCGTTGCCGGGGTCCAAGGCGACGGCGTGGTCGAACGCGAGCGTTGCTTCCTGAATCTTGTTTTGCCCGCCGTAACACCACCCCAGCAGTGTATAGAGCTCGCGAGTAGGGGAACCCGTGGCGAGCGAGTCGAGGACTGCCTGCTGGCATTCACTGAATCTTCCCCCGCGATAGCGGCAGAGCGCGAGGTAATAGCTGACCTTGGCGGGATCGGGGTAGCCCGGCTTGGCAGCGGCAAACAAATCCTCCGCGGTCGTGAAGTCCTCCGCTTCCAAAGCCGTTTGGCCGCCCGCATACAGAGCCTCCGCCGGGGCTGGGTCTGAGAGCAGCCGGCGCAGGCTTTGGCGCGCGCGCGCGGGGTCTTTGAGCTGATAGTACGACCGCGCCAGGGCCACCACCGACTCGGGGTGCTGCTTGACCAGTTCAGGGACAGAATTCAGCAGGCGCAAGGCACTCTCGAAATGCTGGAGATTCTCCTCCACCATGCCCAGGATCAGGGTGCTTTCTGCGTCGGCGGGTTGAGCCGTGAGAATCTTCTGGAGATTTGATTCAGCGCTCTTGAATTCACCCAAGCGCCATTGGTTCTTCGCTAGATTCCGCCGGATGGAAAGATCTCCTGGATCCACTTCGAGCGCTGCCTGGAAGTACCGGTCGGAGTCGGAGAATCGCTGCTCCATCCCCAGGACAATTCCCAACTCGGAAAGATAGGCGGGGTCGCGCGGGCTCAGCTTCACAGCCTGGCCGAATTCGGCCTCTGCCGCAGCCAGGTTTCGCGCTTGCAATAGTTGCAAACCGCGCTCGGCATGGAGTTCTGCTTCGGACTTGGTCTGCCCAAACACAAGCTGGCAGTAAAGCCACAGGAAACTTGAGAGCAGGATTGGTATGCCCCTGGTCACTGTCCCCTTAACGTAGGGCAACCCTTATTGCCGCGGGCGGGCAACCCAAGGGTTGCACCTACCATTACCCCAACGTAGGGGCGGCCCTCCTGGCCGCCTGTCAGCAATCGCAAGAACTGCCTCTGCGACCGGCACTCACCAGTAGAACTTCAACGCCGCCTGCACTTCACGCGGACCGTTGGCAGTACTCGTGATGACCCCAAAGCTGCCGCTGTTGACGGTCGTATTCGGACCTGAGAACTGTGGATGATTGAAACTGTTGTAGGTCTCGAGACGGAACTGCAGTCTGGCGCCTTCGCGCAACCTCGCTAGTGGAAATTCCTTAAAGAGCGCCAAGTTGGCATTGGCGATACCCGGTTGCCGGCAACTTCCATCCGTCCGTGAGGCAGTGCCCAGCGTAAAGGGAGGGGGAACAACCGCCACGTCGGGGTCGGTAAAGTACTGGGTCAGGATATTCGAACTAGCGCAGTGAAGAGTCCCGGTAAGGTTCGGCTGCTGGCCGCCGTAGGTGGGCAGGCTTTGGCCACCGGAAAGTCCCAAGATTTCGGGACGACCGTCGGTGAATCGCAGGATCCCCGTGGTCTCCCAGCCGCCCAGGACCGCGTTGACAACGGAGTTCGTGTGTCCTAGGAAGGCTTTGCCCCGCCCGACGGGCAAATCATAGGTGTAACTGAATTGCAGCACTGAAGGCATGTCAAAGGTGGACAACCCTCGTTCCAGCTTCATATTGTTCGGATCAGCCAAATGGGTAATCCCGCCCAGCCAGGTGACGGCGCCGCCGGTCGACGAGGCGTCATCGATTGATTTTGACCAGACGTACGTCACCAGGAATTGCAGCCCGTGAGAGAACCGTTTTTCGGCCTTGATCTGCAAGGCGTTGTATATCGAATTCGCCCAGGGCGGGTCCTCACCGCTGAAGCCGGTAAATTGCGGGTACGGCAACTGGAACTGAGAGGCCGGATACTGTTGGGAGGACAGTCCGGTGTTTGGGTCGGTGATGATGCCGTAGAACGGATTATTCACGTAGGTGTTGAGCGCGGCAATCTGGTCGGAGGTGTAATGCTCGATCTGAGAACCAAGGTAGTCAAGATTTCCAGCGCCACCGAAGTACAGGTGAGTGCCCTTCTTCCCAAGATAGCTCACATCCAGCAGCGTGCTGCCTGGCAATTCGCGCTGAATACCGAAGCTCCATGACTGCTCGTAGGGATTGGCCGTGTCGATGCTCACAATCGGACCGGCGGCGCCGTAACCTACGTCGTTCAATAATCCCTTGCTGCTGCCCGGCGGAAATATGATTCCGCTGGGGAACGGATTGCTCAAGCGTCCGTAAGGCGTCGCGCCATCGCTCGGATTGAGTGCGTAATAGGGTGTGGTCTGGTCGTAACCTTGCCAGCCAAGCGCTCCGGTTCCGGCTGCGCCCGATTTCACGGTTGAAAAGAAGATGCCGTAGCCGCCCCGAAGCACGGTTTTGTTGAACATTTGATACGCGAAGCCCAGGCGCGGCCCCACAGCCCGGTAATCCGTACCGAAGTTGTTCCGATTGTTGGGATTCATGAAGATTTCGCCGCCATGCAAGGTCCCCAGACCGGGCACGTTGAGAGGGGACACAACGTTGGGATCCAGAGCATTCATGCGGTTATAGCGCTCGCTTCTGGGCGTGTTCACGTCGTAACGAATGCCGATGTTGAGCGTCAGCTTCCGGTTCGCCTTCCAGTTATCCTGCACAAATCCGCCGTATTGGAAACTCTGCGTGCTCACGTAATTGGGGATCTCGTATTGGCCCCAGGAGCCCGGACCGCCGACGCCGGTCATGAAAGTAGCCAGAGCGTCGCCGCCGCCTGAATACGGGTACTCGGACGTGCCGGTGAAATCGTAGTAGAAGTATCCCCCCGGGGTACCCGGCTGCGTGTAGTTGGTGCGGTGCATCCGTCCCTCGGCGCCGAATTTCAGATTGTGCGCGCCCTTTATCCAGTTCAGCGCGCCCAGGAGTTCGTGCGTCTCAGTGCCCTCCCGCTCGTAGCTCCACGGCAGCGTTCCCATATTGGTGCCACTGGGCGACGTGTAGTTTCCCAGAACGATCGCGGGGATAAATGGGATATGGGAATCGTCCATGTAAGCGGGCATCCCGAGGGTGGCCGTGGGAGACAAGCCCTTGTACTGCGGCTCCGCGGCAATTGTTTCCTCGAAGACGTAAGACCGCGCTAAGCCGTAGGAAGCCGTGAAGAGCAGGTTGGGGCTGAACGTGTGCGTGTGGTTGATGGCCACCAAGTTTGCATCGCCGGGGGTTGGGCCGCCGTCGCACGGGTCGGCTACGTTGCCGAAACAGTTCGGTGAATGAGGCCCGGGGGACCAGGCGCGCGAGTACCGGACGGCCAGAAGATCTTTCTCACTGAAACGCTGATCGATTTTGATGTCGAATTGGTTGTTGACACCTGGGGCGCTTGCTGAGCCTTGCCAGTTGGTATAGGGATTGTAGGCAGAGGTCCCCACAGCGATATTCGGAAGTGGAAAGTACTGCATCATCTTGTAAGCAACCGGGTCGATGAGATTCCCGGGTCGCGAAGGAAGCTGTTGGGAAGTGCCGTTCAGATTGGGATTTCCAGGGCTCGTGTAGGTGATCAGGTTGTTAAACGGGATGAAACCCGAGCGCTGGGGGCCGCCCAGGTCGTTGTTGTATACACCCGTGTAAGGATCCCAGAGTTGCCCGTCGGGGTCCGAGCACATGCCGGTGGAATCGAAGGTCCCCCCGACGTAGCCGCAGAGTTCGCCGAAGTTGCCGGTCCTTTCCAGCGCGCTAGGTACCCCGAACTGGAAAGTGCTCAGAGTCGACGAGCGCGTGCCGTCGAAATCGAAGAAGAAAAACGTCTTGTCGTGTTTGATGGGCCCGCCGACGGTCCCGCCGAAGTTGTTCAGCTTCAGCGCCGGAAGGGGAATGCCGGCGGCATTATTGAAGAAATTGTTCGAATCCATAACGGAATTGCGCAGAAAGTCGTAAGCGCTCCCGTGGAAATTGTTCGTCCCAGAACGAATGACCATGTTGACAATGGTGGAGCCCGTGAAACCATACTCCGCGCTGAAGTTCGTCTCCTGCACCACGAACTCCTGAACCGCGTCTACCGATGGCGTGTAAAGCGGGAAGAGGATGCCGCTGTTTTGCTCGAAGTTGGTAGTTGTGACGCCATCCATCAGGATGTCGGCCGTGGCGTTGCGCGTGCCGTTCGAAATGAAATTGTTGGCAGTGCAAAGGGGACAAGTGGTGTCCACTTCCGTCACCCCCGGTGTGAGCATGACCAGATCTGTCACCGAGCGGCTGACCAGCGGCAGATCGTTGATGAATTTCCGGTCCACCGTTTGGCCTGTGACGGCGTCCTGGGACTCCAGCACCGGCGCTTGCCCCGTGACTTCCACGGTTTGTGCGGTCGCGCCGAGCTGCAATTGGAAGTTCACCGTCACATTGTGGTTGACGTCCAGGATGACGCCGCCCCGGCTTTCCATTTTGAAGCCCGCTGCGTGGACGGAAATCCTGTAAGTTCCAGGGGGCAAGTTGCGGACCAGGTAGTTGCCTGCAATGTCGGTGGTCGCCGTGAAAGCGAATCCCTTCTGCTCATCCACCACTTCCAGTCGCGCGCTCGGAACCACCGCGCCGGAGGGGTCTGTTACGATCCCCGTTACCGTGCCCGTGTAAAGTTGGGCCCGTAGCAGGGACGAGAACAGTATTAGAAGGCAGGCCGGGGCCACACTACGCCTTGCCCATTTAACCTTAGGTCCAGTCATAGGTTTCCTCCTCGGACGGGATTTCCAGCGGGCCCTTTCGAAAAGTCGGACACGTAAGTTCTACCCCTGGTCTTTCCCTCTGTCAAGGACAACGTGTCCCAGGCCTAGTCCCTGGAATTGCATTGGAGCCTGCGGAACGGCCACCAGATCGCGCTGCACACCGCCACGGGCTTCGAGTAAAATAAGCGTTCGCCAGAAAGACCTGACAGGTATTTCAACACAAGGTCGAAGAAAGGACTGATGCTGTTGTCTCTTCTTAGGTGGGCAGTTCTTGCGATAGCTATCCTTCCACTGATTTACTATCTGGCGGCTACCCTCTGCGCCTGGGATTTCTTCCGGCGCAGACCTGAGCCGAGCCCGGACTTCACTCCCCCGGTCAGCATTCTGAAGCCCTTAAAGGGCCTGGAGCGTGAGGCCTACGAAAGCCTTGCGAGCTTTTGCCGGCAGGATTACCGGGAATACGAGATTCTCTTTGGCGTGGATGACGAACGGGACTTGGCCATTCCCGTTGTTGAGCGGATCATGCACGATTTTCCGGGAGTACCAATTCGCCTGGTGATAGGAAGGGCGGACCATGCCACGAACAACAAAGTAGCCAAGCTTTGCCGCTTGCTGCCGGAAGCACGCCACGAGTTGCTGGTGATTAGCGATGCCGATACGCGCGTCCGGCCGGACTATTTGCGGCGCGTCGTCGCACCCTTTCGCGATCCCTCCGTCGGGGCAGTCACATCTTTGTACCGCGGCATGACGGTCGCCAGCCTCTGGTCCGAACTCGAGGCCTTGAACCTGACCACCGACTGGCTGCCCAGCACTCTGGTAGCGCGGAAGTTCGAAGGCGTGCGATTTGCCTTGGGCGCCACGATGGCGGTCACGCGGACCCGTCTGGCGGAGATCGGTGGCTTCAAGGCCTTGGCTGACCGCGCCACCGACGATCACGACCTAGGCAAGCGCATTGCGAGTCGGGGCTGTCGGGTGGAACTGATCCCCTGCCATGTCGAGACACTCTGCGCTTCCGCTACGGCCCGCCAGTTCTTCACCCATCAACTACGCTGGGGCGTGTTCATACGCCACTGCCGGCCCTGGGGATACGTTGGGGAGTTGTTCACGAAAGGTTTGCCGTGGTCCATCGCGGCAGCCTTGGTAGCGCCCTCTCGCCTGATCGCGATCGGGTGTCTGGCAATTCCACTGGCGGCTCGCCTGGGCGTGGCCTTAAGCTTTGGCGCTTACGGAATGAAAGATCCGCTTTTGGCCAGGAGATGGTGGCTGATCCCTCTGCGCGACACACTCGAGTTCCTGGTCTGGGTGCTGGCGCTGCTTTCGAATCGCGTCCGGTGGGGCGACACGGAATTCTATGTCCGGCGGGGCCGCCTGATTCCGGTCCGCTCTAAGTCAGCGCCGCTTGCAGCATAGCTCGGGTGTAACCCACATTGTAAACAAAGCCGACATAGGCGCCGCCACCTGGGTAGGACGATCCCATGCGTGGCAGCTCGCGGTCAGCATCCAAGGCGCGCGGATGCTCCGGATAAATCAACCGCGGATATTTCTGGCGAACCAGCTCCTTCATGACGGCGAACATGTTGACCTGTCCGTCGTCCAGGAACACCTCGGTGTATTTCTCATTCGGCACACGCACCTGAACGTTTCGGAAATGCACGTGATTGATGCGGTCCCGGGTTCCGAAATAACGGCACACTTCCACGGGGTCCTGGCCCATTTCCCGTGTCACGCCACAATCAAACGTGATCCCATTTGCCTTGCCGGGCACGATCTCGATGAGGTGTTTCCATCCTTCTACGCTCCCCATGATCTGTTCTGAACCGCGACTGATCGGGGCAGGCGGGTCGTTGGGATGCAGAGCCAGCCGCACGCCCGATTCCTCGGCTACCGGAATCACCGCCTTGAGAAAATACGTGATGTTCCGCCACATCTCATCGAGAGTGTGTGCCCCTTCATTCGCAAGCGGAGGCAGGTCCTTTACGCGGTCGTAATCAAACGCCGTCAGCCCCGCGCCGGCCCTTCCGATTTCCGCATAATATCCCTCGGTGGCGCGGTGCGCATAGAAATTGTACTCAATGACAGGCAAACCCGCTCTGCCCGCGGCGCGGATCGATTGGCGCACTTTCTCGATCTCTTCGTCACGCCCCGGCCTTCCGTAAAGGGTGTTCGGGAACCCGCCGATCATCATGTTTCCAAGCGTCAGGCCTGCGGATTTAAGTGTGTCCATGATCGACCGAATTTGGCTTTCTTCCCAAGGAATCGGAGGGCTTCCGCCGCAGGCCACGTGGTTGACTCCGATCTGCTTCACTCCGCGCATCGTGGCTTCCTCGAGGTGGTTCGACGCGATGTCTAAGCAGATCTTGGGCGTGTCGGGGCCTTCCGGACGCCAACCGCCATCCGCACCTCCGGGAACTTCTGCAAGAGCGAAGTTTGCTGGAATCACGGAACTCGACAAGGCCGCCGTTCCCATAGCTCGTAGAACCGATCTCCGAGAAATAGAACTCTTCATAAATCAACCCTCCTCGTATGCTGACTCTGGCCGTCGCTAGGACAGGCGATTATAGACGATAGCTTGACACTCACTCCAGCTAGAGATAAAGTGCCCCATTTTGGGCGTGCGGCTTTAAGCACGCTGCGCCCAGGCGCACGAAGGACAGCGCAGTTCAACAACGCGCAGGAGACCTGCATGATTGAATCGACCGATCAGATCGACATGGTGCGCGAGAGCCGGTTGCGGTTTCTCGACCCCCAGAAGGCGGCTGGAACCAACGCCGGCAGCATCGAGGCCTTCGAGCGTCTCTTGCGCGAGTCGCAGGATGATCCAGCCGCATTTTGGGCGCAAGTCGCCTCCGAACTCGAATGGATCAAACCCTGGGAAAGCGTGCGCAAGGGTGGTTTTCAAGACCTACAGTACTTCTCGGGCGGAATCAGCAATGTATGCCTGAACCTGATTGATCGCCACTTGCGGCACGGCGCGGACAACAAGCTGGCCTTGATTTGGGAAGGCGAAGACTTCAGCACGCGCTTTTACACGTATCGCATGCTTTATCACGAAGCGAACAAGTTCGCGAACGTGCTGAAGCGTTTCGGCCTGCGGAAGGGCGATACCGTGGCGATCTTCCTTCCTAATCTGGTGGAGACCATCGTGGCGGTGCTGGCCTGTTATCGCCTGGGCGTCATTTTCAACACGATCTTCTCGGGCTTTTCCGCTCCGGCGCTGCGTTCGCGACTGGAAAACTTCGATCCTCGTCTCATCATCACCGCAGACGCAGCTTACCGGCGCGGCCACACGTTGCCGCTCAAGGAGAAAGTTGACGAGGCAATAGAAGATCTCCGCGTTGTCGAAACGGTTATCGTGGTGCGGCGGGCTGGAACCAAACTGCGGATGAAAAAGGGACGAGACTGGTGGTGGGACGAGTTGATGAAGTCTGCGCCCATCGAATGCCCGGCGGAGCCGATCGAGGCAAACGAGCCCGGAGTGGTTTTTTACACCAGCGGCACAACCGGCAAGCCCAAAGGAGTGGTACATTCGGGTCTTGCGTTTCTTATCAACAACTACGTCTATGCGAAGTATCACATGGACCACCACCCTCATGACATCCTCTGGTGCACTGCGGACATCGGCTGGGCCACGCTGCAAATCTGGGGTGTGATCGGGGCTCTATCCAACGGCGTGACAACTGTGGTCTTCGAAGGCGCCATCGATTTTCCGGCGCCCGATCGATTCTATCAGATCGTCCACAAGTACCGTGTGAACAAGATATTTACTTCTCCCACTGCTCTGCGCATGCTCATGAAATATGGCGAGAAGCTCATGGAGCCTTACGATCTCTCCTGCCTGGAAGTAATCTCGCTGGTGGGCGAGCCGTTCAGCCCCGAAGCCTGGCACTGGACGGATCAGAAATTGGGCAAAGGGAAAGTCTATATCAACAACACCTGGGGCCAGACGGAATCCGCGGGATGCCCTCTGGCCAGCGCCGCCTGGCTGGTGCCCATGAAGCCCGGTTCCTGCGGCGTCCAATTCCTGGGCGCCAAAGCCGATATCGTCGATGACCAGGGGAATCCAGTCCCGCCCAATACCGTCGGCAACCTCGTCCTTCGTGAGCCGATTCCCATGATGCTGCGCACCTTGTGGCGCGAGCCGGAACGGTTCGTCACGGAGTACTTTACCAAAGTTCCGGGAGCGTATTTCACCTACGACGCCGCCATCCAGGATTCGGATGGTCATTTCTGGGTGCTCGGCCGCGTGGACGATGTGATCAACGTGGCTGGACATCGCCTGAGCACGATGGAAATCGAAAGCGTGGTGATGGAATGCAAAGGGGTCGCGGAAGTGGCCGTGGTTGGCGTGCCGGATCCGATCAAGGGCCTGGTGCCCGTCGTCTTTGTTACCCTGCGCAGCGGATTCACGTCCTCGGATTATCGCCGCAAAGAAATTCGCTCGCATGTCGAGTCACGCATTTCCAAGATTGCCTCGCCCCGGTCCATATTCTTTACTCAGGCCCTTCCTAAGACACCAAGCGGCAAAATCATGCGCCGCCTTCTGGTGGAACTTTCTACGACGGGTGCCGTTCAGGGTGACGTGACCGGCCTTGAAGACGCATCGGCAGTCGAGAAAGTGCGTGACGTTGTGCAGGGAGGATGAGAAGGCAGTAGGCAGTAGGCAGTAGGCAGTAGGCAGTAGGCAGTGAGCAGTGGGCAGTGGGCAGTAGGCAGTGGGCAGTGGGCAGTAGGCAGTGGGCAGTAGGCAGTGGGCAGTAGGCAGTGGGCAGTTGGCAATAGGTACGAAGAACGATTTCAAATGGCAAACTGCAAATGGCAAAATTCAAATGGTGTTCAATTTGGCATCTGCAAAATCGAAAACCATTTGCCATTTGCCTTTTGCCCTTTGCCATTTGAATTCGTTTTTCAGTATGCTTTGACGTCGACTCTCAACCCTTGAGTTTGCTCTCTCGACTTTTGACTCTCGACTCTCGACTGCTCTAGACAGTTCCGCAACTCTCCGCTATTCTTGTTTGTCATTCATTTGGAAAAATAAGGAGGAAGGTCATGGCGTCAGTGAAAGTTGGGTTTTACGGCCACGTCCGGCAGTATCACAACGTAAAGGCTGAAATGGACGCGGCCATTCTGGAAGTCCTGGAAAGCGGCAGTTTTGTGATGGGCCCCAAGCTCAAGCAATTTGAAAAAGAACTTGCCACGTATTGCAACACCACGGAAGCGGTGGGCGTGAACTCCGGCACGGACGCTCTGTGGCTGGCGTTTATGGCTCTCGGCATCGGGCCTGGCGATGAAGTGATCACCACCGCGAACACATTCTTCGCCACGGCGGAGGCCATCTGGGTCGCCGGAGCGACGGCCGTGTTCGTCGACTGCGAGCCGAAGACCTGCAACATCGACGTCAACCTGATCGAGGCGGCCATCACACCGAAGACCAAGGCCATCGTGCCGGTCCACCTTTACGGCCAGCCTGCCGACATGCGCGCGGTTGCGGCGATTGCCAAGAAGCACAACTTGTTGGTCATCGAAGATAACGCCCAAGCGATGGGCGCGCGCGGCCCGGACTTCACTCTGGGCGAGCTTTCCGACGCGATGTGCGCCAGTTTCATCATCCAGAAAAACCTGGGCTGCTTTGGCGACGGTGGGGCCGTAGTCACGAACCGGCCGGAAGTCGCCGAGCACGTGCGCAAGCTGCGCAACCATGGCTCGCTGAAGCGCTCCGTTCACAGCATGGGCTACAACAGCCGCCTGGACGATCTGCAAGCTGCCGTGCTCAGCGTGAAGCTGAAACAACTCGACCACTGGAACGACCAGCGGCGCGGCTTCGCGGCCCAATATGATAAGGGCCTGAAGAACACCTCTCTCAGGCTGCCTTATGCCGTCCCGGGCTATCGCCACATCTATCACCTCTACGTCATCGAGACGGACAAGCGCGACGACCTGCAAGCGTTTTTGAGTGCGCGAGGCATCACCGCCCTTACCCACTACCCCATCGCCATCCATCAGCAGGAAGGCTATCCGTGGGGCAAATGCGCGCGCATCTCGGGCTCGCTGAAACATGCGGAGGCCTCGGCGGCGCGTGTGCTCTCGCTGCCCATGTTCCCCGAACTGACCCAGGAAGAAGTGCAAGCGGTGATCGAGGGCGTGGTCGCTTGGAGCAAGTCGAGTCATTGAGTCATTGAGCCATTGGTCCAGTCCTGCGCTGGATTTTCATTGGCTCGCCGGCGCGGGCTGGACGATTCTCATATAGCCGAGTTTGTTATTACCTCGAGCCTTTGTGCCATTCAGCCGTTGATTGATTGGGCCGCCTGTGCAACGCCTGCCGATTGATTCGCCAGTCCTGTGCGGGCGTCCCTCAATGAATCAATGACCCGATGGCTCAATGGCTCAATCCACTGGGGGTTCCATGAGTTCCAATCGAGAATACACCGTTGTGGTTGCGGGCATGGGGAAGCGCGGCACGCATCATGCCACGGCGTTCCAGAAGAACGGCCGGTTCCGCATAGTTGGCCTGTGCGACATTGACGCAGGCCGTCTGGAAGCCGCGGCGAAGAAATTTGGCGTGGGCGAAACCAGTTCCGACGCTGCCGCGCTGGTGAAGAAAACGCAGCCCGACGTGTTCTGCTTCTGCACGCTGCCGGACGTGCGCCTGCCGCTCATCCGCGCCGGCGTTGAGGCAGGGGTGAAGCTCATCGCTTACGAGAAGCCGACGGCGCTTTCCACCAACGAGGCACTGGAGATGATGAAACTGGTGCGAGACGCCGGAGTGAAAACCGTGGTGAGCCACCAGCACCGCTACGGCGAACACTATAAAAAGGTGAAGGAGATCATCTCGAGCGGCGGGCTGGGCCGCGTCCACACCGTCTACGGCCACGCCACCGGCTGGATGATGCACATGATGACACACCTGATTGACTATGCCCGCTGGTACAGCGACTACGCCGAGGCGGAATGGGTTGCCGGGCAAGCGGACGGCACGGGAAAGTTTTCGGATAACCACCCCTCCCCGGATTACATCGGCGGGTTCATCCAGTTCGCCAACGGCGTGCGCGGCATCGTGGAATGCGGCGAAGGCGCCCCGGATGTTCCCGAAGTCGATTACTGGTGGCGCAAGGCCCGCGTCGGCGCGCAGGGTTCCGAAGGCTTTGCGGAAGTGCTGACCGGCGGCGGTTGGCGCGCCGTCACTCGCCAAGGGGCAAGCTCCGGTCCGGGCTGCATGGACTATGAACACGACATGGGCCCGTATGTGCAGGAGATGGTCGAGTGGCTCGACGACGACACGAAGGTTCACCCCTGCAACGGTGAGAGCGCCTTCAGGGATTTCGAGATCATGATGGCGCTCTGCCGCTCGGCGGTTCAGCGGGGCAAAGTAAAGCTGCCTCTCGGCCCGGGCGAGCCCGAACTGGAAGCGCTGAAGAAAGCCCTCGCGAAATAGCCCACTAGGCTAAGCTGGTGCGCTACTGTCATTCCACGGGTGGCGCATACGTCGCGACTGTGTCTGTCGCGATGTATGTGCCTCTCGACACGAGGCTGTCACTTCACCCGCTTCAAATGCGCGACCGTATAGACTGCCAACTCCTTTCCTGGCGGCGCCAGCCAGAACGTTTCTTCAATCTCGCTGGCTGAGACAATTCGATACTGCTTCTTGGCTCGAAAGCCGGGCAGGTTTTCGATGCGCGTGGTTACGAACTCGAGAGTCTTGCCGTCCGCGCTCACCGAGTCCAAGGCGTATTCGTTGACGAACCCCTCGCTGTGGAATTGCCTCCAGACGATCTTTTTCGAGCTCGTGTCGTAGCTGAAGACACCGAAATCCTCGTGAGCTAGAGGCTTTCCCGCCGGATCGGTAGGTTGGTAAACGGACCGGTCACGTTGAAAGAGAAACTTCCCGTTCATCCGAAACTCATATTCACGCGCCGTCGTCCCCTTCCCCGGCTTGCCGGAGGTTTCACCCTCCCATTTCCCTTCGAAGGCGCGCAGCGGCGCCCACGGGTCCGACTGACCCAAGGCGCTTATCATTATCATGAAAGCAACTGGCATAAACCAAAGACGTTTCATACTTCCTCCACCTGCGAGATTTCAATCCTGTAGGGGCAACCCTTGTGGTTGCCCTGGGCGGCCACAAGGGCCGCCCCTACAGCGCCTCGACGATGCGCTTAAACGCCACCATGCCCGGATCGTCTCGGCCGACACTCTTGTCTGCAAAGATGCGGGCCCGGCCCTGTCGAGACGGCTGGTCATGAAACCGCTCCAAGGCCGCTTCAACAGCCTGATCGGCGGCGGCGGCCAAAGCGGCGGGATCGTCACGGCCCTCGGTAGCGGCGCGTGCGGCGTCCAGCGCATCGAGCACCGTCTTTTCCCCGAGCTTTCCCCCGCCGCGCTGGGACATCGCAGCGATCGCGCCACCGAGCAACGACGAGATTTCAGCCCAGGGAACTTCCCGCCGGCCTTTGGTTGACTTGGCGGCGCTCATGAGGCCGGTGGCCAGCAAGGTCCCGTACGTCGACCCAGAAAGCCGCGTCAGCGCCTGTGCGCATTTCAGCAGCGATATGCCGACGTCCTCCGGCAGGTTGGGCAGTTCGGCCAGCACGCTGCGGCCTCCGCGCACCATGGTCACTCCCAAATCACCGTCGCCCAAGGCGGCGTCGAGAGCGTTCAATTCGTCTGCGCAGGCTTCGAGTTTCGCCACCACGCGCTTCATGGCCTCGCCAAGTACTGCGGAGGTCAGCCCTGCCGGCATGTCATATCCTCAGGAACGGGCAATCGCAGGGAACTTTGAGCAGCGCTTCCAGCTCGTCATCGAGTTTGCAGAAAGTGATCGACAGACCTGCCATTTCCATGGAAGTGGCATAACGGCCGACCAGGGGCATCACCATCACAGCCCCTACGTCTTGCAGTCGCCTCGCGACCTGGCGGTAAACGATGTAAAGTTCTTCATGAGGTGTCGCGCCCAGGCTGTTAATCAGTACGGAGATATTATCTCCAGTATTTATAGGCATATCAGTGAATAGGCGGGAAACCATCTCGTCCGTGATCGCGTCCGCGGGCCGCAGCGGCCCCCGCTGTACGCCCGGCTCGCCGTGAATTCCCATGCCGATTTCCATTTCGCCTTCGCCGATTTCGAAGGTCGGGCGGCCGACGCTCGGAACCGTGCAGGGTGTAAGAGCCACGCCAATCGAGCGGCAGGCCTCCACGGCCTTCCGGGCGACCGCGGTGACTTGATCGAGCGTAGCCATGCTCTCGGCTTTGGCCCCGGCGAGTTTGTAAGCGTAAACCAGCCCGGCGACGCCGCGCCGCTTGGCGCGCTCTTGCGGCGGGGCGCTGGCCACGTCGTCCGCCACGCGCACGGTGGTGCTCGCGATTCCCTCCATCTCGAGCATCTCACCGGCCATGTCGAAATTCATATTGTCCCCGCCATAGTTCCCATACAAGCGCAGGATTCCCGCGCCGCCATGCGCGGCTCGCATCGCCTCCGCCATCTGGTCCGCGGAAGGTGATGAGAATACGTCGCCAATGGCGCAAGCGTCCAGCAATCCCTTGCCGACGTAACCTGTGAACACCGGCAAGTGGCCGGACCCTCCTCCCGATACGATTCCGACTTTCCCCTTCACCGGACCACTCGCCCGCGCAATAACCCGCCCTTCCGGCCCCAGCCGCCGGTAGTATTCAGGATGCGCCAGGCACAACCCTTCCAGCATTTCGTCAACATAGGCAAACGCATCGTTGAGGATTTTTTTCATGGGATTCTCCGGCGTAAGAATCTCAGGTTTCGAACCGAAAAGCAATCAACGCGTGGTAGAATTAGAACGAATTCAGCAGGCAGAGGAGCCATGACAATCACTATTCCTCCAGAGCTCGAAACCAGAATCCGCGGGCGCGCAGAGGCCGAGGGAGTTACTGTCGAAAAGTATGTCGAGCGCCTTCTGCGCGCGGACCAGCACGCAGAAGAGGAGTTCGTAGCCTTGGCCATCGAAGGCATCACCTCGGGCGAGCCGTTTGAGGTCGGGCCGAACTATTGGGAGAGCCAACATCGCCGGTTGGATGAGCGCTTGAAGAAAACTGGCATCCAGTGAGCCGCCGATACGCCCTCCGGCCGAAGGCCGACCAAGACCTCGAAGATCTCGACCCTTAACTTTGCACTGCGACGGATTGGTCAACGGACATACTGACCCTTTTCCGCCGGTTGCATCGAGCCGTCCGGCCGGCACGCGCCGCCCGTCGCAGTGTACTCCAGCCCTGCTTGCATCGAAAGCTCCCTTTCTTCGCTTCGTATGACGCGTTTCGTGCGCAAGAATGCGTTGGTTTTGGGCACATTGTTTTGCCGACTTCGTTTGTTTTCAATGAGTTCTTGGCTTCGTTCCCACGATTTTGTGTTTTTTCACCAAACGCGGCTGTCTGCTGCCCTTGGGGTGGCTCCGACGTGCCGCTGTCTGGCATGTCGGCGTCACGCTCTTGCCGAGATTCGGGCGAAAGGCGCATACATTCCGACGCATTCTGTCGGGAGGTATGCGTTCCGAAACGAACAGGCGCAGACATGCCAAAGGACGGCACGTCTGATGCGCCACCCGCCGGCTGGTGCAGCCCCGGCCCGCCGTCCTGCGGGTCGCTCGGATCCGGCGGCGATGACGCTTCCAGGCTTTCCCGCGCTTCGCTCTTCCGCTCCCGCTGCAACTCCATCAGCAAGCGTATCTTGTGTTCCAGTTGCCGGTCGAGCGAGTTCTGCTGGCGGATGATCACCGCCCACTGCGCCTGCGAGGGCGCCGTCGCCGCCATGCGCGCCGCCCGCGTGTTCTCCACGTGCTCGTGCAGGTACAGCTCGTATTCCCGCCCCACGTCCGCCATCTCTTCCGCCACCCAGCCCGTCATGTCCCTCTTGGCCTTCTCGAACGCCTCCCCCTGCGGCATCTTCGCGAGCGCGTAGCGAAACTCGTCCAGTTTTACGCCCCGCAGGGTGAAATCGCTTCCGTGCAGAGCGATCAGCGCTTCCCGCATCTCGTAACCGAATTCGTTCTTATCGATCATCGCCAAAAGGCTGGTCAGAAAGCCCAGCACCTGCTCGAACTTGCCGGGCGAGTCGATAGAGCGGCTCAGGCCCTTTTCCCGCACCTCCAGCTCCACCGCGTCGCTGTTGCCGGTCCCCACCTGGAGGGACAACTTGCGGCGCTCCAGATCGTGCTGGCGCAGGTTCGAGACCTGCACGGCCAGTTCCGAGCGGTCCAGCCGCCCCTGCTTGCAAAGCAGCAGAGCGATGCCTTCCACCAGGGCCATTTCCAGGGCGCCCACGGGCCGACGCGCCTCAACGAGACCCTTCAGCAGGCGCTGGAACTGCCCCGGATCGTCCCAAGTTCCAGGGCAGCGGCCTCCAAGAACCGCTCGTCCGTGTAGAGGCCGTGCTTGCGGGCGTTCTGGCACGAGTGCCGCTTGCCGCGATAACTGCGCGGGCCGGTGGACTTGCGGGAATTCTCCCGGCGCGCTTCGGTCTGCGCCGGACTTGGATTTCTGCTTTGCATCGAAGTTCTCCTTCTCACTGCGATTCCCCTCCTCTCCGAGGAGGGGTAGGGGTGGTGCCCGTAGGGGCGTTTCGCGAACCGCCCCTCCGTGGAAATGCCCAAACCGCTCAACCACCCCCTGCCCCCTCCTGGTCCCAGGAGGGGACTGGCCTAAAACTAGCCTATCAGGTCAGAATGGGAAGGTGGGAAGAGCTGCAACAGATGAGAATATTTATTTTTAGTACAATGGAATCAAGGGGTTGCCGGAAGCAAGGGCTTTCACATTGTGAAAAATCGGCGTCCCACTGTAGCATTTTGACACATATATGCAGAAAACTGCATATAAGCCGGAAAGTGTAGGGGCGCTTCGCGAAGCGCCCCTACGAGGAAGGGGCGGGGTAAACTCGTCGCTAGAACATCCAAGCGAGTCTCAGCGGTAGGCCTCCCTGCGGTGGAGAACGCGGGCGATTTCAAGAGAGTCGCCTTTGTCGCGGAAGAAGATTCGGTGGTCCTGAGTGCGGAGCCGAAGGAGCGCGGGTTCGATTCCCTGGAGTTGCTTTACGTTGCCCTCACCTGTGAACGCATAGCGCGCGAGGGTCCTCAGGATCTGTAAGGCAGCAGGCTGGTCAATGCTGCGCAGGTCGCCCCTGGCCCTCTCGGTCCAAACAATGCGCTTAGCCATTCCGTCGCGTAGGCTCTCCAGGTGCGGATTTCGCGCCCATTCTTTCCCAATCGTCCTTCGTCAAGCCGAAATCTGCGAGAATCTCATCATGCGGGATGGGCGGGTGATCCTTGAGCCATTCGTCCGCTTCGGCAATCGCTTTCGCTTCGGACTTACTCAAAGTGTCGCGATCCTCCTCAGGCGGGACCATTGTTTCCAGCAGGTGGATCACAGCGGCAAGCTGCGCCGGGGCCAGTTGGTCAAGTAAAAGATGGGCGTGTTGTCGGTCAGTTTGCATACCTTCACCAGTATACACGGTCGTGAATGCAATGCTAGCGCGAACTCGCGGCAGGCGTCCCACGCCAGCGGCGGATTAGTCCTAGCAACGAATGTCGAGGGGTGAAGCACGCTCCTGGCACCCTCTGCTGATGCTATATTCTGACCCGTCGATGATCAGGGAACGGGGGATCGCTCGGTAAGGTCCACGCTGGTTTGAGTATTCCGTCACGCGGGGGCCATTCGGTAAGGTACAACAAAGGGACCTCAGGAAGAACGCTGATGTCCAATCGAACCGCCGGCTCTGGATGAATTACGCCTCGAGCTTCGACCCTATGGGAGTAGATGCACGCCAGGAGCACAGCGGAGACGCTACGACGACAGGGCCGGAGTAACGAAGGATTTGCTTCATCCCGGCGAAAGAACACTGAATTCTTCAAGTCGGTGACCCGAACGCTTGCTGAGGGATCTGACAGCGGCGTCCAGAATTTCCAATCGGAGACTAAAAGGTTGACAACTGCACTGCGATCAAAAACCAACCCGACTTTTGGATGTTCGGACGCGATAGCTAGAATTCGGGGAAGCTGTCCGGCCCCGCTTAACTGATCCATTTTCCGTGCGATGCGTTGCCTCAACTCTGGGGTCACATTGGTGAAAAAGCCACCGATGTTTGGGTCGAGGTTCATAGAGAGGCCAGAGGCTGAACTAAGAGCATCGATCTTGAACGAGGTGACCTCTACCAGGAACTCGCCCCCCATCTCTGGGTGGCACCTGAAGTCGACGCCCCCAGTGTCAGCCTTTTCATTTATCTTTGGATTCTTCCCTACCTGATGCAGCCAGGCGAAGATGACAGCTTCGGCGCGTGCTGCCTCGCGATCATTATTCAGGCGTTCTACGAACAGCTTCAACTGCCAGCTCGGATTGCCAAATGTCTTTTCTAGATAGCGAGCATGCCGATCGACAACTTGCTCAATAGAATCGCCCATACTCGAATTCTACCCTTGTCATCCGCTGCAAGGCCACGGCGCTGCCGAGGCCGGAGTCTTGGGTGTCGTCAATTCGTTCAAGCGCCGATCCGTCGGCGAATCGCGGTGCGGAGGCGGACTGGGCCTGCGAGCCCCGAGACGAGCAGCGGCGAGTCCTTGGTGAAGTGCTTCCAGGTGGCAAAGGTGACCCGCGCGCTGGGGGGCTTGGGCTTGCCTTCGGTGAACCACTGGGGAATGACTTTGATGGCGCCGTCCTGTCCGTACTCGTTGTCGGGCGGTGATTGCTCATCGCCGATCAGGCGATTGACCCACTGGTTGGTGACCAGGACCTCGAGCTGGTTGTCGCCGCGTACTGCGGCGCTGGTGATATCCACGCGGAAGGGCGGTTTCCACAACAACCCGAGATCCTTGTCGTTCAAGCGCACCTGCGCCAGCGCATGCACCCAGCCCAAATCCAGAAAGAGCCGGCGTTCGCCGGAGGGCGCGCCGGGAGAAAGTGTGAGCTGTTTGCTGTAGGTCGCCGTCCCGGAGAAGTATTTCACCCCCGGCTCGGAGTGCTTGTGGAGAGAAATCAGCTCGGGCAGCGTTACCTCAGGCGGCGCACCGAGGTTGGGCGGGAAGCTGACCTGCCACGGCCCCGTTACGTCCAACGGCTTGCCAATTCCGGCAATCTTCACGGTTGATTTGCCAGGGCCTTCGAGCGTGTAGCTGCCGTCCTGCCAGAAGAGCAATTCGGAATTCGGACCGCCGGGCCACTCGACCGCAGACGGCTCGATGGGAGCAGGGCTGGCCTTGGCCGCTAACTCGCGGATGCGATCTTCGCTGAGCGCTTCTTTGAAAAGCTCCGGCTCGCTCATGTCGCCGTCGAAGTATTCCGCACCGTCGCGCTCGCCGGCGTCGTGGACTCCGGGATGAATGACGGCGCCGGAAGCTTCCGACTGGCCGACCAGCTTGCCGTCCACGTAGACCGAAGGAGCGCCGGCCTTATAGACCAGGGCCACATGTGCCCAACCCGAAATCGCGATGGGCGTGGAAAGCACGGTGCGCCAGTTGGCGTGATCGCGCTCGAGCACCGCGATTAGGTTGCGCCCTGCGAGCAGCCCGCAGGAAACATGCCCGGAGCCATAGACCGCATCGCCCTGCGGCGGCGAGAGCACCAGGCTGCGATTGGGCACGTCGGTGTTCTTGTCGCCTTTGGCGGTCTGGTAGCTATCCAGATCGGGCTTGATCCAAACGCTCACGGTGAAATCGTTCGTGACATCGCGCTGGGTGCCGGCTTTGAACGCCGGGAAGGGATTGGATGCCACGATGGGCTTGCCGTCCTTGACAATGGAACGGATATGCCGCGTGCCGGCGGGAGAGCGAAACACCACGAACACCGATTGCGCGGGGCTGAGCTCGAGCGCCACGCGAGTCCCGGCCTCTGAGGCGTCGTAGATTTCGAGATTTGTGATCTCGCCCGTCTCAGGGTTCCAAAGTTCCGGCTGCTTACCTTTGACGCGGAAGGTGCAAACCACGTCTTCCGCGCGCCGGCGCAGGTTGGCCACGAAATAAACTTCGGCGCCCTCCACGCGGCGATGCATGAAGTTGATAGCCGCGTCGCCGGAGCGCGAGGTCATGGCGCAATCCGGTTTGATGCCGAGCTTTTCGAGCACTGCCGCCATGGGCAGGCCCCAGAACACTTGCCCTTTGCCGCAGGTTCGGTTAGTGACGGTTTTTCCGTCGAGATCGCCCCAGACTTCCTCGGCGATCTGGCGCAATTCGGAATCGCTCGCGGGGTATTGGGTGAGGCCGGGATTCGCTTGCGGCTTAGGGCCCACCACGGCGATGCCTTCCTTCACCATATCGCGCACTTTGCGCAGCACGTCGAGATTGAGTCGCGGATCCTCGGGGAGAACCAGCACGCGATAGCTCAGGCCGTCGGGAAACACCATGGCGCCGTTCTCGGCTTTCATGCGAGTCAGGATGGCGCCTTCGTTCGAGACATCGTAGTAGAAGCCCTCCGGAGGCGTCGGCTTCAACTGCTCCGCATAGACCGGCGTATCCACAGGGACCTCGACGCCGATGTAGTAAATGAGGTCGGCCACCAGAGTTCCCTGGCGCAACATATTCTGGGCGCGGGCCGCATAGCTGTACCAACCCGTTAACGAGTCGTAGAGAGTATTGGTGCGGTCGTTTTCCCAACCCCAGGGCCCCATCGTCATGCCGGGCAGCGCGGTGGGGGGATGAGGCTGCATGGCGTTGCGATGGAAGATGTACTGATTCAGCCCCTGCGTGTACATCAAATCGCCTTGCCCTTTCATCTGGTAAGGATAGTTCTGCCACTTGGCGAAGACTTCGTCGCCGGTGAAGGACTCGCAGCCGACCACAGGCTTGCCGAATAGGTGCCCGATGGAACCGGCGAGCTTCACGCTGTAGTTGTTATTTCCCTGCCCTACCCAGAACTCGCCCATCGGCACATCCAGGTGGGAGCCGCTTTGCATTTCATCGAAAGGCCCGCCGCTGTAAGGCTCGGCATAGGCTTTCAACTTGTTCTCGCGGCAGCGCTCCGCGAAGCGGCCATAGTAGTAGTCGCCCATCAGGTCGGCGCAGGTGCGGCGGATGTCCCAGAGGAAGCGCTCGGAAACCTCCGTGCTTTCCACGACGCGGCCGGTCATGGCGGGCAGGTACTTCACCAGTTCGTAGCCGCGGCGCTTCGAGAACTCCTGGGGGAATTCACGGGTCCAGTTCTGCATTCCAGTTTCGTAGCTGTCGATGACGCCGCCTGCCAACCCCTGCGCCGCCAGGGGACCTAGCGCCTCGAGTAATTCGCCAAAGAAATGATCGAAGTGATAATCGTAAGCCTCGCGGCTGTACTTGTCGCACTCGAGACCCCAGCCGCCATCGGGCGCGGGATGGTTCTGGACGCCGGTGGTGGTTTGTCCGATGCGCAGCACGCTCCAGGTTCCTTCCGGCGCATCCCAGGTCAAGCGATCCTCGCTGTCCAGATGTTGAGTGATGTCGAGGACTTTGGACGGATCGATAATCGAGCCGCGTGGAATCTCGACGGTGTCCGGCCCGTAACCAGGCGTGCGGGTGAAGTTGGCCTTCTTCGTCCAGTGGGGAAGGCGCGCCGCGCCGCTCAAGCGCAGGTCGGTGATGCGCGCCGCGTGCCAGCTGAGCATGCGGTAGAACTTTGCCCGGACGGCGGGGAAACTGGCCGTTTCGGGAAACTCCACCGACTCGTCGCCACTGTCGCCCGAGTCAAGATCGCAAACTTTGCGGAAGTCGAGTCCGTCGTCGGAGACTTCCAGCCAGAGGGGCGTCTGCTCGTGTTCGTGGGAAGGCGGTGGCGCGTCAGTTATGGGAACGCCGTAGGCCGCCAGCGAGCGCGCCTCGAACGGTTCGGAGAACTCCAGCAGTAGGAACGCGGGCTTGTCCGGAGTGGGGCGAAGCTCGACACCGATGCGGCGATCGGCGTAAATCAACACGCCTCGATCCACCGCGCCGGCATTAGTGCTGGCCCTCTGGAGGGTGTCTTCCCAGGCGTGGGTCTCACCCTCGAGAGCCGGGAAAGCCAACACGAAAGCGTCTCGATAGTAACCCAGTTTGGTGAGCGGTTGCTTCAGATACGTAACCACCCTCTGCCCGCCGCGCACCAGCGCTTCACTCCAGGTAAATTGCTTCATCGAGAGTTCGGGAGTAATCCACGGGCCGCCGCTCGAGGACCATCCGGGGCAGTTCATGATGTCGAATTCCATGCCCAAACGCTCGGCTTCCTTGGCCGCGTGGTGAAGCAGGCGCGTGTGCTCGGAACTGCTGTAGTCCACCGGACCTTTGGGAATTCCGGTGCCGACTTGGAAAATCTGGAAGCCGCGAATGCCCACGCGCTTCATGGCTTCGAGGTCGAGCGTGATGCCCTCGGCGGTGATGTTGCCGTTCATCCAGTGCCACCAGGTTTTGCAATGAGCGCCCGGGGGCGGCTCGCGGAACGCCGATTCGAGCGCGCCCGCCGCCTCCGCGCCAAGATTAATCTTCGGCCTGATGCCGATGAGCGTAACTGCTCCTGCTGCGACACTCTGAATGAACGTTCGCCGTTTCATATGAATTCGCTCCTCCTGTGGTTGTTCTCGCGAGGCCACTTCCGAGCCGCCTGCAAGGAAACACAATGTGTCTCGTGTGCGGAAAAGCTAACTCCCTTCGCAGAGAAAGTAAAGTGGTTTCGCGGGCGATGCGGCAGCAGGCGCTTTGGAGTGCGGCAGCTTGCTGCCGCTTTCCTCGGGAGCGAGCTTGCTCGCGCCCTTTCGGCAGGGCCTCGATTTCCAGCCAGCAAGCTGCCGCACTCCAAAGCCAGGCTTCAGCCCGGCAAGTGGGCTAATCAGCCGAATTGCTGAGCCGCAGTGGGGCTTGCTTCAGCCGCAATCGGCTATAATCATCTGCTGCATTTTCACCCTAGCGAGAAGGCATGAAACGAGATTTCGGCGATTCAAGGCATCTGATTTTCTCTCGAATAGCTCACTTCCTGGCACTGTTCATCGTGATCGGCTTCTGGCCCGTCCAGTCCTTCGCCCAGCAAAGTCAAGCGACAGAAACGAAGCCCGCCGCGACATCGGATCAAGCCCCGGCCTCGCAGAACCAAAATCCCTCGGAAGAACCAACGCCGCCGGAATCGAAGTCGAGCGGCGGCGCGCGCTTGACGAAGCAGGAAGTGTCGACGTTGCCGCTCAACAAGCGCGACTTCAGCGCCCTACTCTTGCTGGCTGCCGGGACCATGACGGACACCAACGGGGCGGCGAATTTCACCCAGCAGTTTGCGGTGAACGGCCAGCGCGGCGTGACCACGGTTTTCGCCATGGATGGGATCGACACCACCGACCCGGAGATGGGCGGATCGACGTTCTCCAATTTCAACGTCGACGCCATTCAGGAAGTCCGCTCGAGTTCCGGGGTGATGCCGGCGGAGATCGGCCACGGCGCGGCCGGCTTTACCGAGATCGTCACGCGAAGCGGCACGGAAGATCTGCACGGATCCGTGTTCGAGTTTCTGCGTAACTCGGCGCTCGACTCACGCAACTTTTTTGACGAACGCAACCTGGTCAGCCCCGGCCGCCTGCCGCATTTCGTACGCAACGAGTTCGGCTTCACGGTGGGTGGTCCCTTTGTGATCCCGAGCCTCTACAACGGCCGCAAGCGGACTTATTTCTTCGGGCAATACCAGGGATTTCGCCAGGTGCTGGGAACCACGCAGATCCTTTCGGTTCCGACGGCGCTCGAGCGTCAGGGCATAGATACCACCGCCTTCCCGGGCGACACCTTGCATGTCCCCGTCAACCCGCAAATCGCCAAGGTGCTGGCTCGCTATCCGTTGCCCGACGATCCCCAGGGACCCTTCGGCGACCGCACTTACGCAGCTCCCGCACCTGTCACAACCAATACAGACCAGTTTTCCGTCCGCGTCGACCACCGCATCTCCGACAAGGCGCAATTCTTTGCCCGCTTCTCTTTGAACCAAGTGAACGGTCCCTTGACTAACCCCGACCAGACAGCGATTGACCCGAGCTTTGCCATCCGCTTTTTCGATCACCAGCGTAACGGCGGGTTTCATTACACGCGCACAGTGAGCTCACATTTTCTCGCGGACACTACGCTTGGATTCGAGCGGAGCACCCCGTTTTTTCCCACCCTCAACACGACCCAGCCGGGCTTGGCGTTTGGCGATGGTCTCTACGAACCGTTCAACAGCCCCGCCGGCACCAACATCGGCGCGTTCGGGTTGTTGTACCAGGCAAGGCAAACCTTTTCGTACGTCCACGGAGCGCACGCCATGAAGTGGGGCGTGGAGACGCGCTTCAATCATGACTACACGATATTTGACGTCAACCCCGACGGTTTATATACGTTCGGCGGCGGAACGTCCTATGCCCAGTCTGCGATTCTATCCCTCAGCGGACAGCACAACATCCAGGCAGGACAACCGCTGCCAGACACGCTCAGCGCTTTCCTCACCGCGACGCCGTTCAGTTATACCATTTCCACCGCGCCAAGCTTTTATCCGCAGGGCAATCGGCTGGGAGAGGCTGCGCAACGGCGCGGCGCCTATGACTTCTACTTTCAGGACACCTGGAAGCTCTCGCCAAGATTGAGCGCAAATTACGGCCTGCGATATGAGGTTAACTCGCGCATTGCCGAAGCTCACCACCTCACATCCGGGCCGAGCATCGTAGATCCGCAGGGAACCCGCACGGTGCCGTGGACGCCAGGCGACACGATCAAACTCCTGGTTAATCCGCAGCCTCCGTACGGGATGGACTGGCGAGGGTGGGGGCCGCGTCTGGCGCTCGACTGGCAGGTCACGGAACATACGGTGTGGCATGCCGGCGGCGCCATTGCCACGATCCTACCGAATTTGTGGCAAGACGATTTCATGACCGGCAATCTGCCCTTTACGGTCTCGCCGCTCGTGACCGCCCAACCCAACGTGGCCCTGCCTTTCACTGGTTCCGTCAACAGAATTGCGCTGCCGCCCATCTATACGCTCGGCGCCGAAGCGCTCTTTGGTCAGGGCCCCAGCACTGCCGTCCCGCCAAATACTGCGCTTGATATGATGCGATTCCAAAGCGACCTGACGGCGCTCACGCCCGGGCACGAACTCCAGTTGTTGGGAGCGGCAGGGGTTGCCCCGGACTTCCGCAATGGGTACATCGGAACGTACAGCGCCGGATTCGAACATTCGTTCAGCGATGTGACGTTAAGCGCATCCTACGTGGCGACAGCAGGGATTCATTTGGCAGCTCTGCAGGCGATCAACGGATATGCAGGCGCCACGCCGGCATTCGCTCACTTTCTCCAAACCGATGCCAGTGGGAACGCCATCGCTGGGTATGGACCCTCTTACTTAATGTCGACTCGATCACATTCGACGTATCACGCCTTGCAGTCCGCCTTGGGGAAAACCTCGGCGCGCCTGGGCCTGGGCTTTCAAGCCAGCTACACCTACAGCAAGTCGCTGGACGATACCAGCGCGGTGCTTGCCGGATTGCTGGGGCTTCCCGATCCGGTCCTGCAAACCGCGCCCCAGGACCCGCGCCATCCCGCCCTCGACAAGGGACCGTCCACGTTTGACGTCACGCACGTCTTCACTCTAAGCGCCATTCAGAACCTGCCGTTCGATCGCGCCGGTCTCCTGCGGCCTCTCGGCGCCAAGCTCACCTCCGGCTGGCAAATCCTCAATATCACCACGCTCACCACCGGTTCTCCCTTCAGCGTATACTCCGGGGTTCAACAGACAGGCCTGGGCTCGGCAGGCGCGGACCGTCCCGACCAGATCGGGCGGCCCGTCTTCTCCACCAGCCGTACGGTGCGGGAGGATTATTTCGGAGAGGGCGCGAACAACACGGAATTCTTCCAGATTCCTATCGGCGTTCCCGGTGGCACCGGGCCCAACCAGGGCGTGCTCGGATCACTCGGACGCAACACGTTCCGCGCGCCGGGTCTTCACGATCTGGACTTTTCGCTGATCAAGGATACAAGCTTCGGCCGGCGCGGAAACACCGAAGCCATGATCCTCCAGTTCCGCGCGGAGTTTTTCAACGTTTTCAACCTAGTTAACTTCGGACTTCCACTGAATATCGTTCGAGGAACGGGCTTCGGGATCATCAACAAGACCGCCGGCACTTCGCGACAGATTCAGTTTTCGCTGAGGGTGATTTTCTAACCCTAGGGGCGCCCGGATGAACAGCCCTCTCCCCTGGGGAGAGGGTGTCCCGCTGCCGGCGCTTTCATCAGCCGGAGCGGGACGGGTGAGGGGTCACTTCATCGCCGCCGACGAGCCGGTTTCACGCAAAGACGCAAAGTTCGCAAAGGCCGCAAAGAAGACCGCTGACTTTCACTTGGCGTTTCTTTGCGACTTTGCGTCTTGGCGTGAGCTGTTTTGGTTTGGTCACGCCTTCTGAGCCCTTTGACTTCCCGACTTCTTGACTCCTCGACTAAGAGATCACCGCCCCATACACTTTCCTCACCGCCGCAATGATGTCCGCCACGTCCTGATCCGAATAGGTGGGATCCATCGGCACGCCAACGTAACGGTCGTAGATCTCCAAAGTGCGCGGGCAGGAGGAAGCCCCATACTTGAGAGCCTTGGCGGAAGGGGAAGAGAACGAAGGCCAGCTTCCGTCCATGTTGGGATTCTGTTTCTGCTCGATATAAGGAATGGCCGGCAAGATCACAGAGCCTTCCATTTTCATGGCGGGCACATTCTCCGCCTGGAGAGCCGCGATAAAGCGGTCGCGTTGCGCCTTGCCCGTGGTGCGAAAATAGACGGCTGACCCGACCGAGCCGGCAGGATCATTGCTCTTGCGGAACTGGATGCCCGGCAGGTCCTGAAGGCCCTTCGTCACCCGGTCAGTTTTGTCGCGGAAGTCGGCGACGATTCGGTCGAGTTTGCGAAGTTGCGCGCCCAGGACCGCGCCCGTAAACTCGCTCATGCGGAATTGGCCGCCCAAAAGCTGCGCGAAATGCGGCGACTGGCCCAGCATCGTTTGATGGCCTTTGCGCAGTTGTCCAAGATCGTGGAAGCGCGCGGCGCGTTCGAAAATGGCGGGGTCGTTGGTAACCACCGCTCCGCCCTCCCCGGCCGTGATCGTCTTGCACTCCTGGAAGCTATAAATCCCGCAATCCCCCATCGAGCCAACCGGCTTTGCGTGATAAGTCGCGCCCGCGCTCTGTGCGCAGTCTTCCAGCACCTTTACGTGGTGGCGGCGCGCGATCTTCAGAATGCTTTCCATCTCGGCAGGCTCACCCGTAATATGGACGGCCATGATCACCTTGGTGCGAGGCGTAATGCGGCGCTCCACGTCTTCAGGGTCGATGTCCATCGAGTCGTTGATTTCGGCAAAGACGGGTGTCGCGCCGGCAGCCACGATGGCGTTGTAACAGGAATACCACGTCCAGGCAGGGAGAATAACTTCGTCGCCGGGGCCTACGCCCAGCCCGGCCATGGCCGTGTAAAGCGCCATCGTCCCCGAGGTGACCGCCAGCGCATAGCGCGTCTGCTGATGCGTGGCCAGTTCCTTCTCGAAGTTATTGCACTTGCCGGGCTCACCACCCTTGGGGCCGATGCCGTACCAGCGGAAAGGCGCGCGCCGCTCGATCACGTCGATCAATTCGGCCTTCTCCTCGTCGCCATAGTAGAGCGGACCCGGATAGTTGGCCGCGAGCTTGGTGGTACGAACCGGCTTGCCACCATCAAGAGCAAGCGGTTCCTGATTCGCGCCGGCCCGTGCCGCCGGGAGCGGCGCTGCTGGAGACGGCCCATTTGCCGCGGCCGGCTTGGACTTCGAGAACCATACGGAAGCCGTACCGGCCGCCGCCATCAAAAAACTGCGGCGTCCCAGGCCGGACCGCCCATGCTCGTTCACCTGCTTTTTATCAAGCGACATAGAATTCCCTCCTTCGCCCCCCCAAAATACTAAAAGCGATTTCAAATCGCAAATGGCAAATTTCAGAAGCCCCGAAGGGGCGGTCTAGCAAAGCCCGGACCGGCGGCCCATAGGCGCTAATGTAAGAGCCGCCTTCAGTCAATCCCGCACTGTGGGTTACGTCCCGCGAAGCGGGACACCGTGAGTAGCCGTAGGTGAAACCTACGGAAAATGATGCATCCTTCAACATTCCAGCCCTGAAGGGGCCGACCCGTCCGAGGTCAACCCCGCCGGGGTTGGCCTGATTTGGGAACGCTCCCGTCATCCGCAGGTTAAAACCTGCGGCTACCTACGGTTGGCCCCATTCGGGGCCGCTCGGTCAGCCGTATCCCCGATCACCTGCACTGTCCCCTCCAGCGCAACGTCTGCGGACGACTTGCCGATCATGATATCGAATGTCCCGGGCACGACCACCCAGCGCATGTCCTGGCCAAGCAGCTTGAAATCCTCGTACGAGAGTGTGAACGTCACCTCCTTACTTTCTCCGGGATTCAGCGCCACGCGCTCGAAGCCGCGAAGTTGCTTTACCGGCGTCGAGATTGGCGCGTACCGCTCGTGGAGGTAGAGTTGGACGGTCTCCACGCCTGCCCGATGGCCGGTGTTCTCGACGTCGACGCTCACGCGGGTGCGCAAATCGGACGCGGCGCCGATCTTGCCTGGGTCAATACGGAGATTGCTATAGCGAAAGTCCGTATAACTCAACCCGTAACCAAACGGATAAAGGGGCGAGCCGAGCATGTCCGCGTAGCCTTTCTCATTCGTCCAACCGTGGTCGATCCAGTACGATTTCGAGGGCTTGAAGTTGTAATAGGCAGGCAACTGGCCCACGCTGCGCGGAATGGTGATGGCGAGGCGGCCGCTCGGGTTGTAGTCGCCGAATAACACGTCGGCCACCGCTTCGCCTCCCCGCTCGCCGGGATTCCACGCTTCCACAATGGCCGATAGGTGCGCCGCCTCCCAGCGGATGGAAAGCGGCCGCCCGTTGATCAGCACCAACGCCGTCTGCGTGCCGGTGGCAGCGACCGCCCTCACCAGATCTTCCTGCAAGCCGCTCAAATCCAGGCTCGCCACGTCCTGGCCTTCCCCATCGGTCCCCCGAGTGGGTTCGAACTGGGTGTTTTCCCCGACCACAACCACGGCCACGTCAGCGGCCTTGGCCGCGTCAACCGCCTTCTCGAATGTGCTCTTATCCTCGCCAGTCACCGCACAGCCCTTGACATAGACCACGCGCGTGGCGGGGGAGACTTTGGCCTTGATGCCGTCGAGCACCGTGCTGACGTGCTGGGGAACTTCGAGAGGGGAGTAATCTCCAAGCTGGTTTGGGCCGTTGTCGGCGTTGGGGCCGATCACCGCAATAGTCTTGAGCGTCTTCTTCAGCGGCAAAAGGTTGTGCTCGTTTCTAAGAAGCACAATCCCTTCCTGGGCCGATCGCAGCGCCAGGTCCTGATGTTCCTTGGAGTGCATGACCTTCGCTGCATTCTCGGGATCGACATAGGGATGCTCGAATAAACCGAGCCGGAACTTCTGTTCCAAGACGCGACGCACCGCTCGGTCGACCAGCGCCTCGGGGACCCGCCCTTCCTTAACGTTCTCGATCAGGGGTTTCATGTAGGCGGGCTCATAAGTGATGTCCAAATCCACGCCGGCCCGCAACGCCATGGCCCCGGCTTCCTTTTGCGTCGGCACGATATTCTCGTAGACCAAGGTGTCAAAGCCGTCGCCCTCGCTTTCGACTATGCCTTTGAAGCCGAGTTCATCGCGGAGAATCTTAGTCATCCACTTCTCAGACGCGTGCGCCGGCACGTCTTCAATTTCGGGGTAGCCTGCCATCACACCTAACGCCCCGGCCTTGAACGCGGCAATCCACGGCGGCAGAATGTTCTCCCGGACGTAGCGCTCGGACAACTCGATGGCGCCTCGCTCGAGGCCGCTCACCGGCTCGCTCTGGGTTGGGAAATCCGTCATCAGCGCAATCGCTTTATCCGGGGCGCTGAGGTCGGTGCCCTGCGCGCCCTGCACGATGCTCTCGGCTATCCTCGAGCCCAGGTAGGGGTCCTCTGTGTAGGCCTCTTCGTTGCGCCCCATTCTCGGGTCACGGTCCAGTTCGAGCACCAGCGTGGACAAGACATGAATGCCGATGGCTCTTGCCTCGCGAGCGTCGACGGCGTAGATCGCGCGCACCAGGTCCATGTCGAAGGTGCTGCCGATGGCAAGTCCTTCGGGAAAAACCGTCGCGCCGGGAAACATCGCCCCGTGCGTGCCTTCTTCGTCTTCAAGCAGCGGTATCTTAAGGCGCGTCTGGTTCAGCGCGATCTTTTGAAGGGCGTTGAAGAACTCAGCCTGCTGCCGCGCCGGGACGTGGAGAAGCGTGTTCGCAAGCGAGAAGAAACCGCAACCCGGTCCGATCGGCGGATTGTAAGTTCCGGCCGCGAATCGCTTGCAGGCCTCGGTTTTCTCTGCGTTGGTTTTTCCGAGCCCTTCAACGTAGACAGCAGGCAAATTGAGCTGCCCGGCTTTTTCCTTCAGCGTCATCCGGCCCAACAGGTCGTCCACCCGGCGTTCGATGGGTTGGGAAGCGTCGAGATAGATGGGAACAGACGAGGACGATTGAGAGCAAGCTGAAACAGAACTGAGTAACAACCCTAGAAGCAGAACTCGTGGTTTTGGCGTCATTGGCAGAGCCTCGCGATAGTCATGATTTCGCGATTTTACGCCCTTTTGCCAGTGCCCTGCCGCAGAAATCTGCGATAGGACTCGCACCTGAATCGGAATTGCCTGCCCTGATGGGCTCGAGAAGAGATCGGGTGTTGAGATTCTTCGGAAGCGACCCCTCACCCGGCCCGCTCCGGCTGGTGAAAGCGCCGGCAGCGCGCCACCCTCTCCCCAAGGGAGAGGGCTCGAAACAATCGTCGTTGACGGCCCTCTCCCTTGGGGAGAGGGTGGCGAGAGTAGCGAGCCAGGTGAGGGGTTTCTTCCCATCAAGCCTCGCAACCTAGGAATTCAGGCTAGAGAGGTCTGGAAAGTCCAGAGGGCGGCCACTAAGGCCGCCCCTACAACGCGGTCGCGCGGAGTTGCACTACCACGCAATCTGGGGCGGGAAGTATTCGGCGATCAGTTGTTCGTAATAAGGGCGCAGCTCAAGAACGTCCGGACGCACGGCGCTCTTCGAGTACAGATCGTAATTCTGGAACTCGCGGACCCACTTGAACATTTCCTTGTCGCGGTCGTTCATCAGGTAGGTGTACTCGCCCTCCTGGTGGGCAGGGTAAAAGGAGTGATAGCGGATCATGTAGCGAG
>Ga0326727_10004373_pt1 | contig 42615 bp, 35 predicted proteins | sample MB2enrmetagenome_FD_207643 | JGI IMG/M metagenome (GOLD analysis project Ga0326727, IMG submission 207643) | Lab enriched peat soil microbial communities from McLean, Ithaca, NY, United States - MB29MY | ecosystem: Environmental > Terrestrial > Soil > Wetlands > Peat | place: USA: New York...
TTCAACAGTTGCTTTGTCACAGGCGGTCCCGAATATTCTCTGCGGTTTGGCCACCACCTATATGATCTCTTCAAACGTGACCTTGACCGGCACAGCCTCCTTCGGCTCCAACAGCGCGGCGAACACGGTTTGGGTGTCTGTAAACGGTTCCGCTTTCCAGCAGGCGGCTATTACGGGAAGCACGACTTCCAATGTTTCCTGGTCCTATAATGTCTGTCCCGCACCCGTCAGCGTCGGCAACAACACGATCCGCTACTTTGCGATGGATGCATACAACAACTGCGGTTCAACCAATAGTTCTACATTAGTGGATTATTTCAGCGGAATTTGCAAGGTCGTTATTACGGGAACAAACGTCGGCGGCGGCGGTGGCGCGGGGCTTTCCTGGAATTCGATCGATTCTTATTACAATGTGAATACGAACCAGAATCTGGTCGGCGGGGTTTTGAATGCTGTCCTCTGCAGTATGAATGCTACCGATCCGACGACTTCTCCCTACGTGTTCAGCGGAGGATTTCCTATCACTCCCGGAACTTATTTTGTCTTGCAGGGAGTTGGAGGCGGGAGCAGTAGCGGAATTCTCACTCGTACTTTCTGGTTCTACGATCAGAATGGGAATTGTGTTAGTTCCAATGCCGTGACGGAACCCAGCATGAGCAATATATTCTACGCTCCCGGAGAACCGGAGAATACTTATACTATATTCTGTTACAACGGCTCGAATGTGTCGGTAGTATCTTCCATGCCCAAGATGATTTCAAAAATTGTCATCACGGGAACGCAGGTCGGCGGAGGCGGCGACGAAGTCATGTACTGGTGCTTGCCAGGAGCGCCTGTATTCGAAGGCAGTCTGGTCGGCGGTATCAACAGTAATATGCTTTGTTATATAAGCAACACCGATCCTACGACTTCTCCTTACGTATTCGACGGCGGAACTCCGATACAGGCCGGGACGAGCTTTGTACTGGATGGGGGGAGCGGTGGAGGTGGTAGCGGTCCACTCTCCCGCACTTTCTGGTTCTACGATCAGACCGGAAACTGTTTCAGTACCAACACGATTAGCGAATCCAGTATGTCGGAAATATTATATTATACCGGAAGTGAATACAATACCAATTATACACAGTTCACGTTCGACGGCAATACGGTACAGACGAGCCAGCAGTAATACGGTTGTGACGCTTTCAGGAACGCCGGTCACTTGGTGTGGCCGGCGCTCCCATTAAAAACAGGAAGTTCTGGAGGTTATGGTGATATCAGTCAGGGCACCAATTTTACGATGTTCTATATACGACGGTTTCAGCGTACAGACTACCCAATATTAGAAAGCGGGAGAGAAAGACCATGCTTAAGTTTCTTTTGTTGCCTCCGATGACCTTGCTTCTGATCCTGATCTCCGCGGCCGCATGTTCCCAGAACCCGCAAGGGGAGCTGGTGGGGACGAATATTGTCGTGCTGACGAATACGACGCTTCGGACGAACACGACGCTCCTGACCAACCAGATTCAATCCCTGATTTACACCCAGACCAATGTCCTCAAAGTCAGCAACAATGTCACCAATTACTTTACCGCCACCAATACCAACAGCCTGACGAACAGCATCAACCTGACAAATTACCTGACCGACACCTACACCAACGACGCCCAGACCGCCGTCAACCTGAGCGATTTCAGCAACTACATGGGCGACTGGATGGTGACGGCCCAGACTTACCAGGCCATCGTCGATACCACGAACGGCGACGGAACTGTCACGGAAACGACGGCGGTTCTGACGAACAATTCCTTCTGCCTCTCCAACGGCGGCACCAACGGGACGATCGTCTACCGTTTCAACCCCGACTCTTCCGTGGATATGTTCGTTTACGATTCGAACGGAAATGTGATGACCAGCAACCTGGACTACCGCACGTTTTCGGTCTACTCCAATACGACTCTGAGTGCAGGCGATCCTGACAGACTTTACGTGGAGCTCGTGGATCCGACGACCGTGAGCGAAACGGTGTACTGGACCCCGGAAGGCACCACGGTAATCACCCTGGCGACGAATACATATGTCACCTCGAATTACGTTTACGGCGCGACCAATGTCTCGAATATCACCGAAGTGGATCCATTCCAGGTGACGGTTACCAATTACTGGGAGAAGCATGACCAGATCTCCCGGACGGTGGAGTCCTATATCTATTCGCTGGCGTTCGGAAGCACCACCAACCTGTCCTGGACGCCGAACAGCATTTCCAACCAGTCGCCGCAAAGATGGTCTTCGGCTGCCCGAAAGAAGAGCGAGGGCCAGGTGAACACCACGACGACGGTCGCCAACGGCAACGGGGACGGCTCCGTCAGCACGATCACCACCTTCGAGCAGGAGCCGTGGAGCACGTGGCAGATGGTGAAGATCACCAACCATTGATGATGCATATCCGGGAACGCCGGCTGCCTTCGGGAGACAGGCGTTCCCGGTTTATCCGGAATCCGGTCGGGAGTCCCGCGAGGCGGGCGCTTTACCGGCGGTATCAGTAAGGAGAAGGAGAAATCCATGTCAAGAGCAGTACTTTTCACTCCGCTGGCGTTATTCCTGGTTCTTTGTGCCGTCCTGTCCTGCACCCAGCTTCCGCAGGGGGACTACGTCGGAACCAATACGGTCAGTTTGACCAACACGGCCGGCAAGACCAACACGATCATCCAGACCAATTCCGTGTTTACCAACCTGGCCTTGACCAACCAGATCACCAATACCACCAATATCTCCAACATGACCGTGATTTCCAATACCAATACCGTTACCAACAGCACCAATATCGTGAGCTATGTCATCGTCACCAATACCAACGTTTTGCAGAATGCCGTCAATCCGGGAGATTTCAGCAACTTCCTCGGCGAGTGGATGGTGACGACCGATACCTATCTGGGCGCCGTTGAAACTGTCGACGGCAACGGTTTCGAAACCGAGGTTTCGGAAGTCCTGACCAATACGTCATTTTCCCTGGGTAACGGCGGTACCAACGGGACGATCGTCTACCGGTTCAATACGAACGCCACGGTGGACATGTTCATCTATGACGGGAACGGCAACGAGGTGAGCAATTACCCGGACTACCGCAACTTCGGCGTATACTCCAACACTTCCTTGACCGCGGGCGATCCGAACAGCCTTTTTGTGGATCTGGTGGATCCCACGACCGTGAACGAGACGGTATACTGGTATCCCTCGGGGACCAGCATCCCGGCGACGACCACGAATTTCTACGTGACTTCCAATTATACATACACCAACACCAATATCACGACGACTACCAATATCAGTTCCCTTCAGGTGATCGTCACCAATTCGTGGGTGAAGTACGACCAGGTCATCAGCTATGTGGAGTCCTATGTTTACTCCCTGAAGGAAAGCTCGGGAATCACCAATATGTCCTGGGCGCCGAACACGCTCACCAACGAGGCGCCCGGCAAGTACTTCTCGCCGCGCCGCAAGAGCTACGGGGAGGTGAACACCACGACGGTCGCCGATATCAGCGGCAACGGTTCCGTCAGCACGATCACCACCTTCCAGCAATTGCCGTGGACTACTTGGAGCATGGTCAAGATCACGAACGCGAATTGAGACGAACTGCATACTCCGGAACGCCGATCACCCTCGGGCTGTCGGCGTTCCGTTTGACAAGGAGAAAACGTTCATGAACAGAATCGGATGGATCATTTTAGTCCTGCTTGCGTTGCCCGCGGCGGGCATAGCGGATATCCGGATTTTCGGACTCCCCGGAGCGGACATTTACGGCAACCAGACGGGAGGGGCATTCCTCGTGGGCGCGGAGGCGGACCTGGCTTCGATGACGGGGGAAAGCTTTTTGAACAACACCTGGATCGGCGTGGCGGGCGGAGCGGCGGAAGTGAGCAACGGTACTTTCAGCCTCAACCAGATGGACATCGGCCTCAGCCTGGACTGGCAATATCGGAAGGTGCTGGGAACGCCTCTGTTCGGGGGTGTTTCCCTGTTTGCCGCGCCGGCGATCGCGGACCGGGTTTCCACATCGGGCTCTTCCGGCAATATGGTGGGAATGCTGCTGCTGCCGCGTCTGTCGGCCGGAGTCGACCTGGGCGATTCTTTCCAGGTTTCGCTGACGGCGGGTCCGAAGTTCGAGGTTTTCAGCACGTTTTATCTGACATCCCTCTATGCGGGCATCGAGGTGGCGTGGCTGATCAAACCTTCTGCCCGACATGACGCGGTTCCCGCGACGATCGTAATCACGAATCAGCAAATCGTGGTAACGAATCAGGCGTTCTCCACGCAACTCGAAAGCATTCTCCAGAGCAACCAGATTACGGCGACGGTGTCGAAACAGCAGAATGAAACACGCCTGGAGATGTCGGACATCCTGTTCGAGAAGGGAAAAGCGGAGGTGAATACGAACTTCGCCCGGGTAATCACGACCATCGCGTCCACGCTCAGGAGTTACTCGAACCTGTACGTTCTGGTGGAAGGTCATTCCGATAACGTCGGAGACGAGAAGTTCAACCGGGAACTGTCGGAAAAACGGGCGCAGGCGGTGGCGGAGATATTCCTGTCCTCGGGAATGCCGTACTCGAAGGTGTTTTCCAAGGGATACGGCGGGACTCAGCCCATCGCATCCAATGACGACGAAGCGGGACGTTCCCGGAACCGTCGGGTGGAGATCCGGTTTATCGAAAGCCAGAGGTGACACGGCTCGCGTAACGCATCATAGTCGAAAGAACACAGATAAAGGGGCGGCTTGAGGGCCGTCCCTTTATCGTTTCAAAAGAGAAGCGGTTCAGTATCTTGATCATTTTTTCGAAGCAGATTATCATTACGGGAACGAAAGATGGGAGTCAGTTTATGGATACCGTCAAACGGAAAGTCCTTCTCACGGATATTTTACTCATTTTGCTGCTGGTCGCTGCTCTGATCGTCCTGGGGATTTTTTTCGGCCCGAAGATCTGGAAACTCGCCACACACATCGAAGCTCTTCGGGCGGCTATTCTTTCCGCCGGTCCCTGGGGCGTTTTTGTGTTTCTCGGGATGCAGGTGCTGCAGGTGGTGGTGGCTTTCATTCCCGGCGAGGTCGTCCAGATCGCCGGCGGGTATCTCTACGGGACGATTCTCGGGACGGTCTATTCCCTCGCGGGAATTCTCGCGGGATCGGTGATTGCCTTCTGCATTGCTCGCTATCTCGGTTACCGGGTGATCCGCGTTTTCGTCAAGCCGGAGGACCTCGAGAAGTTTGCCTTTCTCATGAACGATCCCCGGGCGGATACTGTGCTGTTCCTTCTTTTCCTGATTCCCGGCATTCCCAAGGACACCCTCGTATACGCGGTGGGGCTGACCCCGGTCCGCCCTTTCCGCTTCTTCGTGCTGTTCACGGTGGCCCGTTTCCCGGCTATGCTGGCGGCGTCCTTCATGGGCGCAAACCTCCAGAGCCGCCACTATTTGCTGGTGATCGTGGTTTCCGTCATCGCATGCGTGCTCTTCGCTCTGGGTTTCCTGTTCAAGGACAAGCTCCTGGCCCGATTCAGCAGGAAGACGGACGCGCTCCCGAAGGAACCGGTCGGGAAATAAATGTTTACGGACGAAAGACGTGAACCTCTACCTCGGAGTAAGAAATACTGAAAAAACCTCTGTTGCTTTCAATCCGAGTCCGCAGTTCTATGATTCTCCATGGCATTTTCGAACGTTCTTCATTGTCTTGATAAATCCGCTTCTTCGAGGTATAATCATTTCCGCTTGTAAAAACGCCGGCTCGGGGTTATATTTCCTGTTAAACGCCGGGAATCTGGGAGGAACCATCCATGGTCCGCAATCTCGTCCTTTCGTTTGTGCTGGCGTCGATTCTGGCTGCCTGCGGGGGAGAAGTCAAACAGTCGGTCCAGACGCTTCCGGGCGGGGGTATTGTCAAAGCTTCCGCCAATTCCATGCCCGCATGGGTGCTTCAACCGAAGAAGGATCCGACCAACGTCTACTTCACCGGAATGAGCGGACGTTCTCCCGACCTCAAGACAGCCAAACAGGCTTCCGTCCAGAATGCCATCGGACAGCTCGTTGATTTCATCGGCCTGCGCGCCACGCATGAAATGTCCGCCGAGCGCCGCATGGAGGACATGGACAACGTGTCGAGCTTCAAGAAGACCATCGTGGATACCATCGAAGGCCGCAGCAGCGCGGATGTCAGCGTCGACGTGGACGACATCTACTATGAACAGTATTCCGACGGAACGTACATCGTCTACTCGGAGATCAAATTTCCGAAGGACTGGGTGCAGGACCAGCGGAACAAGCTGGCGAAGCTGGTCGCGGACCAGCGGCAGAAGGCGTCGGATCTGCTGGCTGACGCTTCGGATGCGATGAAATCGGCCGATATCGCCCGGGCGATCGACGATGCGGTGAATGCGATGGTGATTGCCGAAAAAGCCGGTGAAAATTCCGACCTCTACGACGACTCCAAGGCGAAACTGACGCTTTGCCTGTCGGGGCTTGCATTCCGGCTCGACAATACTCCGAAGTACGCTTACAGCGGCGGCGGCAGTGATGAAATCCGGGTGCTCGCCTTGTATGGAGACAAGCCGCAGAAGGGCATTCCGGTGATTGCCTCGGAAAAGAACGGAAATGCGAGCCTTGTCAGTTCCACCGGCGGAGTCAGCGACGGGAACGGCATGACCTCCTTCGGGGTTTCCAAGGTCAAGGGAGCGGTCAGCAATCTTACGCTCCGTTTCACCATCGGTATGCAGAAATTCGAGGCTGTTCAGCGCATCGATCCTAAATTCTACGAGGAACTGGAAGGACTCCAGAAATCCCAGAACCTGGATATTCCACTCGGGGTGGGCGACGAAGCCAAGGTCAAACCGACAACGGTGTTGTTCCTTGATCTTTCGGCAGACCATGACGGCCAGATGAAGGTGTCTGCCGCGATGAAAACCGCAGGCGCGCTATCCGTAGTCCTGAACCAGGCCGGCTATAACATCCAGTCGCTGGACATTCCCGGGTCCATCCTGAAAAAGGCCGGCATGGATGATACTTTCCGCGATTCGGTTCTGGAATACATTTCCACACATCAACCCGCGATCAAGAGAGTCTTCTGGTGCATGCGGACGATTACCGACCTGGGTAAAACCGAGCAAGGCATGGAAGTCGTCTCTACCCGGGTGATTATTTCCCTGGTGGACATCGCCACGAGGAAGGAAAACAAGGGATTGGCCATGACGGTCAAGGGATTCGACAACAATACGAAGAGCGGCGCAATTGACTACGCCGAAAAAGAGCTTCCGAAGGAATTCGCGAAGAAACTCGCGGAATTTTAAGTGCTGTACGCCGGATAGGGCCGGGAACGACAGCGAAAGCCTGACAGGAGGACGCCATCCGTTTTGTATTGAAGTACTTGAGACGGGCGTTGATCACCGGCGCGACTTGTGTGCTGGCTTACCTGCTTTTGGCTGTCATCCTGGAAGTGGCGCTTTACGCCGGACGGTCGTCCCTCGAAAGCGCGATCGGTAAAGCTGTGGGTGCGGAGTCGGTCCGTATCGGACGGTTTTTCAACATGCCCTTCCTGAACGTCCAGTTCTACGATGTGAAAATCCGCGCGCTCAAGGGTACCCGCCTGGAGGTGGAGCGGCTTCGCGTGGAATACGATCTGGCGGGACTCCTGTTCCGCGGAGTTCCGGGTGCCGTCAAAAAGACGGTTATCGAAGGCGTCAAGCTCCAGACATCCATTGTCGAAAGTCGGCAGATCAGCGAGATCCTTCTCCGGTCGCTCACCCATCCGGGCATGAAGAAGGATTCCGCACCCTTGGAAACTGTGATCGAGGCGAAAAGGCTGTACGCCCGGCTGACCATCCTGGCGACGGCGCGGATCGATCTTTCTTCGGACGATTTTCTGGTCCGCATCACCGGCCGGAAGCTTACTCTGGATGGCTTGATGACCCTCGATTCCCGGCTGACCAATATCGTCACCAACAATATGGGCAACGACGTCGGTTACCTCCATTCCGATTTTGAGGTCAATCTGAATCTGACCAACCTGATCAAGCCCTCCGGGCGCTGCCGAATCTTCTTCGACGATCTTTCCTTCGCCGGGATTCCGCTGGTGGAGAAGGATAGCCTTTTCCTTTCCATCGACGGCAAGGTGGTTCCCGATATCCGCAACTCCGGGATGACCAACTGGGTCAGTATCACCGACGGCCGCGTGGACGTAGATTTCCGCACTAATTTCAGCCTCCGGTACGAGAAATACCATGAATTTCAACTCCTGGATTCCATTTTACCGGCCGGCGATTACCGGGCGGGTCTGAAACTTTCCGTCATCACCAACGCCTTTCGTCTGAACGCCGAGGTAAAGCCGCTTTCCAACGAAGTTTCAACGGGCCTGGAACTCGAGATGCACAGCGTTTCCAACGGTCTAGCGGCGGCGGGCTGGATGGCGAGCGGGAAATGGGGAAAGGCCGTCGCCGATCTGACGATGGACTTCGGCGTTCTGCTTCCCTCGGGGACGCTCCGGCTGGAAAACGTACCGTTCTTGAACGGAGGACTCAGGATTTCCGGCGATGCCGCGCTGGCGTCCGCGTCGAACACCATGTTCGCCAGACTGAAAGACGTGAAGGTCAACGGCGGTTATATCGGTGATGTGGATGACGCCATCACCCTGGTCTCCAACGGGGTACGTTGCCGGACGCTTCCGGGGCAGGAAAACGGCGCCGTCAATGGCTACATTTCAGACGCCGGTTACAATATCGCCATCGACGCGAAAGATATTCCGGGACCGGCGCTGGTTTCCAACATCCGGGTTGACGGACTTTCCCTTTCGAAGGGGCGGTACAACGCCTCGATGAGGATTTATAGCGATACGAAGAACGAACTCGAAATCACCGGAAAAATCGAGGGCTATCGCGAGGTGCTCGCGCAGAACGTTTTCGAGGTCAAGCGTATGCTTTCGGCGGATCTCGGTTTCCACAATATGCGGCTTTCCTTTTCCCGCATCGACTTACCGCTGAATTCCCTCGGTTTTCATGGCTACTTCGATTTCGTGATGACCAATTACGGCTCCATGTGGATCGATATCGGCGGCAACATCGACGTGTTCGGCAGGAACGTGGTTCCAATGAACGGGCATATCGGCGTGCTTTCCGCGGAAGGTCGTACCACGGCGGATTTTGTCGTTGACGGGACCGTTACCGCGGGTGTCACGGTGATCAAGAACAATGTTCATGCGGTGATCGACGCCCGGAATTACCGGCTGGAACGGATCGGCCTCGCCGGGACCCTCGACGGAGATGTTTCTCTCGACCTCGCGCGAATGCAGCTCGCGGACTTGAACGTCGATGTGAAGTACTCCGTCGCCGGCAGGGAAGCGAACCTCCGTTTGGCTACGCGTCCCGACCATTCCGGGGGCCTCGTTTTCGAACGATTTTCGCTGGACCTCGGCAGCGATAACCTTCTTGGATCGGGCTCCATGCGTCACGCGGGAGACCGGCTGACAGGTTCCGTGAGCTTCATCCGCGGCGGCGGCATCGATTTCTCCGCTTCCTGGAGCGATCTTGTCGCCCAGCTCGACATCCGGAACTTTCTCGTAAAGGATTTTCTTTTTCGGGAGCAGAAGGCCTACGTTACGGCCCACCTCAATTTTTACGGTCCTCTGGTGTTTCCGAACTATACCGGAAGCATTCGGGCGGTCAATCCCGTCGACTCGCCATGGCTGATGCTGGACGTTCCCGATATCGCCCGTAAGTGGGACAGCATCGGGTTGAAGGGGGCGAGCTTCGAGTACCGGAACCACCGGATTCACGGTGACTTCAGTCTCACTTTCCGCAAACCCGGCCTGTCGATCCGCGCACAGGGGGACGCCGTCCTCGCGGGATTCGTCAAGGCGGGTTTCCGCGCCGACTATGACTCACTTCCTGCGGTGAAGAACCTGGATTACGCGCTGTATGACGCCAGCCTGCACGGAGAGTCCATCGAGGATGTCTCCGGCGGCGCGCACTGGGAAAAGGGACACTGGAGGGTTTTCCGCAACGGCAGCTACGGCGTGGAAGGTTTCGCCGACGAGGATGAGAGCGGCATGGACTGGGCGCTGGATTTCTTCTGGACCGGCCTGAAAGGTAATTTCGGAGGCAGGACCGTCGACAATACCATCGATGCCAATCTCAACGTGACCTCCCGGCTCTCCATGGTGCAGTTTCCCCAGGCGTTCCGGAAGGTGGAAGGCAACATCAAGCTCGAAACCCGTCTGCGAGGGCAGATGCAATCGCCCGACATTGATGGCAGCCTGAAGATCAACAACGGAAACATGGTCATCGACTACGTGAACACCCAGATCCGGAAGGCGGATCTTGTCGTTCCAATCGAGAAAAGCAAGCTGATTTTGCACGGGCTCCTGATTCCTACCACCACGGGAGATTTCATCGTCGACGGATATGTGGACATCAAGGATCTGTCGATTTCCTATATGGATGTCACGATCGTTCCGGTCGACAAGCGTCCGGCCGCGATCTCGCTGAACATCGACAACCCCAACCTCAAGATCATCGGCAATGCGAGGGTCTCGAGGGTAAACGTGGCAGGAACGCTGACCGCGCTTCAACTGTCCGGCGAAGCTACGGCCGAGGATGCCTTCGTACTGGTGGATGTCGATCTCGGACCGAAGAAGAAACGCGAACCCAACCTTCTGGATGCGACTATCTGGAATATGACTCTCACGGCGGGCAACAACGTGAAATTCACCAACCCTTACATCGACACTATCATTGAACGGGGTACCGTCCTGCAGATTCTGGGATCGCTGGGAAACCAGACGCTGACCATGAAAGGCGAGGCGACCGTGAAGAGCGGTACTTTGACGTATCTCGGGCGCGACTTCACCATCAGCGACGGAACGGCGCGTTTCAGCGGAATGCCGGGCGACCTTATCCCTTACGTGAATATCAACGCGACTTATAACTACCGCGATACCGAGAATGTTACCGTTTATATGACCATGGACGGCAAGGTCAACCGGATGGGCATGAGCGAAATCTATTCCGTACCGGATCGCAACAAATCGGACCTGTACGCCTTGCTGGTGGGAGGTGTTACCTCGACCAACACCAATACGGGAATTTCCCAGATCGGTTCGACCACCGTCAGTACGATGGGGAACTATCTTCTTTTTAACCCGCTTTCCATGACGATGCGTAAAACCTTCGGGCTGGATCTGGTATCCATCCGGAGCAAGATCTTTGAAAATCTGATTCAGACTTCCGTCGCCGGTAATGTTCCCTTCAGTATGTCCCAATCGCTACCGCAACTCTTCGAGGGGTCGAGTGTCGTGGTGGGCAAATACCTGTTCCAGGATCTCCTGTTCCAGACGGAATTACAGGTTAATACCAACCAGGCCGGCTCATTCAATCTTCAGCCCAATATCGGCTTCCGGTACGATCCCTTCCATTTCCTCGACATCGAGGTCAAGTACAACAACGTTTTCCAGCAGGGTGGGTTCAATCCCACGAACATCGACTTCAGTCTCCAGTTGCATAGCCGGTTCTGATTCCGGCGATCGCGTTTCGGCCGCCGACAAAGACGCGTTCTTACCCGCTTCCGGATTGACATTCTTCCCGGTTTGGCGTAATATTCCCATAAAGAGAAAGTATCCGGTGAAGGAGGGTGTTATGAATGCACCTACGATCGTCCGGCTTTTTCATGAGATATTGTCCGTATACGACCGCTCCGATCATCTCCATTACCGTTCGGATGGACGATGGAACTCCATATCCACCGGGGAATTCGGCGAAACGGTGAAACTGCTTGCCGCCGGACTGATCACCATCGGTGTCCGGGCGGGCGCAAAGGTCGGCATCGTTTCCAATCCCAGTCCCTGGTGGGTGATGACCGATTTTGCGATTCAACTTGCCGGAGGGGTAACCGTCCCCGTCTTTCGCCGGATCTCCCCGGAAAATCTGCGCTTCGAGATCGACGATTCAGCGATGGAGGCCGTTTTCATCGGGGACGAGGCGGAGTTCGATTCCGTAAGGCGTTCGGGAGAGCGGCTTCGGAAGATCGTTACCATCGGTTTCACCCGGGACGATTCTCTCTCGCTTTCGTTCGAAGGTCTTGTGGAAACCGGCCGGAAGGCGCTTCAGGCGGATCCGGAACTTGCCGGGCATTTCGCCGATCCTGCGCCGGAGGATATCGCTACCCTGATCTACACGAGCGGCAGCACGGGCGTTCCGAAGGGCGTGATGCTGACCCATTCCAGCCTGATGTTCCAGGTGGCTTCCGCGTCGGTCCGCTTTCCCATGGACTCCGCGAAGGATGTCGCGCTGACCTCGCTTCCGCTGTCCCACGTTTTCGAGCGGATGGTGATGTACTACTATCTTTCCTCGGGCGTTTCCGTCTGGTTCGTGGATGACCTCGCGAAGATCGGCGAGATGATCCGGGAGGTGCGGCCTACGATTATGACCGCCGTCCCGCGCCTACTCGAAAAGGTGGAGGCGAAGATGGGGGAGGCTTCCCGGGAAGGTTCCGCTCTGAAGCGGCTCATCGCCGGGGCAGCCATGAAGCGCGCCGTGCGAAAGGATCCGGACCGGTTCGGCCCGAATCTCCTCGACCCGCTGTTCGACCTGCTCGTTTACCGCAAGCTGCGTGCGGCGCTCGGGGGGAGATTCCGCTACGTCATCTCCGGCGCGGCTTCGCTCTCGCGCGAGACGGGGCGGTTCTTCGTCAACATCGGGCTTCCCCTCTTCGAGGGCTACGGGATGACCGAGGCGTCTCCGGTCATCGCGGCGAACTTCCCCGGATCGAGGAAACTGGGCACTGTCGGATTACCCTTCCCGGGGGTGGATGTAAAAATCGGGGAGGAGGACGAACTTCTCGCGCGAGGACCCGGCGTGATGCGGGGCTACTGGAACAATCCCGCAGAAACCGCGAAGGCGCTGGATTCCGACGGGTTTCTCCACACCGGGGACCAGGCGAAGATCGACGCGCGGGGCTTCATCACCATCACGGGACGGAAAAAGGAGTTGATGAAGAAATCCACCGGCGAGTACGTGCCGCCGGTACCCATCGAACAAAAGATCGGACGCAACCCGCTTGTGGAATACGCCGTGGTGGTGGCCGAAAACCGCCGTTTCGTTTCCTGCCTGATTTTTCCCGACATGGAGGAGGTGGAAAAGCTCCGTCGGGAAACACCCGGCGCGCCTGCAGATGCGGAGGCTTTCGCGGCCGGTCCCGAAGTCCGGAAGAATCTTGCCGATCACATCGCCGAGGTGAACCGGCATCTCCACCACACCGAGGAGGTGCAGAAGTTCCGCGTGATCGTCGAACCCGTATCCGTCGAAACGGGAGAGATTACCCCCACAATGAAGGTGCGCCGTCATATGATTGAAGAACGTTTTGCCCGGGAGATTGAAGAACTTTACCGGGAATGAGCCGGGAGGCATTATGAAAGAAAGAATAGCCATTGTCGAAGGTATCCGGACGCCGATGGATAAAGCGGGCGGGAGGTTGAAAGGCATTCCCGCCGACGATCTCGCGGTTCCCGTAGTGCGGGAAGTGCTTCTGCGAAGCGGCGTACTGCCGGACGAAATCAGCGAAGTTATCCTTGGAAACGTTGCCCAGCCGGCGGGTTCCGCCAACATCGCGCGGGTGGTCGCCCTCAAAGCGGGAATACCCGCGAATGTTCCCGCCCATACCGTCCACCGCAACTGCGCATCGGGAATGGAATCCATCACCACCGGCGCCAACCAGATCCTTCTGGGCGAATCTTCCGTGGTCGTGGCGGGCGGCACGGAAAGCATGTCCAATATTCCCCTTTTCTTCAATCGGAAGATGACGGACTTCTACCAGAAGCTTGCCAGGGCGAAGGGGAGTTGGACGAAGCTCGCCACGCTTCTCTCTTTCCGGCCGTCCTATCTCAAACCCGAGATCGGCGTCATCCAGGGGCTGACGGATCCCGTGAGCGGAATGATCATGGGCGACACCGCCGAGCTGCTTGCCCGCGAATTCGGTATCACACGACGCGAGCAGGATGACTTTGCGCTGGAAAGCCACATTCGGGCGGTCCGATCCGCGAAGGCCGGACTGTTCGCCGAGGAAATTCTGCCCGTTCCGCTGCCTCCCGACTTCCGGACCGTTCTGCAGGCGGACGGCGGGCCGAGGGGGAACCAGACGACGGAGGCGCTCGCGAAGCTGCCGCCGTATTTCGACCGCCATGCCGGGACGGTCACGGTGGGCAATTCCTGTCCGCTGACCGACGGCGCCGCCGCTGTGGTACTGATGAGCGAGAGCAAGGCCAGAGACCGGGGCATTCGGCCTCTCGGCTATCTGCGCGAATACGCCTACGCCTCGCTCGAACCCGAGCGTATGGGGCTCGGTCCCGTCTTCGCTACCGCGAAGCTCCTCGCCAAAACCGGTGCGAAGATGTCCGACTTTGAACTGATCGAAATCAATGAGGCTTTCGCCGCACAGGTGCTTGCCTGTCGCATTGCGTTCGCCTCCGCCGATTTCGCGAAAACCCGTCTCGGACGCGGCGAGGCCGTCGGGGAGCTCGATCTTTCCATTACCAACGTCAACGGCGGCGCGATCGCGCTGGGACATCCGGTCGGAATGACCGGAACGCGCCTCGTGATCCATTTGCTCCGGGAACTTCGGAGACGCGGCAGGAACACGGGTCTCGCCACCCTCTGCGTCGGCGGCGGACAGGGCGCGGCGCTTTTCGTGGAGGTGGCATAATGGCCGGAACGTTTTTTACCCTCGATATTCTCCCCGACGGAATTGCGGTTCTGAATCTGGATGAACCGGATTCCAGGGTCAATACCCTGCATGGGGCGATGATGGAGACGCTCTCCTTCCAACTGGAGTTGCTGTCGAAAAATACCGCAGTGAAGGCCCTTCTCGTTCAGAGCGTCAAGCCGGGCATTTTCATCGCGGGGGCGGATATCCGCGAGATTCAGTCGCTTCGGGAGGTGTCCGAAGCCGAGGGAAAGTCGAAGCGCGGTCAGGAGATCCTTGGAAGGCTCGCGTCGCTTCCTTTTCCGTCGGTCGCCGCGATCGACGGCGCCTGCCTCGGGGGCGGGCTGGAACTCGCGCTCGCCTGCACTTACCGGGTGGCTTCCGACGGCGCGAAGGTGAGGCTGGGACTTCCGGAAACGGGTCTCGGCGTTATTCCCGGCTTCGGCGGCACCTACCGCCTGCCCGGGCTTGTGGGGCTTCAGGCCGCATTGCCGGTCATCCTCGCGGGAAAGAATTTCGACGGGAAGAAGGCGTGGAAAATCGGACTGGTGGACGCATGTTATCCGCAAACCGGCTTCGCCGATCGGGTCCTGGAATTCACCCGCTCGGTGCTGGAACCCGCGAAGGCGAGGTCCGTGAGACAGCGCAGACGAAAGACCAGGGGCTTTTCGGCTTTTCCGGAATCCCTGCCTTTCGTCCGCGCCTTCATTTTCTTGGCTGCACGGAAGAAGGTGCTTCGGAGGACCCATGGATACTATCCGGCGCCCCTGGAGGCTTTATCCGTGCTCCGGAAAGGATTCGGTTCCGGCGAAAGACACGCGCTCCAGCTTGAAAGACAGGCCTTCGGAAAGATGGCCGTCACGGAGGTCTCGAAAAATCTCGTCCGCGTGTTCTTCGCTACCGAGGCGCTCAAGAAGGACTATTCCCCGAAGGATGAACTCGAGGAAATGGCTCGTCACGGCGAAATCCGCTCCCTCGGGATTCTCGGAGCGGGCAAGATGGGCGGGGCGATCGCCTGGCTCGGCAGTTCCGGCGGTCTTCCGGTGCGGATGAAGGACGTCAGTTGGGCTGCCCTCGGGAACGGGTTCGCTTCGGTACACGAGATTTACGGGGATCTCGTGCGGATCGGGAAGACCACTCCCCGCGAAGCCGGACTCGGCGCGCAGCGTGTCACCGGAATGACCGACTATTCGGGATTCGCCGACATCGACTTCGTGATCGAGGCCATCGTGGAGGATCTGGATGTGAAGCGAAAAGCGCTCGCCGAGTTGGAAAGCCGCGTTCGGCCCGACGCGATCCTCGCCACCAACACCTCCTCGTTATCGGTGGCGGAGCTCTCGGAATCGCTCGAAAGGCCCGACCGCTTCGTCGGCTTCCACTTCTTCAACCCCGTCAGCCGGATGCCGCTCATCGAGGTGGTGCCAGGTCCGAAAACGAGCCGCGCCACCCTCCTGCGCGCCGTGGAATTTGCCCGGAGGCTCGGTAAAACGCCCATCGTGGTGAAAGACGGCAACGGGTTCCTCGTCAACCGCGTGCTGATGAGCTATCTGAACGAGGCGCTGCTGCTGCTTGAAGAGGGTATGCCTTTCCCGGAGATCGACCGCGCAGTCGTCGGATGGGGAATGCCGATGGGGCCGTACGAACTCCTCGACGAGATCGGCATCAAGGTCAGCATGAAGGTTTCGCATGTCCTTTCCTCCTCCTATCCCGACCGCACCGAACCGGGAAGGCTCCACAACGTCATCGCGGGAAGCGACCGTCTCGTCGGAAAAAGTTCGGGCGAAGGTTTCTACCTGTACGCGAAGGGGAAGCGGAAGACGCCCAATCCGCTCGTCGCCTCGATTCTCGTCGCGAACGGGGTGAAACCCGCCGCGAAGGCCGATATTCAGGCGGCGATGGAACGCTGCGCGATGCGCCTGGTCAACGAAGCGGCGCTTTGCATGCAGGACGGACTCGTGGAGAGGCCGGATCAGCTCGATTTGGCGATGATTCTCGGCACCGGTTTTCCGCCCTTCCGCGGCGGTCTCCTCGCCTGGGCCGATTCCGAAGGCCTCGCGAAGTTCGCGAAGAGGCTTTCCCTACTGGAGGAGAAGTATGGTAAACGGTTCAAACCGGCTTTGAATCTGACTACGGAGAACGGAGGCAGAGGGAGGTTTTACGTATGAAATCCCCGCGTTTTGATTCTTTCCTGGAAAACCTGTATTTCGGCGAGTTCGACCGCGAAGCATTCCGCTACCGGGAAGCGGACGCCGCCGATCCCGACGTGAAGCGTCTTGTGAACGGTTTTCTCGAGGCTTCGAAAGAATACCCGCCCGACAGGCTCGAGAAACTCGGGCGCGTGCCGGACGATCTTCTCGACAAACTCAAAAAAACAGGATTCTTCGGACTCATCATCCCGAAGGAGTACGGCGGACAGGGGCTGGATCTTCACCGGTACCTCGCCGTCGTGGAGGAAATCGTCAAGACGGACATGGCGCTGGGTATTCTGTCGCTCGCGCACCTCTCCATCGGCGTGATGGGAGTGATCCTCTACGGAAGCTGCGAACAAAAGGAGCGTTATCTGTCGAAGGCCGCGGCGGGGGATATGATCTTCTGCTACGCCCTGACGGAACCGCTTACCGGCTCCGACGCGAGACATATCCAGACCGCGGCCGTCCTCTCGCCCGACCGGAAAACCTACGTTCTGAACGGTACGAAGACTTTTATCACCAACGCCAACTACTCCGGCGGTCTTACCGTCTTTGCCCAACTGGATCCCGAAAAACCGGGCAGTCTGGGGGCGTTCATCGTGGAAACAGCCTGGGAGGGTGTCTCGATCGGCAAGGATATGGAGAAGATGGGACTCAAGGCGAGTTCCACGGCCTCGATCCAACTGAAAAACGTGCGCGTGCCGGTGGAAAACATGATCGGAGGCCCGGGCGACGGATTCCGCATCGCGATGACCATCCTTAACTACGGCCGGCTCGCTCTCGGCGCGGCTTCGAGCGGCATGCTTTCGGCTTCGCTTTCCGATATGCGGAAACGTTCCGCGATGCGACAGCAGTTCCAGGTGCCCATCGCCCGTTTCGAACTGCTTCAGGAGATGATGGTGAACGCATGGGTGCGGATGGAAACGGTGCGTGCGATGACTCACCTGACGGCGGGCATCCTGGACCGGAATCCGCTGGCCGATGCCGCCACGGAAAGTTCGCATGTCAAGCTCTACGGCACCAACCGCGCCTGGGACTCCCTCTATGATTCGATGCAGCTCGCGGGCGGCAGCGGCTACCTCAGCAACCAGCCCTACGACAAGAGGATGCGCGATTTCCGGGTGGCCACCATCTTCGAGGGAACCACCGAGATACACGGCATCTATCCGCCGCTGTCCCTCGCCCGGAAGGTGCAGAAATCTCTCCGCGGCAAATCCTTGCCGGGAAGGCTGTTCGTACTCGCAGGGCTGAAGATTCCCGGTGCGGGTTACCGCCCGGGAAATCCGGCCCTTCGCCGTGCGGCTTCCGAAATCCGCAGCGAGGCCGCGATCTACCGGAAGCTTTTTCTCACGTCCGTTACTCGGCTCGGAAAACGTTTGCCGGAGCGGGAATTCCTTCTTCGCCGGATGACGACGGTGAGCGTTCACCTTTACGCGCTTGTTTCCCTCTGTGCCAAGGTCGAGGCATGGAAGGCCGAAGGGCGGGACGTGGACGATTTGCTCACGGTTCTTTCCGGTTTCATCGAAACCGCAAAGCGGGAAACCCGCCGGAACGCGCATTTCCGGCCGGATGCGGCGGAAAAAATGCATCCGGTCCTCTTCGCACGAATCGACCCGGCGCCGGAGAAATAGATGCGGAAGGGAGCTTTGTATTCCCTCCGTTTCGAGGCGAAAGGCGCGCGTGAAATCATCCTGAACGAGGGTGCGGAAGGCGGCGAGCTCCTTCGATTCCGCGTGGAGAGTCCGCTTTCCGGGGCGGAGATGTATACGGCCGCTCAGCTTTTTCGTGCGGTTTCCGGGATGGAGGGCGAAGTACCGGAAATTCTTGTGGAGCACGCCTCGGTCGGTCCCGATTTCCTGCCCGTTCTGATCGCAAGGCCGCGTTTGCCGGAAAATCGGACTTTGCCGTTCATGCTGATGCAGCACGGCTTCGGAACGAACAAGGAAAAGGCGTTTCGTCATGGCATCCGCTTCGCCGCCGCGGGTTTCCTCACCGTTTTGCCGGACGCTCCCCTGCATGGGGAACGCTACGATTCGCGCGCGTTCGCGGAGCGCTTCGGCGACGGAGCGGAGACCCGGGCTTCTCTGGTTTACCGTCTGGAACTTCTGCGGAGCACGCTTCGGGAAAATCTCGCATTGCTGGAATACTTCTCCGCGGATCCTCGCGTCGATCCGGAGCGAATTTCGACCTGCGGCATCTCGATGGGAGGCACTGTCGCGCTTCTTGCCGCCGCTTCCGATCGACGGGTTAAAGCATGCGCCGCATTTCTGCCGGTGACGGATTTCGAAAATCTTCCGGAATCACCGGGTCTCGGCGCGTTTTCACCCGGGGAACTCGCCGCGATCCGTTCCGCCGATCCGCTGTACGTTTTTCAGAAAGCCCCGTCCGCCGCCGTTTTTGTGCTCAGCGGGCGGGAGGACGCCGTGACCGGGATCGAGGGCGTACGGCGCCTGGACCGCCTGTTCGCTTCGGCATACCGGGACCGACCGGACGATTACCGCTACCGGGAATTCGAAGGAGTGGGACACGACGTCACCTCCGCGATGGCTGCCGAAGCAGCGGAATGGCTCGCCGGGAAGGTTTTCGGGAGCATTTACTGAGTCATTTCCGAATTTCTTACTGACAATTGCATGGATAGGAGAATTACCCTCATGTAATTTTCATTTATGGAATCATTGACGGACGGCGATCCGATTGCGGTTCCACGCCTGCGATTCTTTCCTCTCCCGCCTTGTGAAATGTTGCGACTTGGTGTATAATATTGGCTATCAGGAGAAGGGTAATAAACAGTGCGAATCGACAGGAGTATTTCATGCGACGTGTCCCTGTAATACTGGCTTTGATAGCCGTTATACTGCCCTTCGCGGGTATTTTCGGTCAGCAGAGTTTCTTTCTCAATCCCACCATCAAGGATATCCGTTTTTCGGGATTGATCAACAGTTCCGAGAGCGACGTCCGCGATCTCATCTTCATCCGGAAGGGGGAGGCCCTTCGGGAAACCGACCTTAACCGCACCATCAAGACGCTGGCTGGTCTCGACATGTTCAAGAATGTCAAGGCCGACATCGAGGAAGCCGCCGACGGTCTCATCGTGACCCTGATTTTTGAGGAAAATCCATATATCCATGATGCCAAATTCGACGGCAACAAATCCTACGGTTCCGACGATCTCAAGAAGGAGACGGAATTTCAGGATCCGACCTTCTTCAGCGCCGCCAAGATGGACCGGTCGATCAAGGGGATTTCCAAGAAATACGAGGAAGACGGATTTATCGAGGCGACTTCCACATACGAGCTCCAGCCCGTTGCCGGCAAAACAAACACCTTCGATGTTCTCTTCAAGGTTGCCGAGGGCAACAAGATCGTCGTGGAACGTATCGACATAACGGGCGCGGTTCGTATCACCGCCAGCGATATCAAGGGAAAGCTGAAGACCAAGGAAAAGGTTTTCATCCTGCAGTCCGGCGTTTTCAAGGCCGAGGACTTCGAGGAAGACAGGCAACTGGTCCAGGCTTACTACGAGCACATGGGTATGCTGGACGTCAAGCTGAAACGCTTCGACTGGAAGGTGGAAGATATCGGGACCGATAAGGAAAAGCACAAGGGCATCGTCGTTACCATCGATATCGATGAAGGGGAAATCTATACCACCGGCAAGTTCAAACTTTCCGGAAATCAGATCTATACCACCAACGAACTGATGGGATACCTGACTCTCAAGGAAGGGTCAGTTTTCGACAAGATCGCCGTGGAACAGAACCGCATGGATATCTATAACCGCTACAGCGACGGCGGTCACCTCTTTGCCAACGTATCGCTCGTGCTGGACAAGAATTCCACCAATCATGTCGTCAATACGGAGATGGTCATCTATGAAGGTCCGCTCGCTCATATCGAGAATATCCTGATCCAGGGCAACACGAAGACCGCGACCAACGTCATCCGCCGCGAACTTCTTTTCTCGGAGGGCGAGCTTTACATCCAGAGCAAGGTCCGCCAGAGTTATGACAAGCTCCAGCAGCTTCAGTACTTCGAGGAAGTTTCACCGCAATACACACCCGGCAGCGCGGAGGGCCTCGTCAACCTCGAGGTCAACGTCAAGGAGCAGCGCACGGGTATGATCACTTTCGGCGCCGGTTACGGAACCGTCAGCGGATTCAACGGTACCGCCCAGATACAGGAAAAGAACCTCTTCGGTACCGGCCGCATCGTTTCCCTCAAAGGCACGGTCGGCCAGTATCAGCAGTCGATAGATCTTTCCTTCCAGGAGCCTTGGCTTTTCAACGACCCGACGTTCGCCTCTCTTTCCTTCAACGTTTCCCGGTACATTTATCAGAACGAGGCAGTCGATAACGGGCATGGCGTCATATTAAACGGAACCGACAGCATTTACACCAACGATTTCAACTGGGAAGAAAATTCGAACACCACGCTGTCCGGATTTACCAGCCCTTACCAGTACTTCAGCGACAATTTTTCCATCGGACTGAATCTTTCCAGGCGCTTTTTCGTCGACTGGAATTTATACGGCGGTTATACTTTCACGATGTACCGGAATTACGTCGGAACCGCGAGCCAGGGCGGATGGGATTTTACCAACTATCTGCCGCTGGTTTACGGCCTCGATGGCTGGCAGGTCGATACCAATCTCACGAACGAGCTGAGCAAAGGCCTGGAGATCAAGCACACGGTGGGAACGGGTATCGGTTTCAACAACACCGACGATCCCCTCAATCCGCTACGCGGCGCGACTTTCAACCTGGACTTTTCCTACGTGGGCGGTGTCTTCGGCGGCACCATCGATTATCTTCGTCCGCGATTCAGTTTTAACTGGTATCTGAATCCCTTCTGGAAATTCGTGTTCGCGTTCCACACTTCTGCGGATGCGCTTCTTCCTCAGTTCGGGCAGTCGCAGCCGATCTACGATACGGCTGACCTGCTTCGTTTCGACGGTCAGTATGAGATGCGCGGATGGCAGAATTACATCGTCTATGCCGAATCCAAGTTTTACGACAGCGCCGAATTCCGGTTCCCGATTTATTCCAAGGAACTCTGGGGCGTACTGTTCTTCGATTACGGCGCCCTTTTTGGCTCATACAATGATTTCACCTATCGGTTAGTGCCTGGTGACATCGAGAGTTTCGGAATCGGAGCCAAGATCAATATCCCGATGCTGCCGATTCGCCTTTATCTCGCGCGCCAGATGCACTGGGAAGAATCCGAGAATCGGTTCATGCTCGGCAACGCGGTAACTTCCAGCCAGCGTTTCTTAGACGACTGGACCGTGGTGTTTACGATTCAGGGCCTCTTCTAAGGCGCCCTTTCCCAGGAGGACAACGAATGAATAGGATTTTGCTGATCGTCGCTTTTTTCGCCCTGATTTCCGGCGGCCCGGCTTTCGCCATTACTTCGGCCGACCTCATCCGCATCGGTTACGTGGACATACAGGAGATCTTCGACGTCTATCCCGGGATGGACGATGTGCGGCAGAAACTGAAGCAGGAGAAGGATCGCTACCAGGGCGAGATCGACAAGCGCAAGGACGAAGTGGCACATCTCCAGGCGGATTACGAATCCAAATACTCCTCGCTCAAGGACGATGAAAAGCAGCGCCGCGAAGCCGAAATCGAATACAAGAAGGAACTGCTCGCCGAATATATCGACGATTCCAACCGGAAGCTTACTTCCCTGAAGGATGAATTAACCAAGCCGATCTACGTCAAGATCGTGTCCGTTATCCAGAAGGTGAGCGAGGAAAAGGGATTGTCTTTCGTTTTCCGGAAGGGAAGCGACAACCTGCTTTATCAGGATACGCGTTTTGACGTGACCAAGGATATCATCACGCGGCTCCGGAAGGAACTCCAACTGGAAGAACGCTAGGGAAACCGGGCGGAACAAAATTTTTATTGATATTTTGTTCCGCCTTCTTTATGATAATTTTTGGAAGGAATATTTCCCGGAGGATAAAATGGAGAAGAGTCTCGACGAGCTTTTGGTGAAGATCAAGACGATCAAGGAAGAAGTTGACAAGGTCGAGTTTCGCGTTCTCAACACGCGTACGCATATGGAAACAATCGAAAAATCCACGGAAAAGATCGGTAAGGAAATTCTCGAAGGTTTCCACATCGTATCCAACAAGGTGAATCACCTCGAAGAGGAAATGAAAAAGGTCGAGAAGCTGCTTGAGGATCTTCAGAAAAACAACAAGTAGGAAATGCGAAACAAGCACCGAAAGGTGCTTGTTTTTTTATCCCGGAAGACCGCTTCCGTTTTTAATGCGGGCTTCGGGTAATTTCCGAGCGGAGGAGAACGGATGCTGACAGAATTGCGGGACAGGCTGGTTCGCCTTGCCGCCGATTACGGAGAAATCCATGTGGAAAACTGGAGTACCACGCGCATCGTGTACGCCAATCAGTCCGTGGATTCGGTAAGCACTTCGCGTACTTCCTCCGGCAACGTCCGCGTTCTATCCAACGGCGGGTGGGGCTTCGCGAGCTTCAACGAGCCGGACTTCGGGCGTTATCTGTTGGCGGCCCAGGAGAACGCAAGTCTGGTCGGCCGAAGGCGGGGAGGGGAAGTTACCGGCATTCGTAAACTCGGGACTCCCGTAACGGATACTATCGTCACGAGTTGTGAAATCCAGCCTTCCGCCTGGTCGCTGGAGCAGAAGAACGATCTTGCGCGCCGTTATAACGAACTTCTCCAGCATCCGCGTATCGCCAGCACACGGGTGACTTACATGGACTGGCAGGTGGAAAAACTCTTCGCCAATACCGAAGGATCGATGATCCGCCAGGTCAAGACATTCGCCGGGGTGGCTTTCGGAGGGATGGCCCGCGACGGGACGAATGTCCAGCAGGCCTTCGAGTCCGTCGGGCAGTACGGCGGGATGGAGCTGGTGACGGGGCACGAGGAACGCGTGGAAGCCGCGAAGAAGCGCGCGCTGGATTTATTGGATGCGAAGAAGCTGGAAAGCGGCAGTTACCGAGTCCTGCTCGATCCCAATCTTGCCGGCGTCTTCATTCATGAAGCTTTCGGGCATCTTTCGGAGGCGGATTTCCTCCACGAAAACCCGAAGATGCAGGAAGTCATGGTTCTCGGAAGGCGTTTCGGGCCGGATTTTCTCAACGTCATCGACGACGGGTCGATTCCCGGACTCGCCGGCTACACGCCCTATGACGATGAAGGCGTTCCTGCGCGCCGAAACTGGCTGATCCGCGAAGGCAGGCTCACAGGGCGTCTCCATTCCCGTGAAACGGCAGGGGTTATGAGGGAAGAACTCACCGGAAACGCCCGAGCCGTCGGTGCAGGTTACCAGCCGATCGTGCGCATGACCAACACCTTCATTGACCGCGGCTCAAAGAGTTTCGAGGAGCTGCTGTCCACCATCGATGACGGCGTCTACGCCATCGACTACCTCGGCGGGATGACGAATCTCGAGATGTTCACCTTCTCGGCGGGACACGCCTACCGGGTGCGGAACGGCAAGATCTGCGAACTTCTGCGCGACGTGGTTCTCTCGGGTAACGTCTTCACCACCCTCGGAGACATAGCCGCCGTCGGCGACGACCTGGAACACTTCGGCGGCCTTGGCGGGTGCGGCAAAGCCGGTCAGGGAGGACTTCCCGTCAGTACCGGCAGTCCGCACATCGTCGTGAACGACGTATTGATCGGCGGAGTGTAAGCCCTGCAACCCTTTCCTGAACCGTAAGGCACGCGTTTCGTGAAGGGATATCCCTTTCCGGAACGCGTTTTTCCGGGAGAAGAGCGTCAGAAAATTTCGATCAGGAGGAACGATGCTGCTGCCGAATCGACCGGAAGCCGAACGCCTTCTCGACGAAGCCGGCTCGCTGAACCCCGGAGGATGGATAGCGCACTCGCGCAACGTCGGCGACGCGGCCGCGCGGATCGCCGTGGAAACCGGTCTCGATCCGGACGCCGCGCGGGTGATGGGGATGCTTCACGACATCGGGCGCCGATTCGGGAAGAGCCGTTTCCGGCACGTCATCACCGGTTACCGCTATCTGACCGACCTTGGATATGACGACGCCGCGCGGCTGTCGCTCTCGCACAGCTTCATGCTGCCCGACCTCGGCATTTTCGGCGACGGGCTCGACGGTACTCCGGAGGAAATCGACTACGTACGCAAGTGGCTTGCGGTTGCCGAGTTCGACGACTACGACCGCCTGATCCAGTTCTGCGATATTCTTGCGCTGCCCGAGGGGTTTTGTCTTCTCGAGAAGAGAATGGTGGACGCGGCGATGCGCCTCGGAGTGACGCCGCTTTCTCCCCGCAAGTGGCGCGCGATATTCGATCTCAAGGACTATTTCGAGCGCAGGATGGGCCGCTCGGTCTATTCGCTCCTGCCGGGGGTGGCACAGACCACTTTCGGCGGCGAATTCCTCTGACGGGAGCAGAAAATGAACGTCATCGTCGCCGCAGAACACGGATTCTGCGTGGGCGTGAAGCTTGCGCTGAAGAAACTCGACGCGCAAATCGCCGCGAATCCCGGCGGGAAAGTCTATTCCGTGGGCGAGATCATACATAACGCCGACGTGATAGAACATTACCGTTCGCTGGGAGTGGAAATCACCGGGAATCTGGATGACGCGAAGGACGGGCCGGCCGTCGTGCGCGCCCATGGCCTTCCCGAAAGCTGGATCAAACGCGCAAAGGCTGCCGGCATCGAGGTGGACGACGCCACATGTCCCTTCGTCCGCGTCATCGACCGGGCGATCACGAAGGAACTTGCCGGAAAGTCCCGCGTTTATCTCGTCGGTGAGCCGGAGCATCCCGAGGTTTTCGCCGCCGTTCACGATCACGCCGCCGCCGTCACGGTTATCGACCATCGGACCTTCGATCCGGAGGAGTTCGACTATCCGAAAGGATGCGTCGCCCTGCTTTCACAAACCACGATGTCGGTCAAGCGTTTCGCGCGGATCGTTTCCGCCTTCGCCGAACGCTGTACGGAGCTCCACGTTTACAATACCGTCTGCCCCTCCACGCGGAACCGGCAATTTTCGGCGCTGGAAACGGCGAGAAAATCGGATATCATGATCGTCCTGGGAGGAATGAAGAGTTCCAATACGAAGCGTCTGGCCGAGCTTTGCGCGGAAATCTGCCCTACCTGTCACGTGGAGCGCATCGGTGACTTGGATTTGTCCGTCCTCCTCGGCAAGGGTACGGCGGGCGTCACCGCCGGCGCTTCTACGCCCGAGTGGATCGTCGAAGAGGCGGTGGAGTTTTTGAGAAAGACTTGAAGCGTACTACGTACCAAAAATGTGGATTTTTCCCCGAAAACCTGCATGGGTCCTTGCTATAAAATTTCCACGGAATTAAAATGAAGGTTCGGGAAACGGAGTGCACGATATGGCGGAAAGCGATCCGATCAAAAAACAAAACGACAACCTGAGTATCCGGAGAGACCGGAATTTCCAGACTTTGATGAGCGCGCTTTTTTGCGTCTATCTGTTGACTTACTCTGCTCTCAATCTCTTCCTTGCGCACCGGTTTTATGCGATTGCTCTCTTCGCGTTCTTTCTCCTGTTCACCGCCGACCTGGTAATCTTCCGTAAACCGAAGCTGCGCAAGCGCAGGTCTTTCATTCTCGTCGCCGCCTGCGCCGTGATTTCGGTTTACTCCTTCTGGAACGGCGGCTCGGGCGAAAGCGGCTATATCTGGGCCTTCGTGTTCGCGCCGCTCACTTTCTATCTCCTCGGAAAACGGCTCGGACTTATTTACAACCTGCTGCTGTTGTTCGCGGAAACGACGCTTTTCTTCCTTGCCAGGGCAGGAGTTACCGGACACGCTTTCAGGCCGGGAACACTTCTCATTCTCCTGACTGCCTTGGTTTTCCTCGTTATCTTCCTTTACGGATACGAATACATCCAGGAACAGAACCGCACTGCGGTGGAACAGAAGACCAAACAACTTCTTGCGCTCAACGAGGATCTGATGCACCTCGCCCATGTGGACTTCCTGACCGAACTCCTCAACCGACGGAAAATCATCGGGGCTTTGCGTGAGGAGATCGACCGCTACCGTCGCTACCAGACGCCCGTTTCGGTGATACTCCTGGACGTGGATCATTTCAAAAGCTTCAACGACACTTACGGCCACCCTTTCGGGGACGAAGTTCTGCGATTGATCGCCCGGACGCTCAAGAGCGCGGCGCGGGAAACCGATCGCGTCGGACGCTGCGGAGGCGAGGAATTCCTCATCGTGCTTCCCTCCACGACTGCATCTGACGCCATGAAGCTTGCGGAGCGCGCCCGTCTTCGGTTGCGGGACATTTCCCTGCACCCGAAAGACGGCGTCGATGTCACTGTTACCGCGAGTTTCGCCGTGGCTCAGGCCGGCGAAGGCGAGAACGATTCCGAGCTCTTCGCGAGGGTTGATCGAGCTCTTTACCAGTCCAAGAATGCGGGACGGGATCGGGTAACGATGGCAGAGTGAGGTGTGCGGTCTTCGAGGAAAGTGAAGCCGGCTGGCGCATCGTTGCACGAAAAGTTTATCTCAGGTCCACGCCGCCGCTCCCGGGCATCTGCGGCACAACCGCGCCCTGCGGCCGAACTCGACATCCGGGCGTCCGCCTCCTGAAACGGCCTTGCGGAAATCGACTGCGGCGAAATTCCGCTCAACCGGGGTTTTACCGTGACCCTGGATTGGAAGTAATCGTATCGATACACCCGGAGCCGACTCAGGGATTGACAATTCACAATCGGATCCATAGAATGAATAATCGAATTCGTTATCTTCACTTCCGACCGGTAAAGCGAGAAGGAGAGTATGCCATGAACCTCGTCATCGTCAACGGAAATTCCATGCTCTTCCCGCTGCCGACCGAAACCTTCTTCCGTCTTTCCGTCGCCGTTTACGGCCTGCACATTCTCGACTCGAAGGGAAAATCCCGAATGGAGGAACGACAGTGAAGCGGATTCTCGCTTTTCTTCTGACCATGGTATGGTTCGTGTCCGCCGCGCCGGCCTTCGCGCAGACGCTCGCGGATCCGGTCGTTCCCGACGGCGAGGAACTTGTCTATCGCCAGACTGTGGGAAGCGAGGTTTCCCAAGTTACCGTGAAGACCTCCAGGAAAACCTGGAACGGACGGGATGTTTACGAGATAACCGGTTCCGGACGCTCTGAGGATCAGATCCTGCGCGTCGGCAGACCGGGACTCGATCAGCTTTATTCTTTCTCGCGGGAGAAGCATTCTCAAACCACCGTCGAACGTCAGACTTCCATAGTCCGCAATGAGATAAAGACATCTGAAGGCGAAATCGTGCTTATCGACTTTCTCGCGCTGGAATTCCTTCTGCGCGGTTATCCGCTGGACGGAAGGAAAACCGTTGCGGTGCGGACCGTTCAGGAATCGGGCTTCGGGTTCCAGGTCAACCGTCTGGACGACGCGGTGCTCCCCGTCGCAGGAAAGAATGTCTCCTGTTACCGCCTCGAACTTGCCTTGACCGGATTTCTCGGAGCGATTTTCCCGAAAACCGTTTACTGGTATTCTCTCGATTCCCCGCATTTTCTCGTACGCTTTGAAGGTTCATCCGGAGCGCCCGGTTCCCCGAAGAAGATCCTGGAACTGATGGAGTTTCCCCATGCGGAACCATGAATGGGACGTCCGATTTACATGGATCGGAGGAGCCTGCTGGACGCTTCGGACGGACGGATTCTCCGTAGCAAGCGATCCCTCGCTTTGTCCGGCGGGCACGGTGCAGCGCTTTCCTTTTTTTCGGTCGCTTCGTCTGGAAAACCCGGTTTTTGACGCTTCCTTATTCCGGAATATCGACTTGTGGCTTCTCACCCATGATCACCTCGACCATCTCGATCCGGACGGAGCACGTGTTATCGGGAACTCTTCCGCAGTATACTGCCCGGAACATCAGGCAAAAAGGATCCGGCAGAACCATGGTATCTTCGCAAGCGAGGTAGGTTGGAATCAAAGCGCCCGTATGACCGGAAACGGCTGGGAAGTTTTCGTCCGCGCAATTCCCGCCTTCCATGGAACCAACCCATTAACGGCCGCGTTCGCCGGCAACGTCAACGGATGGCTGGTACGATTGAGGAAAGAAGAAAAACAACTCGTCGTATATGTGACAGGAGATACTTTTTTTACCGGACAGGTGCGTTCATCGCTGGAGGGAGAAAAAATCGATCTTGTAATTGCCAACGCGGGAAAAGCCTATCCGGGCACTTCAATATTATCAAGATTACCGGGACCACTAACCATGGGAGGGAGGGAATTGTCCCGGATGCTGGACGTGCTAATACCGTCGCTGGCGGTACCGGTTCATTTCGGGACTTTCAGCCATTATTCGGAGACTTCGCCGAAACTCCACACCCGGGTTCCCGTCCGGATTTTATGCCCCGGAGAAACCACGGAAATACCTCTATCTTCCGTCCGGTAAACTGCGTTCCGTCTGACGGGTTTTCCCGAAACGAGCGAGGAATTTTTGACTTCCCGCGATGTTCGGTTTATAATCATTTCTACCAGGAAGACAGGTGCGTTACCGGGCCGAGAGGCAGCGGCGTTTGCCGTGGGACTTCCTTCAATTTCTTGGAATTGAGGAAGACCGGTTTTACACCTGTCTTTTTTATTGCCCGGAGGTAACTGATGACCCGCAAGTCCTCGACGGCTCTTCTTTCCGTCGCCTCCAACTCCACTCTCATCGCCATCAAGATCGCTGCCGGTATCCTGACCGGCTCGGTTTCCATCATTTCCGAGGCGATCCATTCGACGATGGACCTCGCGGCATCGCTGATCGCGTTCATCTCGGTCCGCATCTCCGATATACCGCCCGACCGGAACCATCCCTACGGTCACGAAAAGGTGGAAAACGTCTCCGGCATCATCGAGGCGCTCCTCATCCTCTCGGCGGCGGTCTGGATCATCTACGAGGCCGTGAAAAAGGTTCTCCATCCGGAGCCGGTTTCCCGCGCATGGGTCGGTCTCATCGTGATGGCCGTTTCCGCCGGAATCAACCAGCTTGTTTCCTTCCGACTCTACCGCGTTTCCAAGCAGGAAAGCTCGCTCGCACTCGAGGCCGACGCCCTCCACCTCCGTGCGGACGTGCTGACCTCGGCCGGAATCGCCGCGGGAATGGCAGTCATCTGGCTGACGAAAGTTTCCTGGATTGACTCCCTGCTGGCCGTTGCCGTTGCGGTCATCATCGTGAAAGAAGCCGTCGAACTTCTCCGGAAGGCGTTTGAACCGCTTCTGGACGCAAGTCTTTCGGATGAGGAACTCCGACTGGTCGAAGAAGCCCTCCAGGAGCATTTGAGCGAAGTTTGCGACTACCATGAACTCCGCACCCGCAGCGCGGGTAAGACCCGCCACATCGATATGCATATCACCCTGCCGCCCGATCTCAGCGTCAAGGACGCGCACGACCTGGCGACTCGCATCGAATCGGCCATCGAGAGCAAGCTGCCCCACACGATGGTACTGATCCATATAGAACCATGCGACAAGATCTGCGAAGTCTGTAAACTGAAGCACTGAAAATGTGCTCCTGATGAAGGATAAAAAAACCCCCGGGAAAGCGAGTGTTGCAACCCGGGGAATTTTTTCACGATTCGATGGGAATCAAAATCCGGGCTCTTAGCCCATTCCGGATCTCCATACGGATATTAATGCTGCCGGCCGGACCCTGTATCCTGGCGGGAGACTGCTTCGGATGTGCGTCTCTCTATGGAAGCGGATTGCCTCCCGGAGTCGCCGACCTTCTGCTCAAAGATTCCCCCATTCCCCTGTCTCGCCGTACCGCTGGAATTCCGATTGAAAAACGCGCTCATCGTCTGCTTCGATACCGCTCCGGCTGATTTCTTCGGCTGCGCATTCATGGTCTGCCTGGCTTTGCCCGAATTTTGACTGGAAACCGGATTCAGCGTCCGTTTCGAGCCTGCGACCGTATTCTGTTTCGCTGTTTCGACCACCGTCTGCTTCGACGTATGGTTATAAATCGGTCTCAAACCTCCGGCGACCGCATGCTGATAATCGTGAAAGTGCCTGAAATGGTAATGCGTCCGGCCGTCAAACCAGAAGAACGCGTAATCAGGGAAATCGTCACCGTAAAGGTAGATTTCCGTCACCGGTTCTTCCTCGATTATGATTGCTCCGGCATCGTTCACGTTGGTGATATAGTTGGTCACCACCTGCTGGGCTGCGGTATCCTCGTTCAGATGAACCGCTTGTCCATTGCTGGCATCGAAAATCACCTTGATATCGGAGAGCTTCAAAACCACTGCTTGGTTGCTTACTCCCATCAGATAAACCGTATCGGAGGTCGAACCCAGCAACCTGCCTTCTATCACGCTGAAATCGCCCAGAATGACATTGACTTCCAGAGCTGACAGCATCGTCGCCGATAAAAGGAAAACCACCGTTAACAGGAATCTTTTCATAACTTCACCTCCAGTCACCAGATAGAAAGGAATCCGCCACCCTGCATTCATTTCTGGATTTCTTCTTTCTACCTGAGTTACAAGCCATGCTTTCGATAAATAAATGCAAATAATCCGTTTTTTGTGTCATAAAAGGTCTGAAACCGAATATTCAACCGTATCTTATTTCCTTACGGCCAAATCGACCAAGCCGGTAAAAATCAGTTTCGCTCTGGTACCCATCTTGACGTTCCCGTTTTCGTCGATCGGAATTCCAAGTATGTCGTCTTCCCCGACGACAAAAGCATCCAACCGGACGGTGTACGGCAGATGATCGAAATAGTAATTCACCGAGACGGTTCTGAATACGATCCGGTTCGAAGTCAGATTGAATTCGCCCAAAGCAAGGATGGAGGATCTCCCTGCATGGAATTCGATACCGTTCGGCAGATGGACAACTCCTCTCAACGTTAAAAATCCCGAAAAGGGATAATCGTCGTTGGTATTGAACCCCGCCTCGAAAACGGCTTCGCTAGCCGTTCCGGGAAACGCGTGAACCAGAAGCTGATCCCCATGAGGTTCATAGGAAACGATCACCTGATCGGGAATCCCGCTCATATCGACCGGGTACGAGATATACGGTGAAGCCGGATCGGAATCGAAGTGCCGGTATCGGTCGAAATGGAAACGGTCGTTTTCCTGCTGGAAGCTGCCGTCCTGCCCGAAGTTGATAATGATGTTGGTCATACGCGGATTCACGACGGTTTGCTGGTTTCCTGACGACACCACCACCGGGTTGGAATTGTTTTCATTGGTTCTGCGGACCAGCCCCTCATCCGGATTCACCCGGATCACCGCCTGCATGGTGAACGAGGACGAGCCGTTTCCGTTTGTCGCCGGTTGTCCGAAATTACCGGTTTCACGCGCCAGTCCACCTTCCCTTGATGGACGAACCGTCTGCTGACTGGTGACAGCGCTCGTCTGAATGGCATTCGTCCGCGGATTCTGTCCGGACTTCGAGATATCCTTTAATCCGGGAGCTTTCTCCAGACGGAATGCCCTGCCGCCGTTCGCTTTTCCGGGAACCAGCCGGAGAATATAGACAGATCCGTCCCTGGTCGAAACGGTAACGGAGACTTCCTTCCGGAGATTCACCTGAAGGCCGCTAACCGTTCCCTGAATGTCCGCATCCTTGGGATCCCCGTTCCTCGATGAGGCGGTAATGTCGTCAGGAAAAAGGATCGAAACCGGCACACCGGCAGGTAACGTCAGGACCACTTCTTTTGATGGGGTTGCCGTTACCTTCGTTTCCGGAAAAACTTCCGAAGCAAACAAGAGACAAAAGGCGGCGATACCGATCCGACTGAGCTTCATAGTCATCTTCCCCTGAAAATTCAGTGTTATTTTATCTCCACCTTGGGAAAGGTCAGAAGAAATAACGTTAAAACCGAATACCGTAAAAAGGATAACACGAAAAGCGGTCTATGTCAATCGGTCGGAAATCGGTTCAACCGCCGGTAGACCAAATAATCACCTGATACCGAGGGAAATACCGCCCAACAATCTCCCCCAAACCTGAAATCGCCGATTTCCAGAAAATTTCAGGTTGTGCTTGATCCTTTCCAAATCAAAATCAGTCAGGTTTTACCCGATAATCTCTCCTTTTCCGGAATCCGTGCGGAATAACCCCTTGTCGCTTCAAAATCACAACTGAATAGACCAGGCTCAGCAAAGAGCCACAACCGATTCGCAAGCCTTCCCGGATTTTCAGACTTTCCAGGATTTCCATCCGGAAACGCAAGATCACTTTCCTGACCGTGTGGACAATTTTACCGGCAATGTTGAAGCGTGTCATTTGTCAATCCGATTTCCGGAATTTCGTTTGGATTGATTTTTCCCGGATTCTGTTTCATAATAACCCCGCTTTTGGTGCTCCTGAAAGGTGCAATTCCGGGGAAAGGCTGTTCCCATCCAATTCCTTGCCCATTATTATGTCAGCATACCGTGAAGGGAAAGAGAAACTCTTGAATCGCTCAGGTTATGGTCGAAATATTGGGGAAACCTCTTGTTTTTCGCTGCTATTTCCTGAAAGGCTCCAAAATCCCTTTTTTTGACACTAAGCCGCTTGAGTCCCGGAAAAACGACAGGAGGAGTCCATGAAAATATCCGGTTTCAGCTTCCTGGTTGTCCTCGCCCTCGCCGGCTGCGGCGCGCAAAAGCCCGATGCGGACGCAATCGCCCCGCCGTCTTCCGGCGACATCTCCGCGAAAGACGCCTGGAGCCTTTGCTTTACCAACCGCAGCAACGCCGCTTTCGTCATCATCGACGTGCGCACGCCGGAAGAATATGCCGGAGGACACGTGGAAGGCGCGACCAATCTCGACTTCCTCGCCCCGGACTTCGATTCGCGGATTCGTGCACTGGACACCAACAGGACGTACTTCGTCTATTGCCATTCGGGGGGACGCAGCGCAGACGCATCCTCACGGATGAAGGCGTTCGGAGCGAACGCCGTTTACACGCTCTCCGGCGGACTCGATTCGTGGGAAGCGGAAAAACTGCCGCTCGTGAAATAAATGTCCCGCCATTTTCCCGATTTTTCCGGGACCATAAGTCCCTCCCTGCGCACAGACAGGGAGGGACAGCCTGCTTCAGTTCATCATTTTATTCAGTTTATCTCCAAGGGAGGATCCGCAGGATAAATGACCGAAAGTCAGGGACCTTTCGCGATTCAGAGTAACCATAGTAACGGTTAACAATGTCAATCTGAATAACATGATAGAACCCTCGGACTTCTTACGTTCTATCAGAGTAGAAAATCGAGGAAGGAGAACATCCGGCCTAATCGCCCGCATCGTCCTTCGATAAACCCGAAAGCGCGTTCCGGAGCTTCGGCCGGAAGCTTTCCCACTCGCTGAAGAGCATGTTGGTCCGCGACGGCGGAATCTCCAGAACGTACATCACATTCGTGTTGGAGCTCGTAACGAGATCGGTGGAAAGCGTTCTGGGCCAGTACCACTCCATCAGGTTGCAGTTGGAATCCATATAGCAGATTGCCATCGGCAGATAGGTATCCTTCATCCAGTAAGACACCCGCCTCGGTTCCCGATTCACGAAGACCATCCCGTCGATCTTTCCCCAGGTTTTCCGATCCATCATCCCCTGTTCCTTCTGTTCGCGCGTCTGCGCCACTTCGAAGGTGAGGACGTTGGTGATCAAGGCAAAGGTGAAAAAAACAGCCGCAACGGTGTTCATGGAAACCTCCGAACTGGAAGAGATACATTTTACCGATCATTCCCGCTTTTGTCCAGTTCAGTTAAACCTCGGTAAGCATCCGGTCATAACCGTCCCGACCGCCGCATTCATCCCTGATACCTCGTCAGGGCATTTCTACTCTCACGACGCGTTCGTCCTCGGCGTCGCCGTGGGAGAAACGCATTCGGACGGCGTTTTTTCCGAAGACGGGTTCGCCGATTTCGGGCCATTCCACGAAGGCGTAATCCGCTCCCGCGATAAAATCGAGCGCACCGATATCCTCCACGTCCTCGGCGGTGTGGAGTCGGTAGAGATCGAAATGGCAGATGCGGACACCGCTGCCGGCGTACTCGTTCATCAGCGTAAAGGTGGGGCTGGTCACCTCGTCCGCAAGGCCGAAAAAGCCGGCGAAAGCGCGTACGAAGGTGGTTTTCCCCGCGCCCACGTCGCCCGTAAGGAGGACGAGGCTTCCGTGCGGCAGTTTCTCCGCCATGCGGCGGGCAAACTCGCGGGTGGCGTCCAGGCCCTTGAGCCGGATTTCAGAGGGAAAGACTTCAAACATGGAATGAGTATCTCCCGTTGGTAGTCATCATACGAGGTTGCCGACAAATTGTCAGCGAAACGCGTCCGGGGAATTTTCTTCCGGCGAAATATCCGTCGTATCGAGGAGGTCGAGGAAATTGTCCGGCTTTTCGTCGATCGCGAGTTCGCCCGTCAGTGCGTCCAGCCGGAGTTCCAGCGCGGAGAGAATCGAGGCCCCCAGTTTCACATGGCTTCCCGGTGCACCCTCCGCCACGAGAACGCGGACAGTGCGTCCGGCGAGGGTGATATCCGCTTCCGAGTAGAGACGCAGGACACGGACAGCGCCATTTTTCTCTTCCTGCCGCTCGCAGCGGAAGACGAGCCCGAGCGATGCGGCGAGTTCCGGGGGGAACCAGGTCCAGGCGTCCGAAGGGTCGATCCGGGCGGAGAGGGTAACGGTGCGCTTTTCCGAAGATCCTATCATTCCTCCACCCTCGAGCATGACGTCCACGAAGTTGGTGATGGTGATCTCGGCTTCTCTCTTTTCCATAAGACCGCTCAGATTCCCGATTCCCGGATGGCGTCGGCGGTCAGTCCCTTTTCGCGGCAGATGCGCGAGTAAAGTTTGCCGCTTTCGCGGATTTTCCTTTTCTGCGAGGGGAAATCGTTTTCCACAAGGCCGAAATGCGCGCTCTCTCCTTCCGTCCACTCGAAATTGTCGATGAAAGTCCAGTGGTAGTAACGTTCCACGGGAACCCCGTCGTCCAGAAGACGCCTGACCTGAGCGAGGTGATCCGCGAGGTAGCGGGAGCGGAAGGCGTCCTTCGCATCGGCCGTGCCGTTCTCGGTGATCCAGACGGGGGCGCCGTATTTCCGGTAGAGTTTCACGCCTTCACGGTAAAGCCCTTCGGGGTAAATCTCCCATCCGAGGTCGTTTTTCTCCGCCCCCTCGCGGAAACCGAGCGAAAAACGGAAGGGGAGAAGATGGAGCGAAACCATGTAGCGCGAGTAGTAGTTGATGCCTATGAAATCGTAGAAGCGTCCTTTGCCGCGCGGTCTTCCGACGCCGAGCGGGAGGCGGAAGATTCCGCGCCCCATCGCTTCCATGAAAATGCCATGGAAAAGACGGTCGAGGAGCGCCGCGGCGATCCGGCTTCCGATAGCACTGTCAGCGGGGTCGAAAACGCGGACATGATTAGCTACGCCGACCTTTGTGTCGCCGGGAAAGCCCTTCGCGCTGCGGATTTCGCGGATCGTGCGGTAGGCGTCGATGTGCGCGAGAGACATCCCCCGGATGCAACGGAACATCGCGCGGATGTTCTTTTTTCCCGGGGGCCACTCGCCCGTGATGTAACCGTTGTAAGCGTAAACGTTGGGTTCGTTGATCGTGATCCAATCGTTGACCAGTTCTCCCAGCGACTCCACGACCTTCCGGACATAGCGGACGAAGCGATCCGGAGCACGCGAGTCCTCCCATCCGCCGGAATCCTCGAACCACAAGGGGTGCGAGAAGTGGTGCAGAGTGACAAGCGTCCTGATTCCGGCTTTCAGGAGACCTTCGATCTCAGCGCGGTAATGCGCGAGGGCGCTTTCGTCGAAACGGCCTTCCTCCGGCTCGATCCGGCTCCATTCCACGCCCAGCCGAATCGTCTGCACACCCAGGGAACGCAGCAGTTCCGTGTCTGCACCGACGCGGTTCCAGTGGTCGTCCGCGCGCCGGCAATGGGAGCCGTCGCGAATCCTGTCTTCGTCGCACCAGCGAAGCCAGTTGCTCGGCACGCTTCCGCCCTCGACCTGAAGACCGGCGGTGGCGGTGCCGAAAAGAAAGGATTCGGGAAGACGGAAGGGCTGCATGGTTTGCCTCGCAGAACTTCGATTGCAGTGAATTCCTTACCGGAAGTCCATACAGGATAAAGCGAAAACTCGTGAATGTCAAGATCGCGTCCGTCCTGTACGCAGCGTGCCATTTTATCAATGGCACGGATACTTGATCTCCGTCGCGGGAAATGTTACCATATGGGGTAATCAAAAAAGGTTCGTGGTAAAAAATGGCTTCCAGGGGGATATTCATGTTACAACGGAAACCGGCTTCGTTCGCGATGATGGCGGGCGCGCTCTTCGTTATCGCTTCGGGGGCTTCCGCTTCCGAGTGGAAGTACCGCATTACCGAAAAGGACACGCAGGGCATCGGCATCTACCGCACCTATGATGAAACCGCCGACAACGGTATTCTTCTTCTAATGGCCACCAATCTGCATTCGTCTCACACGGCGGGAATTCTCGACGGCGGGGGGATGATCTTCTGGAAGGCGAGGGGGACGTCGGGCTGGGAATACGATGCCGAGCGGCAGGGCGACAAACTGGTGGTCCGTTCGAAAACCGGGGGGTGTTGGAGCACCAACGAGATGACCATCGATCATGATATCTGGTCCGAATGTCTCCCCTATACCGCCGCGAAATTTCTCGGTGACGGCAGGAAAACCTTTCAGATCTGGTCCATCGACCCCGACGACGGCAAGCTCCGGAAGATTCGTGTCGACCGTCTCGGACTGACCAACCTTGTCGTCAATGGCGTCACCAATGTCGCCCTCGGCGCGCAGTTCACCGTAATGGGCCGGCGGGAAGCGCCTTACCCCGGTAAATACTATTTTCATCCCTCCGACGGCACGTTGCTTTATGTCGAAATGGACGGCATGAAACAGGAACTGCTGGAGGAAAAATGAAACTTTATCTCAGCGCCGACATCGAAGGGGTTACCGGCGTCACGCACTGGGACGAAGCCACTCCCGGAAAACCGGGTTATAACGATGCCTGCCGTCAGATGACGGAGGAAGTCCGCGCCGCGTGCGAAGGGGCTATCGATGCCGGCGCAGAGGAGATAGTCGTTCAGGACGCGCATGAATTCGGCCGCAATATCGATATGAACCGTATGCCTGAGGCGGCGAAAATCATCCGCGGCTGGAGCGATCATCCGCTCTGCATGCTCCAGGGTCTGGACGAAAGCTTTTCGGCGGTCGCGCTGGTCGGGCACCATACGGCTTCCGGTTCCTCCGGGAGCCCGCTCTTTCATACGATCTCCACGCAAACCGCATCGCTGAAGATCAACGGCCGTCTCGCGAGCGAGTACCTCATCATGCAGTATTCCGCGGCTTTTCTCGGCGTTCCCGTGGTTTTCCTCAGCGGCGACCGCGCCGTCTGCGAGGAAGCGAAGACCGTCAATCCCATTATCCGCACGACCGCCGTCAAGGAGGGAACCGGCAACTCGATGATCCACCTCCATCCCGTCCTGGCTGCGAGGCGTATCCGTGAAGGGGTTCTGGACGCCCTTTCCGCCGATCTTTCGAGTTATGCCATCGCCCTTCCCGAGAGATTCGATGTGGAAATCGCCTACCGGCATCATGGAAGAGCCTTCAAAATGGGCTTTTATCCGGGCGCTCGCCGAGTCGACGATTTCACGGTCGCATTCGGAAGCGACGACTGGTTCGAAGTGCTGAGGATGCTTGCGTTTACCGCTTTCAATTGACTTGACTCATTCTGATTCCCGCCGCCGTTTCGAGGTAATCGAATACAGGTCGAAGGGCGATCCCCGCTTCCAGGAGCTTTTCCGCGAAACCCGGTGCAAGCGCTTCCTGGTCGGAGAATTTCCGGCCGAAGCCGATGGCGCGCATTTTGAGGTATTCCGCGGCCGGGCTTTCCGGGTCGAAGCCGGCGGGCACTTTTTTCAGCGGGTTTCCATCCATCGGGAGGAAATTCCCCTTACGGGCGGCCTTTTCCGTCAGCGAGAGAAAGGCGCGCGGTTCGTCCGCGATGGAGCGGCGGAGGCGTCTCAGTTGTTCAGGCGTCGGTTCGTACAAACCGCCGGCCGCGAGCGAATGGTCCAGCGGTTCCAGATGCACATAAAGCCCGAGACGCGGAGACTTGCGGCCACCCGGAGCGATATAGGCGGCAAAATGCGTTTTGTAGGGCGTCTTGTCGCGCGAGAAACGCAGGTCGCGGTTCAGTCGGAAGATGCAGTCCTTCGCGGCGGGCTTGTCCGCTCCCGCGAAGTCGATGCGGTCGATGAGGTCCGACACGAATGCGTGAAAAACGGCCTTCGCCTCCTCGTACCCGGCGCGGTGGGCATCGAACCAGCTCTTCATATTGTTCGGCGCGAGTTCCGCGAGAAAGCGGAAAACGGGCAGGAGATCGATTTCTGTCGCCATGGAAACCTCCGGGGAAAGGATAATCAGGCGTCAGGGAAAAGGGAAATCCGTGAGGGGGATGTCGAATGGAACTCGAATTGACAGGCAGGATGAAGAACCGGCTTCTGAATTACACCCTTCGCGCGATGGACGGCGGACATTGGGGAGCTTCCGTTCCGGTGATACCGGAGGAAGCCCGTTTGGCGGAAAAGATCCGCGAGGCGGGTGATGTTCTGGAAATCACTCCGGCGGAAATAAAAATGCTTGGTCGTTGGATGGACGAAGCGACCCGAAGCGGGAAAACGGTTCTTCCGGAGGATATTCAGACGGCGACGGCCCTGGCTCCCCTGATGGAGGTCTATTACCGGCGATACAAGGAAAGCTGCCTTCGGGAACTCCGGGAGTTCGAAGAACTGCTGGGCTTGTTTTCCCGAATTCGCGGAGATAACAGCCTTGCGGTTGTTCCGTCCGCGCAGGAACCGGTGTTCGCCGATCTCCGGTCGGAAGTGAAAGCGTCTCTGTCTCCCGGAAAAATTTCCGACGACGAGGGCTTTTTCCGTCGGTTTTGGAAGCATTTCCGGAATCAATCTGCGCAAAAGTCCAGTGAGACAACTGAACCGGGTGTTTCGGGGGCGAACTTCCGGAAGAGGAGAAAATGAGAAAGGTCAAGGATCTGATGCGACAGGTAAAAGACAAGGCGAAGAAACTGACACGCTAGAGAAGATATCATCCCGATGACATTCGCTGTCGCGAAAAAGAAATTGCCGAAAGGGATTCCGGGGTGGTCAACAGCCGGTTTCCGGGAATCGTTTCCCGACAATCTGAAAGACGGGTTTCCCTTTCTCTTGCGCGGACTAGCAGGATTCGTTACGAATCGGAAATTTCTATGCGATGTGATTGAATATGTGAAATGGAATTCGTAGTTCTATTATGAACAATAAGATAGAGTTGTTGAAAATATATTTGAATATAACCGTCAAAATTTGCGTAAAAAACATGAGCTCGCTATAATAACTTTATCGAAGTCATGGTGGAAGTTTTGAATGATTGATAGGGAAATTAGTCCAGTTGTCTATGAAATAAGATAACGCAGATCGGCATAATATGGTGGCGAGGTTTGTTATGAGGATTGGTATGTTTCTTCTGTTGGGGTTAATCGCTGCTTTGGATCTAAGTTTTTCATCCTGCTCTCCATCCGTAACATCTTCATCCGCGGTTTCCACATACAAGGTATCGATAACTTCTGGGAACACAACTCCCTCGCCGATCCCTAATTTTACCAACGGTGATGGAACGACCGTTTACTTTTCAGATACCGCCGTCAACAATGGCGCCGATATGCCTTCCGGCTATTACGCTTTTACCCTGATTGCAGTTGGAACGATGTCTGGCATGAATTTTGAGCAGCTCAATGACTCGGACTATGCGCAAGTAATCGGAGTCTCGGTCATTACAAACTGGCTGTCAAACAAGAGTTGGTCTCTAAATGGATCTCTGGATATTTCTACAAATGGTGTCATCGGTAATAATTTTTATTACGTGATGGTCTGTATGGTTGATGCGAATGACGATTTTCTTTGTTCCAATGTCTTTCAACTGAATACAAACCCTGTAGTCGAGTTTCCGGTTCCCGCTCCGAGTTATAGCAACGTCGTTTTAAATTTTAATACAATACCCTCGATTCCGGGCGAATTTACCAATGAGGATCTCGAAAATGTCTCGTTCTTTTTGGCCGTATCGAATGTGGGATCGGATATCCCAATGGGGGGGCAGGTCAATTTACTGATCGCCGTTGCGAGTTCTTCCGGACTGTCATATTCCCAATTGATGAACGGGCAGACGGCTCAGGTCATATCAACATCTAACGTTACGAGTTGGCCTTGCGGCACGGTCATTTCGGATATGACTGCGCCTCTTGATCTGTCAGCCAGTGGACAGATTGGTTCCAATTATTATTATGCGATCATTTATCTGCAAGATGATTTTGGAGATATTCTTGCTTCCAATGCATTACAACTCAACAGTAGTCCGGTAATAATAGTCCCTCCCATTTGCAGTTTGACCGTAAATGTTACTTTGACACCCGAACTTCCAAGTATTTTTACCAACGGAATCCCTGAGAATATTAATTTCGCTCTTTCTGCATCGAATACTGGATCGGCTATGAGTAATGGAAATGCCAACCTTGAATTATTTGTTTCCAGCTTTAGCGGATTACCTGCTGAGCAACTGACAAACTCCGCATTAGCCGAAGTCGTTTACAGCTATGATTGGAACGGAACGTGGAATTCACAAAATAATTGGGTTAATTCCAACTTGATTGACCTGAGTCAGTTCGGAAGCGTCGGATACAACTATTACTACGCTATGGCTTGGATGGCCGATTCTTCGGGAGATATGATCGCTTCGTGCGTTACCCAGTTGAACATTTCCCCGGTCGTTCAGGAACCGCCTGTTTACCAGTTTTCGATTATGGATGTTGGCAGCTTTCCCTCTCCCATCCCGAATTTTACAAATGATGACGGCTCAGATGCCTTGTTTACTTTCCTGCTGAGCAACTCGGGTTCTTCTATCGAATCTCCAATGACTTATTATACGTTGGTTGTTGATGCAAACGCTGGCGGGATGAGCTTCGTTCAACTGACCAACTCCCAGACGGCTAATGTTATATATTCTGCATCCGGAAACAACTGTTCGGGAGGAACATTGCTTGTCTACAATACCGGACTCACAAATATATCAGATTTGTCATATATTGGCAGTAACTATTATTATATAGTTAGTTATATAGAAAACGGATCGGGCGATATCCTGAGTTCCTCGATTTGCCCGATCAATACGAATCCAGTTCAAGTCTTGGGGACTACTATTTCCATAACCTCGGTTTCAAACGATCTTAATCCTACTCAATATTGTACATATACTTCTGGAGCCACGGCATCTTTCACAATACTTGTATCGAATACCGGGCAATTTGTTCCGAACCAAGGCGTTGAAACTACTTATATCGTAGTATCCGGCTCAAGCGGAATGAATTATAGCCAGTTAATTGATTCTATCGGTGTCCCTGAAAACGTCATTTGTACTTCTTCCACAACGAATTGGAACTCGCAATCAGTTTGTGTCTATAATTCCGGCCCGGTAGACATTTCTGAAATTGATTGTGGAGGAAATTTGTATTTTTATGTAATTGCTACGGTTTCAGACGCAAACGGAACCGTTTGCGGTTCGTCGGTTTGCCGGATCAACACCAACGCAATTATCGAAGATTATTATTAAAAGGGATGCCATTAACAACGGAGGTGACCAATGATTAAGCGAATATTCCAAGTTTCCATTTTCGCCTTGGCGATATTGATCCCGACGGT
>Ga0326727_10004374_pt1 | contig 42611 bp, 36 predicted proteins | sample MB2enrmetagenome_FD_207643 | JGI IMG/M metagenome (GOLD analysis project Ga0326727, IMG submission 207643) | Lab enriched peat soil microbial communities from McLean, Ithaca, NY, United States - MB29MY | ecosystem: Environmental > Terrestrial > Soil > Wetlands > Peat | place: USA: New York...
CCGACCCCGGTCATCGCCCAGGCGAACTGGCGCAGCGTCAGCATGCCATCCCCAACAGACGCACGATCACCGTGCGATAGATCTCGGTCAAGGCTTCCAGGTCGGCCAAGGCGACATTCTCGTCGGCCTTGTGCATGGATTGTCCGACCAGGCCGAACTCCGCCACCGGGCAGACGTTCTTGATGAAGCGGGCGTCCGAGGTGCCGCCCGAGGTCGACAGCTCCGGGGTCAGGCCGGTGACCTCGGCAACAGCCGTCGACAAGGCTTGGCTTAAGGGGCCGGGCGGGGTCAGGAAGCTTTCACCGCTGACCTCGATGTCCAGTTCGTAGGTGCCGCCGATGGTGTCGAAGCACTGACGCAGCCATTGTTCCAGGCTGCGGCTGCTGTGGCGGTCGTTGAAGCGGATGTTGAAGGCGGCGCGCCCCTCAGCCGGAATGACATTGGTGGCTGGGTTGCCGACGTCGATGCTGGTCAATGCCAGGGTCGAAGGCTGGAAATGCTCGGTGCCCTGGTCGAGCGGTTCGGCGGTCAAGGCCGTCAGCATCTTGACCAGACGGGGCAGGGGGTTGTCGGCCAGGTGGGGGTAGGCGACATGGCCCTGCGCGCCCAGGACCCGCAATCGTCCGTTCATGCTGCCACGCCGGCCGATCTTGATCATTTCGCCGAGGCGCGTCGGGTTGGTCGGTTCACCGACCAGGCAGAAATCCAGGCGTTCGCCCTTGTCGGTCAACCAATCGAGGACACGCGCGGTGCCGTCCAAGCCGCGTCCCTCCTCGTCACCGGTGATCAACAGGCTGATCGATCCGCTTGCCCCGGACGGCGGGGGGGCAAGGCGGGCCACGGCGGCGACGAAGCAGGCGATCGCCCCCTTCATGTCGGCCGCACCCCGTCCGAACAGCCGACCGCCGGCCACGGTCGGCTCGAACGGGGCCACGGTCCAGCCCTGACCGGCCGGAACCACGTCGGTGTGACCGGCGAAGCAAAGATTGGGACCAGCGGTTCCGCGCCGCGCATACAGGTTTTCGATGGGCGGCCGTCCGACGTCGGCGCCGAAGGTCAGGCGGACGCAGTCGAACCCCAGGGCCGACAACGCCTGTTCCAGGGTGGCGATGGCCCCGTCGTCCGCCGGCGTGACGCTTTGCCGGCGGATCAGCGACTGGGCCAGGGCCAGGGGATCGCGCAAGAGGGTCAATCGCGCAACAGTTCGTTGATGGACACCTTCGAACGGGTCCTTTCGTCGACCTTCTTGACGATCACCACGCAATAAAGGCTGGGGCCCGGGGTGCCGTCGGGAAGCGGCTTGCCGGGCAGGCTGCCCGGTATTACCACCGAATAGGCGGGCACGCGGCCATAGAAGATTTCGCCGGTGGCCCGATCGATGATCTTGGTCGAGGCGCCGATGAAGCAGCCCATCGACAGCACGGCCCCGGTTTCCACCACCACCCCTTCGACCACCTCGGACCGGGCGCCGATGAAGCAGTTGTCCTCGATGATCACCGGCCCGGCCTGCAGCGGCTCGAGGACGCCACCGATGCCGACGCCTCCCGACAGGTGGACATGCTTGCCGATCTGGGCGCAGGACCCCACGGTGACCCAGGTGTCGACCATGGTGCCTTCGCCGACATAGGCGCCCAGGTTGACGAACGAGGGCATCAGAATGGCATCGCGGGCGATATGGGCCGAATGACGTACGATGGCCCCGGGAACGGCGCGGAAGCCTGCAGCGCTGAACCGTTCGGCAGACCAGCCGGCGAACTTGCTGGGGACCTTGTCATACCAGGTGCCACCGCCGGGGCCGCCGTCGATCACCTGGTTGTCGTTCAGGCGAAACGACAGCAGGACCGCCTTCTTGGCCCACTGATTGACCTGCCAGCCCCCATTGGTCGGCTGGGCGACGCGGGCTTCGCCGCGGTCCAGGGCGTCGAGCACGGCGTCCACCGCCAGGCGGACCGGCCCCTGCGTGGCCGTGGAGACGGCGGTGCGGTTTTCCCACGCGTCCTCGATTTGGGCGATGATCTGGGGGCTGATCATGGGATGCAATTCTCTCTTTGAAGGGGGATGGATAACAGCCGGAACCTTAACGCCAGGCTCTGTCCTGTCAAGGAACTGCCGAACGGCGGGCGTCGACGATCTCGGCCAGCCACCGCGTCAGGTTGTCCGTGATGTGGTGGACATGCGGCAGGTGGGCACCGGGGTCGCCGCTCCAGTCGGCATGGTGCGGTTCATGCACCCAGACCGTGGTCATGCCCGCCTCCGCCGCGGGAATCAGGTTGCGCGCGATGTCTTCGAACATGGCGGACCGGGCGGCGTCGACGGCATGGCGCGACGTCAGGCGATGGTAGCTTTCGGCATTGGGTTTGGGCACGTACTGGGCGGCGCGAATGTCGAAGATGGCGTCGAAATGGTGTGACAATCCCAGGCGGGCGAGGACGTTCTCGGCGTGCTTCTCGGTGCCGTTGGTGAAGATCAGCTTGCGTCCCGGCAAATCGGACAGGATCCGGGCCAGGTCGGGCGACGGCGGCAAGGCGTGATAGTCGATGTCATGCACAAAGGTCAGGAACGCGTCGGGCTCCAGTCCGTGCGCCAGCATCAGTCCGCGCAGCGTGGTTCCGTAGTCGCGGTAGTAGCGCTTCTGCAAGGTGAAGGCCTGGTCCAGGTCGACCTTCAGCGTCTGGGCAATGAACTGTCGCATCCGGATATCGATCTGGGCGAACAGGTTGCAGGAGGCGGGATAAAGGGTGTTGTCCAGATCGAAAATCCAGCACTCCACCTGGTCAAGGCGGAGCGGCGGCGGAGCGGGAGGGCGGTGCGGCGCTGTCATCGATGCAAAAGGCCCGATCGGAGCAAACCCCATTCCCGGAACGACTGCGGCTGCGTCGGTTGCCGCCGGCAAGGACCCGGGACCCAGGCACTTTACGGCGTCGGGTCCGCTCCGGGAAAGGGCAAATGCACCAGGTCTGGCCTCCTTTTTCGCTTTGGCGGACGATTTTTCGGGAACGAGGTCCAAAACGGGAGCCGCGGATGGCGGCCAACGTCGATCGAAAACGGATCACGATGACCATCGCCTATGACGAAACGCATGGTGCCGTCGCCGTTTTCCATGGCCGATCTAATCGCGCTTGTGCAACCACTGGGTGTTTCATCCTTCACATCAACGCTCTGTCCTTAAAGCGAATAAGAACAGTGCTTTCGCGCTTCTTGTCGACGTCAAATGACTGCGGTCTTGGTTCTGCCTTCTGTTATGATGTCCTCTGGAATGAGGGCGCCTTCCGCCGCATTCGTTCAGTCGAGGGTGGGACCCAAGCGGCAATGAAGAATTTCCTGAAACGGGGCGACGCGGGCGACGGGGGTGAGGCGGCGCACGGATGGTCGGTGGCGTTGACGGCGACGGCAGTCGCCGGCTATCCCCATCCCATCCTGGTCGCCGGGGCCTCCGGCCAGTTGTCGGCGGCTAATCCGGCGGCCGAGACCCTGTGCCGGGCGGTCAACGAGGGCGACGTTCCCGGCCTGACGGCTCTGATGATGCGGGCACGAACCTCGTCTCAGGCCCAGATCGAGGTCGTCATGGTGCCCGGCAATGCCGGCGCCATGCTCTACGAACTGGTGGTCCTGCCGCTGTTGGACGGCGGTGCCATGATCGTTGCCAAGGACGTCACCTTGGAAAGCAATCTGCGGTCCGTCCTGGTGGAATCGCGCCAACGCTATAAGGACCTGGTGGAGATTTCGACCGATTTTGCCTGGGAGATCGGTTCGGACGGGACATTCGGTTTTGTCTCTGCGCGCGGGGCGCTGGGCTATTCGGCCAAGGACATGGTCGGCCGGCGGCCGGAAGATTTCATCGTCGAGCAGCCCGGCGTGGACAGCCTGTTGCCGTTTCATGCCCATCAGCCGGTCGATGACGCCGAAGTGTGGATGCGCCGTGCCGACGGCAAGATCGCCTGTCTCAAGGCATCGTCGTCGCCGCTGATCGATGCCGATGGCAGCCGCCTGGGGGCGCGCGGCGTCTGGAAGGACGTGACGCAGGAACGCGAACGGGACGCGGCGCTGGCCCGGGCGGATCATCGTGACCGCCTGCTGACCTATGTGGTCAAGACCATTCGCGACGTCGCCGACCCCTCCGATATGTTAAGGATTGCGGCCGAAGCGGTCTCGCGGGCCTTCTGTGCCGTGGGATGCCAGATTTACCGATTCAACGATGGCGGTTATGTCCTGCGTGCCAGCTTCGGCCAGACCGGCCCCGGCGAGTTGGTCCTGGAGACGTTCGGCGCCAGCGAGGTCTTCGAAGGCGTGATCGAGGGCCGGCCGGTCCTGGCGGCAATCGGCCGCTATCGCCAGCGCCCCAACGGTGCGGTGGTGATCTGGCGCGATGTCGGCGGTCCCGACTGGACCGAGGACGAGCGATTCCTGCTGGAGGGGGTGACCGACCAGATCGGCATTGCCAACGAGCAGGTTGCCAATCACGAGCGGATCCTGGCGTTGTCGCGGACCGATGGCCTGACCGGTCTGTTTAACCGCCGCGCCTTCTTCGAGGAGTTGTCCCGACGCTTCACGCGGCTGGCGCGCGATCCGCGGCCGGCCGCGCTGATCTACGTCGACCTGGACAATTTCAAGGCGGTCAATGATCGGTTTGGCCATGCCCGGGGTGATGAGGCGCTGTTGTCGGTGCGCGAGATCCTGACCCATCACACCCGGTCGACCGATCTGATCGCCCGCTTGGGCGGTGACGAATTCGCGGTGTGGCTGGAGGGCGCCGACGAGCGGACCGCCGTGCGCCGTTGCGAGGAGATCGTCTCCGCCGCCCGCAGTCTGCAAAGCTATTCCGGGGGTGAGGATGCTCCGCTGACCATGTCGTTGGGTGTTGCCGTGCATGACCCGGAACATTCCGAACTGCTGGAAGAACTGCTTCAGCGGGCCGACGAGGCGATGTATCGCGCCAAGCACGAAAGAAAAGGCAGCTATCGCCTGGCCGGGCCGTTGCGCCCCGGCGAAGGGAAAGGGAACGTCGGTTGAGCGGTATTTTCTCCCGTCTGGGGTCGGTTTTCCGATCCGGCCGGAAAGACCCACTGGGACTTATTGTCAATCCGCGACCGCTGTCTTACGAGACCGCCCGCGACTTGGCCAGTCACGCCGATCCGGAGATTCGGCGGCGGCTGGCGGCGCGGGCCGACCTGCCGCAGGAGATCCTTTATTTTCTGGCTGCCGACCCGGTGCCCATGGTGCGCCGCGAAATCGCTGCCAACACGGCGGCGCCAGCCCAGGCCGACTATCATTTGGCCGGGGATACCGATCCGTCGGTGCGTAGCGATCTGGCGCAGAAGATTGCCCAGCTGGCGCCGGGGCTGTCGGCCGATGAGCAGGACCGGTTGCGTCGGATTACCTATGATACCTTGCAGTTGCTGGCGCGCGACCAGATTACCCGGGTCCGGAAAATCCTGGCCGATGCCTTGAAGGACGTCGCCGATGCGCCGCCCCAGGTGATCCGCCAGTTGGCCCACGACAGCGAATTGGCCGTGGCGTCGCCGGTGCTGGAGTTTTCGCCGGTGCTGACCGACGAGGACCTGCTGGAGATTATCTCCGGAACTCCGGTGTCGGGAACCCTGTCGGCGATTTCCCGCCGTCGGGTGGTTGGCGCCGCGGTCGCCGACGGCATCGCCCGTACCGACGATATCGACGCCATTGCCGTGCTGCTGGGCAATCCCCGGGCGCAGATCCGCGAGGAAACCCTGGATCACCTGCTGGACCGTGCCCCCGATATCGAGCTTTGGCATTCGCCCCTGGTCAGTCGACCGCAGTTGTCGGCGCGCACGGCCACAAGGCTGGCCCGCTTCGTCGCCGACAATCTTTTGAGGGTGTTGGACCAGCGTCAGGATCTGGATGTGGAAACCAAGACCGCGGTGGCGGCGGCGGTCCGCCGGCGGGTCGAGGACGGCGGCGCCGACATGGTCGCCTTCCGCAAGACCGGTCCCCAGTCTTCGGCGGCAGCCCCCGAGGTCCTGGCCGAACGGGCGGCCCAGGCCGTGGGCGGGGCCGGGCGTCTGACCGACAAGGTGGTGATGGAGGCCCTGACCCTCAATGACGACGATTTCGTGGTGCATGCCCTGGCCCTGGCCAGCGAGATGTCGGTCAATCGGGTGTCGAAGATCGTCGCCACCCAAAGCGCCAAGGGGATCGTTGCCCTGGCCTGGAAATGCGGCCTGTCGATGACGACCGCGGTTGCCCTGCAAACCCGGCTGGGGCGCATTCCTCCGGTGGACGTGCTGTACCCGAGGCCTGGCACCAAGGCCTTTCCGATGACCCATGAGGAGATGGTCTGGCAGCTGGATTTCTTCGCCTCGATGGTGGGCGAAGCCGGACGCTGACGGGGCGTCGGTCCCGTCCGCCGGCGCAGGTTATTAAGGTGTTTACACATCCTGTTAAAACAGAGAAGATTCGCCATGCCGCAGGAGGGGCCAAGAGATATGCGCCCTGCCCGCGGTACCTGGCCGGCGCCGGCGCTAACCCGGCCAAGCCGATCTTTTCTTGTGCTAGCAGGGACAACATGATTCGCAAGACCGCGCTTTCCAAACTGCTGTTCTCGACCGCTGCAGCCGCCGCCCTTGCCGCATGCGCCGCGGCCGATTCGGCGATCAATCACGGTGACCTGACCGTTCAGACCCACATGAGTGAAACCGTGTTCCTCGATCCGGTTCCGCCGGATCAACGGACCATTTTCGTCAGCGCTCGCAACACCTCGGACCATCCCGAAGTGGACCTTCGCGGTCCGCTGATGCAGGCGGTTGCGGCCCGTGGCTACGCCGTCGTCGCCGATCCCAACCAGGCCCACTATATGCTGCGGGTCAACATCGTGCAGGCCGGCCAGATGGAAACCAAGGACCGCGAGGCTTTGCTGAGCGCCAAATATGGCGAGCCGCTGCTGGCCGGCGCGGCCGTCGGGGCCCTGGCCAACATGGCCGGAGCCAATCGCACCGCGTCGACCGCCGTCGGGCTTGGTGCCGCCGCTGGCGGTTTCCTGCTCAATCAGGCCTTCCAGACGGTGACCTACTCGGTGGTCGTCGATATCCAATTGTCGGAACGCCCCCTGAAAGGCGGCAAGGTCAAGCAGAGCACCAACACCATTGCGGCCCAAGCCAATGGGTCGATGGACTCGGCGCGGACCTCGCAGACGCCCACCGGCGCCGGTGCCAGTGCGGCGGGAACCCTCAACGGCCGCGTCAAGACGCAGCAGGTCGACGAAGAGTCGGACTTCAAGCAATATCAATTGCGTGACGTGGCCTACGCCGACCAGATGAACCTGAAGTTCGAGCAGGCGGCCCCCCTGCTGACCGCCAAGCTGGCCTCCAGCCTCAGCAATCTGTTCGAGTAAGGCACACCGCGCCCACTTTCGTGACCTTGAAGGGTTGTATTTCTGTCGTAGCGTCGGAGTCCCCGCCGGTAGCGCCGGCCTCTATGCCGACAATACCGGCGGGGACGCCGGCGCTACTGACAAACCCGATCCCCTCCATTTGTGGTGAATCGAACAATTAAGGCCTTTTGTCCAGCGAGGCGCAAAAGGCCCTGGCGGCGCCGCTCAGGCGCCGCTCCCGATGGCGCAGGCGACAGAATTGCCGCGCCGGCATGGCGCAGGCCGCGGCGGTTAGAACCCCCGCACGCAGGCCGGTGTTGGCCACCATCAGCGACAGCACGCTGGCGCCGGCTCCCGCCGTGACGGCCGCGCGGACCGCCTCGTTGCTGGGCAACTCCAATGTTACAGTGACATCGCCGGTGGTCAGACCACGGGTCGCCAGCAGCGCCTCGGTCGCCGCCCGGGTGCCCGATCCGGGCTCGCGCAGGACCCAGGACAGCCGCTGGAAATCCGCGCGCTCCATGGCCCGGTCGGCAATCCAGCCATGATTTTGGCCGGCGACCAGGACCAGGCGGTCGTGGTCGACCGCGATGCTCTCCAGGACGGCCAAGTCGACCGCGCCTTCGACGAAACCCACCTCGACGACACCGGCCGCCACTGCCGCCGCCACCTGAGCCGTGTTGCCGATCGAAAGTTCGATGGCGATGCCGGGGAAGGCTTGGCGGAAGGCGAACAGGCGCGGCGGCAACCAGTAGGTGGCGATGGTCTGGCTGCCCATGATGACCAGCCGGCCCCGCTTCAGGCCGGCCAGATCCTGAAAGATCGTTTCGGCATGGGTCGCCGTCGTCAGGACCTCGCGCGCTTCGACCAGGAAGGCGCTACCGGCATCGGACAATTCCACATGGCGTCCGACCCGATGGAACAGGGCGACGCCGTAACGGCTTTCCAGGGCGGCAATGGCCGCGCTGACCGCGGACTGGGTCAAGCCCAGGGCCTCGGCCGCCCGCGTGAAATGCAGGCGATCGGCGACGGCGACGAAAATGCGCAGCTGCTCCAGGGTCATGGGGGACTCAATCAATAAGTTAGACTGATCGAAACGACATATATAATAAATTGGATTGATTGTTTATATCTTTCTATGGTCATGGCGCGCTTTTGAAGGATTTGTTCGCCATGCCCCGTGACACCGTCGCCCTTCCCATCGCGGAACCCGTCCTGCCTGCGGCAGGCCGAGCGAAGCCGCATTCCATTCTGTCGGGCCTGCTGTTGAGCGCCGGACTGGCCGCCGTCGCCTTTGCGCTACGCCGCTTGCCGGGTGTTGCCACCTTCAGTCCGATGATCATCGCCATCATCCTCGGCATGGTGTTCCACAACGTCATCGGAACCCCGGCACGGGCCAAGCCCGGGGTCTCCTTTTCCATGAAGCGGGTCCTGCGCTTCGCGATCATTCTTCTGGGGCTGCAACTGACCGTGACCCAGGTGGCCGATGTCGGCCTGGCCGGCGTGGGGATCATCGCCGTGACCCTGCTGTGTACCTTCGTGGTCACCAAATGGGTGGGCGGCCTGATTGGTGTCGAGCGCAAGCTGGCGGAATTGATTGCTGCCGGTACGTCAATCTGCGGGGCTTCGGCGGTGATTGCGACCAACACCGTCACCGAAGCCCATGACGAGGACGTCGCCTATGCGGTGGCTTGCGTGACCGTCTTCGGCTCTCTCTCGATGTTCGCCTATCCGGCCCTGCCGGCGCTGCTCCATCTGACCCCTCACGCTTACGGCCTGTGGACCGGCGCTTCGATCCATGAGATCGCCCAGGTGGTGGCCGCAGCCTTCCAGGACGGGCGCGAGGCCGGCGAATTCGGAACCATCGCCAAGCTGACCCGCGTTCTCATGCTGGCGCCGCTGGTGCTGAGCCTGAGCGTCTATGCGCAGCGGCGGCGTGCCGCCCATGCCCATGGCCAGGGGCGCAAGCCGATTGCCCTGCCCTGGTTCGTTGCCGGCTTCGTGGCCCTGGTCCTGGTCAACAGTGCGATCACCATTCCCGCCGACATCAAGTCATGGATGGTCCAGGCCACCACCTTCCTGCTGACCTTGTCCCTGGCCGCCATGGGCCTGGAAACCGACGTGCGCAAGTTGAGGGCCAAAGGGGTCCGCCCCATGCTGCTGGGGGCGTTCGCCTGGCTGTTCATCTCGGTGTTCAGCCTGGGATTGGTCGAGTTGGTGGGGTAGTCGCGACGGGTCTTAAAGACGGCGGGGCAGGCGTCCCCGCCCGTCATTCGGCGGAGCCGATATGGCATAACTCCGCCGCCTCTCGGCCAGGGCAGGCAGAAACGCCTGCCCCGCTGCACGAATTTTCACAGGGGTCTTTACGACCCATGCCTCCCGTTCTTCCTATTTCGCATCCCGCCTGATCAGGGTGCCGGCCCCGTGCGGGGTGAACAGTTCCAGCAGCATGGCGTGGGGGACGCGACCGTCCAGGATGACGGCGGCTTCCACGCCGCGCGTCACCGCGTCAAGACAGGTCTCGACCTTGGGGATCATGCCGCCGCTGATGGTGCCGTCGGCAATCAGCTGGCGGGCCTGGGTCTCGGTCATGTCGGGGATCAGATTGCCCTGTTTGTCCAGCACGCCGGCGACGTCGGTCAGGAACAGCAGGCGTGACGCCTGGGCGGCCCCGGCGATGGCGCCGGCTGCCGTATCGGCGTTGATGTTGTAGGTCTCGCCGGCGGTTCCGACGCCCGTGGGGGCAATCACCGGAATGATGTCCGACTGCTGGAAGAACTTCAGGACATGGGGGTTGATTTCGGCCGGTTCGCCGACATAGCCCAGGTCCAGGACACGTTCGATGTTGGAATCCGGATCGCGCTGGGTGCGGCGCAGCTTGCGGGCGCGGATCAACTGGCCGTCCTTGCCGGACAACCCGACGGCAAAGCCGCCCGCCTGGTTGATGGCGGTGACGATCTGCTTGTTGATGGATCCGGCCAGAACCATTTCGACGATGTCGACGGTGGCCTGGTCTGTAACGCGCAGGCCGTCGACGAACTCGCTCTTGATCTTCAAGCGTTCCAGCATGGCGCCGATCTGCGGGCCCCCGCCATGGACCACCACCGGATTGACGCCGACCTGGCGCAACAGGACCACGTCGCGAGCGAACAGTTGCGCCAGATTGGCGTCGCCCATGGCGTGGCCACCGTACTTGATGACAAAGGTTTCGCCTGCATGTTCGCGGAAGAACGGCAAAGCCTCGGACAATGTCCGGGCCTTTTCGAGCCAGGTGGCGCGTTCATCGGCGCGGGTCTGATCGGCGGTCATGGGCGTGTCTCCGGCGTGGGAGTGGGAAGGGACAAGGCGGTCAGGGCGGCACGCAACGCAGCGATTCCCAGGCCGCTTTCGGAACTGGTGGCCAGGACCTCGGGATGCGCTGCCGGGTGCCTGGCGATGGCCTCGCCGGTCCTGGTCACGAGGGGCGGCAGGGCGCTGGCGGCGATCTTGTCGGCCTTGGTCAGGATGACCTGATAGGTGACGGCCGCCCGATCCAGCATGGTCATCATCTCGTCGTCGCTGTCCTTGAGACCATGGCGTGAATCCACCAGGACGCAGACGCGGCGCAGCACGGTTCGCCCCTTGAGATAGTCGTTCACCAGGTCGGTCCACTGGGCGACCTGGTTCTTTGGGGCCTGGGCGAAGCCATAGCCGGGCAGATCGACCAACATCAGGCGTCGGCCCAGATCGAAGAAGTTGATCTGCTGAGTCCGGCCGGGCGTGTTGGAGGCCCTGGCCAGAGCGCTTCGGCCGGTCAGTCCGTTGATCAGGCTGGACTTGCCGACATTGGACCGGCCGGCGAAAGCGATTTCCGGCAGTTTGGCGACAGGCAGGCGTGCCAGCGTGGCGGTACCAGCCACGAACTGGCAGTCCTGCGCGAAGAGGAGACGGCCCGCCTCGATGCGAGCCGCCTCTTCCGGGTCGGGGGTAAAGCTGCCGAGGCCTAAGCCTGGCGTTTCATGATCAGCCATTGTTGCAGAATCGACAGAGTGTTGCTCCAGGCCCAGTAGATCACCAGTCCTGCCGGGAAGTTGGCCAGCATGAAGGTGAAGATGATCGGCAGGAAAGTGAACATCTTGGCCTGGACCGGATCGGCCGGGGCGGGGTTCAGCTTCTGCTGCAGGAACATGGTGACGCCCATGATCAACGGCCAGACGCCGATATGCAGCATCTGGGGTGGATTCCAGGCAATCGCGCCGAACAGGTTGAACAGCGTGGTCGGATCGGGCACCGACAGATCGTGGATCCAGCCGAAGAACGGCGCCTGGCGCATCTCGATGGTGACGTAAAGCACCTTATAGAGCGCGAAGAACACCGGGATCTGGATGACGATGGGCAGGCAGCCGGAGACCGGGTTGGCCTTCTCGCGCTTGTAGAGGGCCATCATTTCCTGGTTCAGGCGGGCGCGGTCGTCGCCAAAACGCTCCTGCAGCTTCTTGATCTCGGGCTGCAGCTTTTTCATCTTGCTCATCGCCTTGTAGGACTTGTTGGCGATGGGGAAGAAGGCGCCCTTGATCACGACGGTGAAGATCATGATGGCGATGCCGAAGTTGGCCACCTGCGAATGGATGAAGCGCAGGAAGTAGAAGAACGGCTTGGTCAGGAAATAGAACCAGCCGAAGTCGATGGCCAGATCGAAGCGCGGAATACCCAGCTTGTCGCCATAGGCGTCCAGCTTGGACAACTCCTTGGCACCGGCGAAGAAGTGGCTGGTGGTTTCGATCGAAGCGCCGGCGGCGACGGGCAGGGCATCACCCAGCCAATCGGTCTGGTAGCGGTCGATGCCGTCGACGTTGCGCCAGCTCATCCGCGCGTCGACAGGCATGCCCTGATCGGGAACCAGGGCGGTCAGCCAGTACTTGTCGGTGATGCCGATCCAGCCGCCCTTGCTCTTCACTTCCATCAAGTGGTCGTCTTCGCGCAGCTTCTTGTACTTCATTTCCTTCAAGGTGCCGTCCAGCACGCCCAGAGGCCCTTCATGAAGGATGTAGATGTCCTGGGTCTTGGGCGTCCCCCAGCGGGAAACCAGGCCATAGGGGTACAAGGTCGCCGCCGCGGTGCCGGTGTTCTCCACCTTCTGGGTGATGGTGAACATGTAGTTGTCGTCGACCGTGTAGACGCGGGTGAACTTCAGTCCCTGCCCGTTGTCCCAGGTCAGAGTGACCGGCTGGGTCGGGGTCAGGTGGTTGCCGCTGGCCGACCAAAGGGTGTCCGCCGTCGGCACCGCTTCCTTGGCGCCGGCGACGAACCCGAATTCGGCGTAGTAGGCGCCATTGCCGGCGGCCGGCGACAGAAGGGTGATGGCTGGGCTGTCGGCCTGCGGGGTCTCGTGATAGTTGACCAGATCGATATCGTCGATCCGCGCTCCCAGAAGTGAGAACGAACCTTTGAGGCTGGGCGTCTCGATCGTCACCCGCGGCGCCTGTGCCAGGGCCTGGGCCCGGCTTTCGGCGGTCAGCTCCGGCACCGTGATCTGGCTGCCGGCCGAGTTTGGCGCCAGTCCGGCCGGAGGCTGTGGGACGGCCGCCTGTTGTTCGGCGGGCGCCTTCACGGGCGGGGTCGGCGGCTTGGGTGACAGGAATTGCCAGCCAAGCAGAATGGCCACCGAAAGGACGATCGCCAGGATGATGTTGCGCTGTTCGTTCATGACTTTCTTTCCGGTTGGGCCGGACGGGTTAGTGGGAGCCGGTGTGACAACAAGGGCCGTCATGCCGGTGGCGGGCGGCGTGACGGGGCGCTTTCGGTTCGGGAACCGGATCATATCCGGATCCCCCCCAGGGATGGCATCGCAGCAGGCGGCGCACCGTCAGCCAACTGCCCAAGAGGGCGCCGTGCTTGTCCAGTGCCTCGATCCCATAGGCGGAACAGGTGGGAAGGAACCGGCAGCTATGCGCCGGAAGGATCGGCGACAGCAGCAACTGGTAGCCGCGGATCAAACCGCGAAGCGTTGCGCGGACCGGCGTCATGGACCCTCTTGACCATCCTGTCGACCTTGGGGCTTGTCTCGCCCGCCCCCCTTGCGGGGAGAGCCCACACGTTTTAGCGCGGTTTGCAAATCCTGCAAGAGCAGAGCGTAGGGGCGGTCCAAGGTTTCCTTGCGGCCGATCACCACATAGTCGAAACCTGGTTGTCCCTGGGTGGGCAGCACTGCGGCCACCACCGCCCGCAGCCGGCGCTTCGCCCGGTTCCGGGCAACCGAGTTGCCGACCTTCTTGCTGCAGGTGAAGCCGACGCGCAAAACGCCGCCCGTCGAAGGATGTCCATCGGCGGCCGGCATCGACATGGGCTGGTTTGAAGGCGGAATGCTTGGCGCCGCCTGAAGGATCAGGCCGGGCGCAGCCCATTTGCAGCGCATCCCGGCGACCCTTAAAAACTCCGAACGGCGCGTCAGCCGCGCGACCTTGACGATCCGCGTGTCCGTCAGGTCACGTTCGGGTCCGGTCGGCAAAGCCGACGAGATCAGGCGGAGAGACGCTTGCGGCCCTTGGCGCGGCGTTCGGACAGAACGCGACGACCGCCGACAGTGGCCATACGGGCGCGGAAGCCGTGGCGGCGGGCGCGGACGAGCTTGCTGGGTTGATAAGTACGCTTCACGGTTTGAACTCCAAACGGGCCCAAGAAAAAAGGAGCATCGGTGTATAAGGAGTTGCGGCAGGGGAGTCAATCGCCAAGAGGGGCGCCAAGACGGGAAATCGTCGTTCCGTCGGCGAAAGCGGCCCTGCGGTTTCCGGCGGTTCTTTCGTGCGACGGTGATGGGCATCACTGCAAGCCCAATCGCGATTGGGCATCAAAGGAGATGAACCGGGCGCGCGGTCGCGCCCGTAGGCCGGTCCGCTGACATCATGTTGAACATCATATAGTGCCTCTAATCCTATGGTCTGCCACGATTTTAGGGATGGGGTCCTAGCCAAAGAGACGTTCCGCGCAGGCGCTGCAACGATGCCGCATCGGTAAAATACAGTTAAATTTTGGTATCGGATTTTCTTTAAAAGTCCTGCTCGCGCCGGGATTTAGTAGCTCTTTTAAGAAAATCATCAGTTGACAGCAAAACTGCATGCTCGCATGTTCGTAGGTGGTTTTTGATTGGGGAGCGTGATGATGTCTGGCATTGCCGCGATTGATCGCTCGACGTTCGATCGATTGTTTAGCAACACCCTGGACGCAATCCGTCGTGATAACTTTGGACGGATCTTCAAGGACCTGGTGGGGGCGCGGCCGGGGGCGCGCGCCGTCTCCATCTGGGCCACCGGAACCGGGGTTGGCCTGACCGAAATGAGCATCGACACCGGCTACACGGTCGAGCGTCACGGACAATTGCGCTTTTCCCAGGGCGAGGGCTGCATGGAGTTGGCGGTCCGTTTCGATCCCGACAATCCGGACGCCGGCGTGGTCGAGCTGGCGACGCGTGCCGGTCAGTCGATTCCCGCCGAGGAGATCGACCGCCACGTTGCCGCGGTGGCGGCCATCTTCGATTGCGTTCTTGGCGGTGAACTGCCGGCGGCTCGCATGCTGCCGCGGCCTTCGGTGCCCTTCCGACGGGTGCTCTATGATGCGACCGTGCCCTTTTCCTCATGGGGGGGAACCCAGGGCCGCCTGGGCACCTTCGGGTCGGATCGCGGGACCGCCGGCGAGGTGGCCGAACTGTGGTCCCAGTTGAAGATCCTGATCGAACAGCAGAACGCCAACTGAACCATGGGCAGTGGGGCAGGCGTCCCTGCCTGTCCGCCCCCTCCCCTCAGTCCTCCGGTGTGACCAGCCAGCCCTGGGCGGCGGCAAAGCGCACGATCTGTACCCTTGTCTTCAGGTTCAGCTTTTCCGCCGCCCGCACCTTGTAGGTCTCGACGGTCTTGATGCTGATGGACAGGTCTTCGGCGACTTCCTTGGAGGTGAACCCCTGGGCCAACAGGCGAAGGACCTTGGCTTCGCGGTCGCTGAGGATGTGCGGGTCGGCGATCCTGCCGGGCGCCGGCGTGACCGCCTTGGCGGCAATGGCGGGGTCGAGGTACATCTCGCGCCGTGCCACCGTGCGGACCGCACGCACCAGATCCTCGGCCGCCGATCGTTTCAGGAGATAGCCGTCGACCCCGGCCAGCAACGCCTTCTGCAGATATCCCTGGTCTTCGTGCACCGTCAACGCCAGCAGTCGAACGGCGGGAGCGCTGCCCTTGATGCGACGGATCAGTTCGATGCCGTCCATGTCGCCCAATGAAATGTCGACCACCGCGACGTCGGGCGGGTCGTCGGCAATGGCGGCAAATGCGGCCTGCCCCGAGGTCGACGCGCTGATCACCGCCATGTCCGGTTCGGTCTCGATCAGGGCCTTGATCCCGGTCAGGACGATCGGGTGGTCGTCGGCCAGGGCGACACGGATGGCGGTCATGCGGCGTTTCCTTCGCGCAACTCGGGGGAAAGGGGGATGCGGACAATGGCGACGGTGCCGCGGCCGGGGGCGCTTTCGATCTGCAACTGGCCGCCGACCAGTTCAAGCCGTTCCCGGATTCCCAGCAGGCCCAGGTGGCGCGGGGCGCTTCCGGCGGCGGCCGGCGGTTTGAAGCCGCGACCGTCATCCTCGACGATCAGCATGACCTGGCCCGGTCGACGGTCAAGCGTGACGCAGACGGCGTCGGCGCCGGCATGCTTGACGATATTGGTCAAAAGTTCGATCAGGATGCGATAGACCGTGGTCTCGATGAAGGCCGGCAGGCGGCCGGCGTCCAGGCCATTGATGAAGACGTCGACCTCCAGTCCGGTCTGCTGGTGCCATCCGTCCATCACCGTCTGCAGGGCGTCCTTGAGGCCGATATCGTCAAGCGCCGTCGGACGCAATTCGACCGCGGCGCGATGAATATCCTGGCTGATGTCCGAGATCATTCGCTTCAGGTCCCGGCAGGCATCGCGGGTGGCCGGCGAGTCGACCTCGACCTCGAGGCGTTTCAGGCGTAAGGACAGGCCCGCCACCGTCTGTCCGACCCGGTCATGCAGGTCGCGGGCAATGCGGCGCCGTTCCTCCTCCTGTGCCGAATGCAGGCGTGACAGCAGTTCGCGATGGTCGGCTTCGGCCCGCTTCTGCTTGTCGATGCTGACGATGACGCCGTAGATGCCGGCGGGCTGGCCAGGTTCGTCGGTGGGGACCCGGCCCGACATGTGGATCCAGCGCTGGCCGCCGCCCGGCAGCAGGATGCGCAGGCTGGTCTCCCAGGCGGCGTGTTCGGTCCGGCAGCGTTGCATCGCCCGGTCGATGACCGGCCGGTCCTCGGGGTGTACCGCCGACAGAAAGCTGTCATAGGGGCCGCTGGCGGCAGGCAGGCCGACCAGGCGCAGGCAACGGTCGCACCATTCGATGGTGTCGGCCCCGAATGGCCAGTGCCAGGTCCCGATATCGGCAACCTCGACGGCCATCAGTCGCCAGGCTTCCGAACGCAGCAGAACCTGCCCGGCATCCTCCATTTCGGCACGGCGGCGCTCGGCAATCACATGGGCCACGAGGCTGGCCAGCAGGCCGGTCAGGATCAGCATGCCGACGCCGGCCAGCGAGATCATTTTCCACGCCCGATTGACCGGACGATCCAGAACCTGCCTGGGCATTCTGAGATGCACGGTCCATCCGGCCAGGCCGATCCGTTCCGACACCGCATAGACGGCCCTGTCGCCGGAACCGGTTTCCTCGTGGATGCCCTCGACGCCGTTGCAGCAGACCGACAGATCGAGACGCTGGCCCGTCGTGGCCGCCCCCTGCCGGCGGCCGTCGGTACCGGTCCCGGCGATCACCCGGCCGCCGGCATCGATCAGGGCGCCGTCCCATCCGGACGGCAGGTTGGCCGACGACAGGATCGCCTGGAAGCTGGCCTGAGCGATGCCGACGGTGACCAGAAAGCGCGCCACACCGTGTTGCGACACCGGAAGATGCAGCGGGATGGCGGCGGCGCCGCCCAGCACGCCGGGATCGAGCAGGCCACCGACTACCGCATGGCCGCTGCCGACGGCCTGCTGGAAACCGTCCAGGCCGGCATTGCTGCCGGCGGGGCTGCCGTCCGGGCTGTCGGCGTTGAGAATTTGCGATCCGGTCGCGGCGGCCAGCGACACCGCGACCCATTCCCGGTGCAGTCCCTCCAGGCGGCGCGCATGTTCGAGGAAGCTTGACGTGTCATCATGGGTCAGGCGACGCAGATTGACCAAGGGCTGGGCCGCCTCGATCTCGCTTTCCAACTGGGCGTCGATCTGATGGGCCAGTCGCTCGGCGCGCAAAGCGACCTGCAAGGCGACGGTCTGCCGTTCCTGGGTACTGGACCGATAACCGCTGATGATGCCCAGCAAGATCAGCGGAATGGCTGCCGAAATCGCGATGATGGCGAACGGGATGGTGGATTTGTTGAAGGCGATCGACAGGTGACGGCTGTGGTCCTGGCTGTTGCTCATCCCACCGCGCCGCGTCCCCACCGCGTCCTGAAAATTATGAAAATTGTCATCAAACGGCGGCCCCATTTCTGCGTAAGGTTTGGCGTTGCGACGTGATGCTGCATCGCGTCATGCGGCCGTTGGGCGTTCGTCAGTGTCGTCTTCTGTGTCGTGTATCACAAAATATCAAATATAAAAACTGCTAATCGCCGCCTATGGTTGGCTAAGAGCAGGTGCGATTATAATATCAATCGCGTTTATGTTTCATAAATATGACGGAATGCGGTGGTGTGAGGGGATATTCCTGACATAGTGCTCTATTCTTTCCGACATCAATGCGAACTATCCTTGTGACATAGTCTCGCCGACTTCATCTCAGTGGGGGATATCGACGTGTTGGCAGGTGTGAACCAGCGGGTCCTCGGGGCCCGGCTTCCCTATGTCCGTTGCATCGGCGTTTCCGTGGCCGCTTTGCTGGTGGGCGCCAATCCGGCCGGGGCGCAGACGCTGGACCTGGGCGCCGTCGGCGTCGCCGGCGCAGGCAGTGACGTGGCGGTCGGCAGCCAGGCCAGGCCCGGCTCGGCGCCGGCCATGGCTCCGACCCAGGGGACCCTGGACGCGGTGGAGCCGACCTCGATCGTCAGCGACCGGTTCTTGCGCCAGGCAGCGCCGCCGACCTCGGATTACGCCGCGGCCACCAAATATGTGCCGTCGGTTGTGGTGACGTCGCCCAACGGGCCGGGCGCCTCGGAGAGCAAGATACTGATCCGCGGCTTCTCCGACGGCCAGTTCAACATCACCTTCGACGGCATTCCATTCGGCGACACCAATGACGAGACCCATCATTCGACATCGTTCTTTCCGGCGCAAACGTTGAGCCAGATCGTCGTCGACCGCGGACCCGGCTATGCTTCCACGGTCGGCTATGCCACCTTCGGAGGGACGCTTGGACTGGTCTCGCGCGACCTTTCCAACGATCCTGGTGTCGAGGCAACCCTGTCCTATGGCAGTTTCAATACCTTCGACTACGGCGGCACGGTGCAGTCCGGCCTGATCAAGGAAAGCGGGACGCGTCTGCTGTTCAACTATGACGCGGCCCTGAGCGACGGTGCCCTGACCGATGTTCATACGGCGCACCGCAACTATATGGTGAAGGTGGACCAGCAACTGGGCAGCGACTTCGTCGCCACCTTCGTCAGTTCGGTGAACAGCGCCGAGTATGTGGCCAACAACAAGATCACCTATGGTCAGGAGCGGCAGTACGGCAAGAGCTATGCGCTGCTCTCCGACGATCCGACCAACGTCAATTTCAAGGACTTCCAGATCAGCCGCAAGAGCACGGACTTCGAGTATCTTTCCCTGGTTGGCGATGCCGGATGGTTCCAGGTGGACAACAAGCTCTATAGCTACGCCTACGACCTCAAGGACCTGGAATCGCCGCACACCTTCACCCAGGCCGGGCCCAATGGCGGTTCCTATTCCAAGACCTATCCGACGGTGGCGCAGCAGGCGGTGGCGGGCATCGCTCCCACCGACATCTTCGGCGCCCTGAAGGAGAACCGTTACCGCACTTCGGGCGATATCACCAAGTTGTCGCGCGACCTTTTTCAGGGCTCGATGGCCGAGGGCACCGTGCGGACCGGGTTGTGGTACGAACATTCCGGCAGTCCGCGCTACCAGATCATGATGGATGATACGCGCAACACCGCGGTCGGAGATTCGCTGGATCCGGATGCCTATTGGTATCACATCAAGACCACGCTCGACACGGTGGAGCCGTTCGTCGAATACGAATGGCGGCCCATCCCGGCCCTGGCGATCACGCCCGGCTACAAGAATGTCTGGCTGGAGCGCAACAACTTCGGCAATCCCAACCAGGTCGCCAACTGCCGCTGCGTCGGGGTCAGCGACGAGACCTATAACCGCGACCTGGGCTTCCTTGCCGCGCGGTATCGGATCCTGCCCGACCTGTCGGCTTATGCCCAGTTCGCCCAGGGTTTCCAGGAGCCGTCAGTGACGCTGCAGCAGATCCAGGCCCCCGGGCTGAACCATGTGAAGCCGCAGACCACCAACAACTACCAGGCCGGTGCCGTGTGGAAGAACGATCGGGTCACCGTGGATGCCGATGCCTACTTCATCAATTTTGCCAATTACATCCAGCAGCTGACGCTGCCCGGTTCGAACCAGAGCTACTACACCAATCTCGGCGGGGTCTATTACAAGGGGGTTGAAGCCGAGGCGACGGTAGCGGTCGGCTGGGGTGTCAGCCTTTATGCCAATGGCGGCCTGCTGAGTGCCCGGTCGAAGGGCAGTCATCTCGAAGTCGGCGGGGTCCCCGACGCCACCGCGTCGGTCGGCGTTCTTTACGACCGCGACGGCCTTCACGGGTCGCTGTTGACCAAATACGTCGGCGACCAGTACATCGGGCCGCAGGTGGTGACCACCAACGGCAACCGGGTTGCCAGTTATGCGACGACCGATCTCACCATCGGCTATCACCTGGGCGACCGGCTGCCGACCACCCGCGACATCAACCTGCAGTTCCAGGTGCAAAACCTGCTGGATCAACGACCGATCTACGATGGGTCGGTGAAGTACCTGCCCGGCAATTCCGCCGTGGACGTCACCAAAAGCACCTGGGCTTGGATGACCGGCCGCGCCTTCATCGGCACCGTCACGGTCGACTTCTGATCCCATGACCCTGTCGGCCGTCCATGGCTTCGTCTGCCAGCCCATCGCCGAAATCCCGGCCGTGACGCCTGTACGGTCGGCCGGCCTGCCACGACTCCGCCGCTGGCCGGTCATGCTGCTGGCCGTGGCGATCGAGGCGGCGATCGCCTGGGGGGCGTGGCACCTGCTGCATCCCGCCGCCGTGCCACCGCCGCCAAAGATCGTGATGCTGACCCTGAGGACTCTGCCGGTGCCTGAACAGCCCCGGCCGGAGCCTCCCAAACCGGTGAAGCCGGAGTTGCGCAAGCCGGACATCAAGCCATTGCCGCCGAAAGTCGCCCTGCCGGCAATGCCGCCGGTCCTCGTTCCGGTGGCGGCACCGCGAGCGTCCGCACCGGCCGCCATCACTGCGGAACCGCCGGCACCGCCTCCGGCGGCGGCACTGGTGGCACGGACTGCCGACGCCGAGGTTCTGAACCTGTTCCAGGCCCAGGCCCGGGCAGCGGTCCAGGCGGCCTTGCGTTATCCCGGCGTTGCCCGCGTCCGTCGGTTGGTGGGGCAAAGCCGGATCGCCTTCACCTATCGCGATGGCCATGCTTCCTCGGCCCATGTGGTGGGGTCCAGCGGTTTCGATATCCTGGACCAAGCCGCCCTGGCAGCGCTGCAGGATGCGGCGCTGCCGCCGCCGCCCCCTGAGCTTGCCGGGCATTCGGTGGACATGACGATCACCGTCCTATTCACCCTGCAATCCTGACCTGATCTCTCCCTGACGCGGAGCCCGAGATGCGCGCCCCTGTTCGCCGCCACGCCGATGTTTTGTCCGCTGTCCTCCTGTGCCTGACGCTCTCTTGCGGGCAGGCGTGGTGCGCCGCGCCCCGGCAGCCGGCGTTTCTGTCAGCGCCGCTGATGGATCTCACCACCCTGCTGGCGCGGCCGCCGGCCGACAACGCGCCGCAGACGGCGGACGAACTGGCTCTGCTGCACGGCATCGAAGCGCGGCGGACGCCGGAGGCGGTCGCCGCGGCGCAGGCCGATGAGGCCGATGAAAGCGTCTTCCTGTTTGCGACTGTTCTGGGCCAGGAGTTCCGGGCCGACCGCCTGCCGCATCTGACCGCTTTTTTCGAGAAAGTGAAGAACGACATCTCGGTCCTTGGCAAGCAGGCCAAACTGGCCTGGCATCGTCCCCGCCCGGCCACCCTGGATCCGACTTTGCACCCCGTGGGCCATGGCGCCAGCGGGTCCTACCCCAGCGGTCACGCGCTTCTCGGCTGGACCGACGGTCTTATCCTGGCGCACATGCTGCCGGAGCGGCGGGCCGACATCCTGCGTCGCGCCAGGGACTACGCCGGCAACCGTCTGGTTTGCGGCGTCCATTTTCCCAGCGACATCGAGGCGTCCCGCGCCGCGGCCACGGTGATCGTCGGTCAATTGGCCGGCAGCGCCGCCTTCCGGGCCGAAGCGGAAGCGGCACTCCGCGAACTGCGCGAGGTCCTGCCGGTGGCTGCCGCTGCGGCCGGTGAACCGGTCCCGGACGGCATCCTGTCCTGGTCGGTCGGTGGCCCCGACCGGTGGGATTATCTGGCGGTCGAGCCGGACAGCGGCCGGATCTTCATCGCCCATGACAGCGAAGTCACGGTGGTCGACGGACGGACCGGCGCGCCGGTCGGGAATCTGGCCGGCCTTGGCAAGGCGCACGGCGTCGCCTTCGTCGGGCGGTTGCACCGCGGCTATGTGACCGAGCAGGGCGGGGTGACAGCGTTCGATCTCGATACCCTGGCGACGCTGGGGCACATCGAGACCGGGGCCGGCGCCGACACCATTCTGTTCGACGGGGCCAGCGGGCGGTTGATGGTGATGAACGGCAAGGCCGGAACGGTGGCCGCGGTCGACCCCGACCGCAATGCCGTGGTGGCGACGGTGGCGGTCGGCGGCAAGCCGGAGGCGGCGGTGGCCGACGGACGCGGGGCGGTCTTCGTCAATGTCGAAAGCCGCGCCGAGATCGTCCGCCTGGACAGTCGCACGATGACGCTCGATGCCCGGATCGCCCTGCCGGACTGCCAGGCGCCCCATGGATTGGACCTTGATCCACGCCGCCGCCGTCTATTCGCCAGTTGTGCCAATAGCCGGATGCTGGTGGTCGATGCCGATGACGGCCGGGTCGCAGCCTCGTTGCCGATTGGACGCGGCAGCGACGGCGTGGTGTGGGACGCGGCCTCCGATGTCGCCTTCTCGGCCAACGGCGACGGCAGCCTGTCGCGGATCGGCGTCGATGCGGGTGGCCAGGTGGTCGCCCTGGCGCCCATCGCCACCCGCCCGGGGGCGAGGACCCTGGCCCTGGATCCCTTGAGCGGACGGCTTTATCTGGCGGCAGCGACATTGGAAGGCGGGGCGGGGACGGTCGTTCCCGGCAGCTTCGGTCTGCTGGTCCTTGAGGCGCGGATGCCGCAGTAGCCGGAATCGGCGGCACCGTCTCTGAAGAGATGTCGGAGAAAAGGGGAAGGCAAATAAAACGTAACGAGTGTAACGATCTTAATACAGACTGAGGTATTCAGACGGCAAGAAAAAGTGAGTATGATCATCGGCCACCATCGTCACGTCAAAAAGGAACGATGCTATGCCGACAGGGGGAACTGCGCAGTCGACCAAGCGACAAAATACGCGGACCGGAATGGCGATGGAGACGCTTCGCCATGCCTTCCTGGAAAACCTGTTCTTCGTTCAGGGACGATTTCTGGAAGTCGCCTCGGTCGATGATCACTACAACGCGTTGGCCTACACCATTCGGGACCGCATCCTCGAGCGGTGGGTCGCCACCGCCCAGACCTATCGCGATAGAAACCCCCGGACGGTCGCCTATTTGTCCGCCGAATACCTGCCTGGCCCGCACTTGGCCAACAATCTGCTGAACCTTGGCATCACCGAGCCGGTGCGGGAAGCGCTGGCCGGTATTGGCATCAATCTTGAGGACCTGATCGCCTACGAGCGGGAACCGGGACTGGGCAATGGCGGTCTGGGCCGGCTGGCCGCCTGCTTCATGGATTCCTTAAGCGCGCTGGAGGTGCCGGCCATCGGCTACGGCATCCGCTACCAGTTCGGCATCTTCACCCAATTGATCCGCGACGGCTGGCAGGTCGAAGCCACCGACACCTGGCTGCGTTACGGCAACCCCTGGGAAATCCGGCGGCCCGCCATTGCCTACGAGGTCAAGCTGGGCGGCCACACCGAACAGTGGACCGACGACCATGGCCGCATGCGGGTCGAATGGGTCCCGTTTGAAACGGTCCGCGGGGTCGCCATCGACACTCCGATGATCGGCTTCGGCACCAATACCGTGAACCCGTTGCGGTTGTGGAATGCCGAAGCGACCGAAGGGTTCGACTTCAAGGCGTTCAATGAAGGCGACTATTACGGCGCGGTGGTCCGCGAGGTCCGGACCGAGACCATCAGCAAGGTGCTCTATCCCAATGACGAGCCGGACGTGGGCAAGCGGCTGCGTCTGCTGCAACAGCACTTCTTCGTATCCTGCTCGCTGCAGGACATCATTCGCCTGCACCTGGGCATCGGCCTGTCTCTTGAGCGGCTGCACGAAAAATTCGCCGTGCAGTTGAACGATACCCACCCGGCCCTGGCCGTCGCCGAACTGATGCGCCTGCTGGTGGACGTGCACCTTTTGCCTTGGAACAAGGCCTGGTTCGTGACCTGCCGCATGTTTGCCTACACCAATCATACGCTGCTGCCGGAAGCACTGGAAAAGTGGCCGATACCGTTGTTCGGGGCCCTGCTGCCCCGGCATCTGGAGATCATTTACGAGATCAACGCCCGCTTCCTGGATCAGGTCCGGATGCGGTTCCCCCATGACGCCGAGCGGGCCATCCGCATGTCCATCATCGACGAAAGCGGGCCGCGCTACGTCAGGATGGCCAATCTCGCCTGCGTCGGCAGCCACGCCGTCAACGGCGTGGCCGCGCTGCACAGCCGCCTGCTGAAGGAAACCGTGCTGAAGGACTTTTATGACCTGTGGCCGGAAAAGTTCCAGAACAAGACCAATGGCATTACGCCGCGCCGGTTCCTGATGCTGTCCAACCCGGGGTTGGCCGACCTGCTGGACCGTACCCTGGGGCGTGAGTGGCGGCACAACCTGTCCTACCTGCGCGGACTTGAGGCTCATGCCTCCAAGCCGGAGTTCCAGGAGGAATGGCGAGCCGTCAAACTGGAGCGCAAACGGGCCTTGGCGGCAAAGTTGTCCGAATGGCTGGACATCACGACCGACCCGGAAAGCCTGTTCGACATCCAGGCCAAACGGATCCACGAATACAAGCGCCAGCATCTGAAGGTGCTGCACATCATCGCCCTTTACGACCGCATCAAGCGCAATCCCGGCATCGCCGTCCAACCGCGAACCTTCATTTTCGGCGGCAAGGCGGCGCCGGGATATGCCATGGCCAAGCTGATCATCAAGCTGATCCATGGGGTCGGTGACGTGGTCAACCGGGACCCGGATGTGGCCGGGCGCCTGAACGTCGCCTTCGTGCCCAATTACAGCGTGAAGACCGCGCAGTGGGTCTATCCGGCGGCAGATCTGTCGGAGCAGATATCGACGGCAGGCAAGGAGGCGTCGGGGACAGGGAACATGAAGTTCTCGCTGAACGGGGCGCTGACCATCGGGACACTGGACGGCGCCAACGTCGAAATTCGTGAGGAAGTGGGGGCGGAAAACTTCTTTTTGTTCGGTCTGACCGCCGAGGAGGTTACGGCAACTCTTGCGGCCGGATACCAACCGAGCGAATATGTAAAAGCCAGTGAGGAATTAAGGTCGGCGGTCGCTTTGATCGACAGCGGCCTGTTTTCCCGGGGCGACCGCGGGCTGTTCCGGCCGATGCTTGACCATCTGCAGACCTGGGACAGCTTCCTGTTGATGGCGGATTTTGCGTCTTATCTCGACTGTCAGGATCAGGTCGACGAGGCCTTCCGGGATGTCGGGCGCTGGACCAGGATGTCGATCCTCAATGTCGCCCGCATGGGAATGTTCTCATCGGACCGCACGATTGCGGAGTACTGCAAGGACATTTGGCACGCCACGCCGGTGAGGGTGGCGTTGACCTGACAGGTTGGCGAAAGGGGTAGGGATGTATACGCGGGACGATGCCATCCGGCATATCAACCGGAAATGCGAAGTGGTGCTGTTTTCGTTGCTTTGGTCGCAGACCGTCGATCTGTTCGCTCAAACGGTTGATCCTGCGGTACGTCCCGACCTGGAGCGGCTGCGCAGTATGGCCCCGGATGGCGTCAAGGTTCCCGTGGACGGCGTCGAACGGGCCGATGGCGGCTGGCGGATCGTCCTCGACAGGGCGGCCGGGGACGAACTGTTCCTGCCGGACGATGCTTTGGGAACGGTAACCCAGACCCGGGGCGGCGGCCTGTTCAATCTGGCCAATAACCTGAAGGTCCTGCTGGCCGCGTTCGGTGACGAGGCGGGCGTGCCGCCGATCGAGTATCTGTCCTGGGAGGACGCCGCCGACGTGTTCGGGGCCCAGGCCGTACCAGGGCGCTCGCGCACGTCGCTGATCCTGAAGGACCAGGGATTTGACAAGCTGATCCTGACCGAACAGGGTCCCCGCTGGGACCCGGACAAGGTCGATCCGTTCGCCGTCGAACGGGCCTTCTACGCCAACCGCAATGCCGTCGTCTTCATTGGCCAGGAGCCGGCCAACTCGCCGAAGTTCGACCTGATCCGCCATGCCAAGCTGGGTAATCCGTCGTTGAAGGTGTTCTGGCTGGTCGGCGGCAACCAGTTGAAGCGGCTTTATCCCGAGTACCGCGATTTCATGGCGGTGGTCGATGTGGTCAGCTTCAACCTGGCCGAGGCGACCGGTTTCTACGGCTTCGAGCCGCTGAAAAGCCATCACCGCGATGCCGGCGAGTTGCGCAAGATGGTTGCCAAGGAGATCAGCCGCCGCGCCCTTGACCTGGGCGCGTTTCACGTCGTCATCACCGATGGCAACCGTGGCGCCAGCGTGTCCCGCAAGGCCCGCGGCGGGCGCGTCGAGTTCGTCTATTCGCCGCTGATTCTTGAGAATGTGGTGCAGGTCGACCATGCGGTGCGCGAGGACACCGGTTGCGGCGACAGCTTTGCTGCCGCCATCGCCGCCTATTTCCTGTGTTCGCCCGAGCAATTCAAATTGAATGAGGCGGCCAATTTCGCCCATTACGTCGCTGGCATCGTGTTCCAGCGACCGCGCCCCAATCTGGCCGGAGACGACCTGGTCTATGTCGAGACGGCGCTGGCCAAGGCCCGGGCCGGTGGCGCGCTGGTGGCCCAACGGCAGATCTTCGACCGCACCCGCAGCCAGATTGCCCCGTCGCGGGTGCAGCCCAAGGGACCGAAGCGCAATGTCCTGGTGCTGCTGCTGGGCGGCGATCCGACCGATCCGACCCAGCCCCATGTGACCGGAGCCGCCGCCGCCCTTTGGCACTTGGGCGAAATGATGCGCACCGGGACCTATAAGCTGGCGCCCCTGGTCAGGATCATCCCCAGGGTGTCGACCAACCGTGCCGCCCGCGGCAAGGCCTGGATGCAGTATGTCGACGAGGCCGAGATGGCCAGCTTGATGGACCAGGGGGCCTTCTGCAAGGCGGTCGGCAGCCGCGACGCCGAGCCGCGCAACGGTGTCCGCCTGGTGGAGTTGATGGGACACGAGGGCGTCTATCTGTTGCGGGTGACCCTGATGGAAGCCATCGAGATCCTGTCGTCGGAGGACTTTGCCGAACTGATGGGCGACATCAAGCTGTGGCATTTCGCCACCGAGAACGTCGACGAACGGATGTCCTGGCATGCCCGCCAGTGGGGGATCAGTCGCGAGCAGGGACAGGAAATCGTCCGTCAGTCCCTGCGGGAGTATCTGGCCGAGCATATTGGGCCGCAGGTCCGCTTCAGCCATGCCCGTGCGACCAACCTCGATGAATTCTACAAGGAGATGACCGAGCAGTTGATCCTGCGCCTGGACGAACTGCTGACCGGAATTTTCCGCGACCCGGCCCCACCTTTCTCGGCCGAGACCGCCATCGGGATCCGGTAAGAGGCGGATGACGGGCTAAGACGCCCGTCACCACGGAAGGAAAAGAATATTGGCAGTGGCACCGGCTGGGACAACAGTAGCGCCGGCGTCCCTGCCGGTGTTTCGGCGGAAGCCGAAAATGAGCATTTCCGCCGCTTCGCGCCGGACACCGGCGGGGACGTCGGTGCCACCCAGGAACAATCTTCGGCCCGCCCCTCAGTCCAACTGCAGCAGCATGGCCTTCAGATAGGCGCTTTCCGGCAGCCAGGGATGCAGGGGATGGTCGGCTCCGGCACCGGCGGTGCGCAGTATCCGTCCCGACCGGCCCGCTTGGCTCAGGCCGTGGCGGACTTCCTCGGCAAAGGCCTCCAGGGCCATATGGTGCGAGCAGGAGGCCACCAGCAGGAAGCCGCCGGCTTCCACCAGCCCCGCCGCCAGCCGGGTCATCTTGCGGTATCCCTTGGAACCGGCGGCAAGATCCTTCTTTGACTTGACGAAGGCCGGCGGGTCGGCAACCACCACCCCGAAGCGTTGGCCGGCCGCGGTCAGGCGCTCCATTTCGGCGAAGGCATCGGCGCGGGCGCATTCCAGGGCCACGCCGTTGCGTTCGGCCGACTGTGCCGCCAAGGCCAGCGACCCTTCCGAGCGATCGACGGCGACCGCGCGGGTGGCGCCGGCCAGGGCGGCCTGGATGGCGAATCCGCCGGCATAGCTGTAGAAGTCGATGACGGAGCGGCCGCGGGCGACGGCGGCAACGGCGGCACGATTATCCCGCTGGTCGAAGAACCATCCGGTCTTTTGGCCGGTGATCAGGTCGGCAAAGAAGTGGGCGCCATTCTCCTCCAGCGCGATGGGCCCCTCGATGGCGCCCCGTTCCACCCGGTCATAAAGCTCCAGCCCCTCCAGCTTGCGCACCGCACTGTCATTCTTCAAGACGATGGCGGTGGGCGATAAGGCCGTCTCCAGCGCCGGCAGCAGCAGAGGGAGCAAGGCCTCCATGCCGGCGGTATTGGCCTGGACGGCAATCACCTCGCCATAGCGGTCGACCACCAGGCCGGGCAAGCCATCGGCTTCGGCATGGATCAGCCGATAGAACGGCGCCGGGAACAGGCTTTGCCGCAGGGTCAGCGCCTGGGCGATCCGCCCGGCGAGAAAGGCCTCGTCGATGACGGTGTCGCTGTCTCGCGACAGCAGGCGGATGGCGATCAGGGAGTGGGGATTGAAGGTCCCCACCCCCAGGCGTTCGCCGCCGGCGTCGACGATGCTGACCAACCCGCCGGGCGGCAGGGCCTTGGCCTCGGCGGTCATGGAAATTTCGTTGGAGAAGACCCAAGGGTGTCCCGAGCGAAAACGCCGCGACCGGCCGGGTTGCAGGACAATCTGCGGGCGGGTGGCGGGAGAGTCGATCATGTCAATCATGCCTCCAGTTATACAGGCCTGTCGGACCACGTCCAGACGAGAACGGCGCCGCCCGGCCGGATTGTCAGGGGCTGGTTGTGATGGATCAATGGCCACACGCAATGTGGGAGAAATTGCGACGGTTTTGATTCAGATCAATGGCCTGGGCGCGTGGACGCTGCATAGTCCGGCCAGTCCTCTTCGCAATGTGGAGACTGACTTTCGGCCAGGAGCAAGATTTTTGGGGTGCCCGGCCGAAGGAAAGAGGGGAAGATCGACTTCCCGACATAGGGGGGAAATGGCGGAGTGGGATCCGCCTTTAATTCATTATTTGGTCGAGACAGGAGTTCGGCATGACCCAAGCGACCACGGCGCTCGGCGCCAGAGAAGCGACGCCTTACGTCGACGATGTCATTCAGAAATTTGTCATTGCGGCAACGTTCTGGGGCATTGTCGGCTTTCTGGTCGGCGATTTCATTGCCTGGCAGTTGGCTTTTCCTGCCCTGAACCTGGATCTTCAATGGTTTTCCTTCGGCCGCGTGCGGCCGGTTCATACTTCCGCGGTGATTTTCGCCTTCGGCGGCAATGTGCTGTTCGCCACGTCCTTTTACGTGGTGCAACGAACCACCCGCGCCTCGCTGTTCGGGGGGCGCGCCCTGGGGACCTTCGTTTTCTGGGGCTACCAGATTTTCATCCTTTTGGCGGCGTCGGGCTATGTCTTCGGCATCACCCAAGGAAAGGAATATGCCGAGCCCGAATGGTACACCGACCTGTGGCTGACGGTTGTCTGGGTCTGTTATCTGGTGGTCTTCGTCGGCACCCTCTACAAGCGCCGCGAGCCGCACATCTACGTGGCCAACTGGTTCTTCCTGGCGATGATCATCACCATCGCCATGCTCCACCTGGGCAACAATCTGGCGGTCCCGACGGCCATCTTCGGGGGGACCTGGTGGCGGTCCTACGAGATCTATTCCGGTGTGCAAGACGCCCTGACCCAGTGGTGGTACGGCCATAACGCGGTCGGCTTCTTCCTGACTGCCGGATTCCTGGGCATCATGTACTACTTCGTGCCCAAGCGGGCGGAGCGGCCGGTCTATTCCTACCGCCTGTCGATCGTCCACTTCTGGGCCCTGATCTTCCTCTACATCTGGGCCGGCCCGCACCACCTGCACTACACGGCGTTGCCGGACTGGGCGCAGACGCTGGGCATGACCTTCTCCGTCATGCTGTGGATGCCGTCCTGGGGCGGCATGATCAACGGCCTGATGACCCTGTCGGGAGCCTGGGACAAGCTGCGCACCGATCCGGTCATGCGATTCCTGGTGACATCGGTGGCCTTCTACGGCATGTCGACCTTCGAGGGGCCGATGATGTCCATCAAGGCGGTCAATTCCCTGTCCCACTACACCGACTGGGGGATCGGTCACGTGCATTCCGGCGGCCTGGGCTGGGTCGCCTTCGTCAGCTTCGGTGCCCTCTACTGCCTGGTGCCCCTGCTGTGGAAGCGCAAGCAGCTCTATTCGCTGCGCCTGGTCAGCTACCACTTCTGGATCGCCACCATCGGCATCGTCCTCTACATCACCTCCATGTGGATTTCCGGCATCATGCAGGGCCTGATGTGGCGTGCCTACGACAACCTTGGCTTCCTCCAGTACTCCTTCGTCGAGACGGTGGCGGCCATGCATCCCTACTACATCATCCGCGCATCGGGCGGGGTCCTGTTCCTCACCGGCGCGCTGATCATGGCCTACAACTTCTACCGGACCATCAAGGGCGACGTCAGAAACGAGGCGCCATACGAAGCGCCCGCCGCCGTGACCGCTCGAGGCTGAGGAGAGGGATCCATGTCTATCCTGAAGCATCACGCCAAGATCGAGACAAACGTCCTGCTTTTGATGGTCGGCATCCTGCTGACGGTGATCATCGGTGGCATTGTCGAGATCGTCCCGCTGTTCACCATTTCGGAGACTATCGAAAAGGTGGACGGAATGCGTCCCTATTCGCCTCTTGAGCAGGAGGGCCGCAACATCTATGTCCGCGAAGGCTGCTATGTGTGTCATAGCCAGATGATCCGTCCCTTCCGGGACGAGGTCGAGCGCTATGGGCATTACAGCCTGGCCGCCGAGTCCATGTACGACCATCCGTTCCAGTGGGGATCCAAGCGTATCGGTCCCGATCTGGCCCGGGTCGGCGGAAAGTATTCCAACGAATGGCATGTCCGCCATTTGACCAATCCGCGTGACGTCGTTCCCGAATCCGTCATGCCGACCTATGCGCACCTGCATACGCCGCTGAACTATGACGACGTTGTCGCCAACCTGAAGACGCTGCGTGTCGTCGGCGTCCCCTATACCGAGGACGACATCGCCCACGCCAAGGAGGATCTGGTCGCACAGGCATCCGACGATGCTTCGACGGATGCGTTGTTGCAGCGTTATCCGAAGGCCAGTGTGGGCAAGAAGGATAAGACCACCGATCAGGTTACCGAGATGGATGCCCTGGTCGCCTATCTCCAGATGCTGGGTACCCTGGTGGACTTCTCCACCGAGAAGCCCGACGCCATCCGCTAAAGGAGGATCGTGTCATGCTGGACCAACTGGTCAATATCCTGCGCCCAATTTGGATCATGTGGGCAATGGCGATCTTCTGCGGGGTCGTTCTGTGGGTCTATGTGCTGACGCCGAAGGCGACGGTCGAGGCTCACGGAGCCATTCCGCTGCGGGACGACGACAGCGAGGAGCGCTAACCATGGCGGGCAATGCCGAGAAAGACCCGATCAGCGGGCAATACACCACGGGTCATGAGTGGGATGGCATCAAGGAACTGAACACGCCGCTGCCGAAATGGTGGGTTTGGGTCTTCTATGCCACCATCGTCTGGGCCGTGGGTTACTGGGTCCTTTACCCCTCGTGGCCGACACTGACCGGCTATTGGCCGGGAACTCTTGGCTGGCATTCGCGCAGCCAAGTGGTGACCGACATCGAGCAGGCCAATGCCGGCAAGGCCGTCTATATGTCGAAAATTCAGCAGTCTTCCCTTGAGGACATCGTCAAGGACAAGGATCTGTTGAACTTCGCCCTGGCCGGCGGCCGGTCTCTGTTCAACGAGAACTGCGCGGCCTGCCATGGCGCCGGCGGCGTCGGCGGCTATGGCTTCCCCAACCTGGCCGATGACCAGTGGCTGTGGGGCGGCACACTGGACGACATCAAGACGACGATCACCTATGGGGCCCGCAATACCAATCCCAACTCGCACCAAAGCGATATGCCCCAGTGGGGCGGCGGCGATCCGCTGTCCGACGCCGACCTGAATAATCTGGCGGAATATGTCCTGTCGCTGTCGAAGAGCTCGACCGACCAGGCGGCGGCGCAGAAGGGCTTGCCCATCTACGCTGAGCGGTGCACGCCTTGCCATGGCGAGGCCGGCGAAGGCAACCAGGCGGTCGGGGCACCGGCACTGGCAGCCGGGATCTGGCTGTACAAGGGCAAGAATCAGAAGGCCGAGATCATCTCGCAGGTCAGGAAGCCCAAGGGTGGCGTCATGCCGTCCTGGTCGGACCGCGGCCTGGATGAGGCGACCATCAAGATCCTGACCGTCTATGTCCATTCCTTGGGCGGCGGCAAGTAACTCCCCAGTCGGCGGGGCCGGGGCACTCCACCGTCCCGGCTTCGCCGGCGTCCCTTCCGCGGTTCCGCGGGACGACACGAAGTCATGTTTTTCGAGGGGCCGGTTGGCCTATAGTCTGGTGCAGGCCTGGGGCCTCCCCGGGGACGGGCGGCAGGGCTTCGTCGCCAGGGGCGGACCCCTGACGGACGGTGCCGAAGCGGTACCGGCCGGATCCAACCGCAGGACATCAGCCGATCATGTCAGTAGCCGATAATGCGCGACCCGATGCTCCCTCCGCCAAGCAGCGGAAAGTGTCCCTTTATGCCGACCATGTGAAGGCCTATCCCCGTTATCTCAACAAGGGGACATTCCGGCGCATCAAGTGGGTCGTTATGGCCATCCTTCTCGCCATCTATTGGGGTGTCCCCTGGCTTCGCTGGGACCGCGGTCCCGGGGCTCCGGGACAGGCCGTGCTGATCGACATGCCGGGACGGCGGGCCTATTTCTTTGCCGTCGAGATTTGGCCGCAGGAGGTCTATTACCTGACCGGTCTTCTGATCATCGCCGCCTTGAGCCTGTTTTTCGTCTCGGCCCTGCTGGGCCGCGTCTGGTGCGGCTTCACCTGTTTCCAGACGGTCTGGACCGATATCTTCGTCTGGATCGAACGGCTGTTCGAGGGTGAGCGCAACCGTCGTATGCAATTGGACGACGCTTCCTGGAGTGTCGACAAGCTGCTGCGCAAGGGCGCCAAGCATGTGGTGTGGATCGTCATCGCGCTGGCCACCGGCCTTGGCTTCGTTCTTTACTTCAGCGATGCGCCGACCCTGTTGGGCCAGATGCTCTCCGGCAAGGCCGGCATCAACAGCTATGGCTTCATGGCCTTCTTTGCCGGCACCACCTATCTGCTGGCGGGATTCGCCCGCGAACAGGTGTGCATCTACATGTGCCCCTATTCGCGCTTCCAAAGCGCCATGTTCGATGAGCACTCCCTGGTGGTCAGCTATGAGGCCTGGCGGGGTGAACCGCGCGGCAGGCTGGGGGGCGCCGTCCAGGGTCGCGAGACCAAGGATGTGTTCGCCGGCCGCGGCCATTGCGTCGACTGCAAGATGTGCATCCAGGTCTGTCCGACCGGCATCGATATCCGCAATGGCAGCCAACTGGCCTGTATCGGTTGCGCGTTGTGCGTCGACGCCTGCAACGGCGTGATGGACCGCTTGGGCCTGCCACGCGGCCTGATCACCTATGACTCCTCCTTCAATCAGATCGCCCGCTCCAAGGGCGAGGGGGAGACCAAGCGGCGTCTGATCCGGCCGCGGACCCTGCTCTACACCGCCCTGATCCTGGTGGTCGTGGCGCTGATGGGAACGACCCTGTCCACCCGCAAGACCTTCGACCTCAATGTTCTGCATGAGCGTTCGCCGGTCTTTGTCGAATTGTCGGGGCACCGGATCCGCAACGGTTATGTGGTCAAGGTGCTGAACATGGTGCGCGAGCCCGGCCACTATCAGTTGAGCCTGGAGGGGTTGGACGCTGCCACGCTCTCGGTGATCGGCGGTGACGAGAGCGAATCGAAGACCGTCGATCTGACGACCGATCCCGACAGCGTCGGGACCTACAAGCTGTTCGTCACGGCGCCGAAGGCGGCGTTGAAGGGCAAGAAGGTTGACCTGACCCTGGTCCTTACCAATCTTGGCAATGGCCGGGTGATCCGGCACAGAAACCTCTTTGCGGGGCCCGATCTCGAATGACAAATTCTTCCGCTGCGCGCCGCCGCCCGGGCTGGTGGTATCCGTTCATCTTCGTCGGGGCCTTTGGCGTCGTCCTGATCGTCAACCTGTTCTTCATGGCATCGGCGATCCGGACCTTTTCCGGCATCTCGACGGAAAATGCCTATGAGAAGGGCTTGAACTTCAACGAGCGCGCGGAGCAGGTGCGGGCGCAGGAGCGCCTGGGGTGGACGGTCAAGGCCGAGGTGCAGCCGTCCCGGGAGGGCCGCCCGCACAGTGCCGACATCATCGTCTCGGTGACCGGCAAGGATGGCCGGCCGGTGACCGGGTTGCAGGTGACCGCCGCATTCGTTCGCCCAACAGTGGCCGGGCATGACAGCGCGTCCTCTTTCGTCGAACAGGGCGAGGGACGGTACAAGGCGGCCGTTTCGCTGGATTTGGGCGGTCAGTGGGACATGTCGGTGACGGCCAAACGGGGTGACGACGCTTATTGGATCGCGCAGCGAGTCTACCTGCCCTGATGGCGCACTGTTCCCACTGTGGTGCGGAGGTGGCTGCCGCCTCGGTCGCCGGCCCCGATTTCTGCTGCCCCGGGTGCCGCGCCGCCTATGGCCTGGTGCGTGGACTGGGCCTGGATCAGTATTACCGGCGCCGCTCCATCGATCCGGCGCAGCGGCCGCGGCGCCCCGACGAGGATGCGGCGGCGATCGATTTTTCCAGTCAGGCACAGCTTGACCCGGATGGTCGCGCCAGTCTTCACCTGATGGTCGAAGGTTTGCAATGCGCTGCCTGCGTCTGGCTTATCGAATCGGTGCTGACGCGCCAGACGGGGGTGGTGGCGGCCCGCCTCAACATGACGACCCGGCGCCTGGTGGTGCAATGGGACCCGAAGCAGGCGGAGGCCAACGGGGTCCTGGCGCCCCTGATCGCCATCGGCTATCGCCTGCAGCCTTATGATCCCGGCCGTCTGGGTCGCGAGTCGGAACGGACCGAGAAAGCGCTGTTGCGGGCCATGGCGGTGGCCGGGTTCGCCGCCGGCAATGTCATGCTGTTCTCCATTTCGGTCTGGGCGGGGGCAGCCGGCAGCATGGACTGGGTGACCCGTTCGCTGTTTCACTGGATTTCGGCGCTGATCGCGCTGCCTGCGGTGGTCTATTGCCTGCGTCCCTTCGCCCGTTCGGCGGTGACGGCGCTGCGCGCCGGACGATCGAACATGGACGTTCCCATCACCATCGGTGTGACGCTGACCGCCGCCATGAGTCTTTGGGAGACCATGCGCAACGGCCCGCATGCCTATTTCGACGCCGCTGTGTCCCTGCTGTTCTTTCTGCTGATCGGCCGTTACCTGGACAGCCGCGCCCGTGGCCGCGCGCGCTCGTCGGCCGAGCATCTGCTGGCGTTGGGGGCATCCCCGGTCACCGTGATCGGCTCGGATGGAACGCGGCGCCTGCTGCGGCCGGAACAGGTGGAGCCGGCGATGACCGTCCTGGTCGCCACCGGCGAGAGGATCGGTGTCGACGGGCGGGTCATCGACGGGCACTCGGAAGTGGACACCAGCCTGATCTCGGGCGAGACGGTGCCGGCGCCGGTCGAGCCGGGCAGCAGCGTTTTCGCGGGTACCCTCAATCTGTCGGGACCGTTGAAGCTATCGGTCGGGGCCGTCGGCGAAAGCACCCTGCTGGCCGAGATCGTGCGGATGATGGAGGTGGCGGAGCGAGGTCGGGCCCGCTATGTGGCGGTGGCCGACCGGGTCGCTCGCTACTATGCACCGGTGGTCCATCTGATGGGCCTCTGCACCTTTCTCGGCTGGAAGATCCTGACCGATACGCCGTGGCAACTGGCCCTGCTGTATGCCGTCTCGGTCCTGATCATCACCTGCCCTTGTGCCTTGGCCCTGGCTGTTCCGGTCGTCCAAGTGGTGGCCAGCGGCCGCTGGTTGCGTCAGGGCATCCTGGCCAAGAGCGCCACCGCGGCCGAACGTCTGGCCGAGGTCGATTGGGTGGTGTTCGACAAGACCGGGACCCTGACCGAGGGGCGACCCGAACTGCTGCCCGGCGCTTGGACGGGTGACGACCTGACCCTGGCGGCGGCCATCGCGGCCGCCAGCAAGCATCCGGTAGCCCGTGCGGTGGTCCGCGCCCGTCCCAACGTGGCGGTTGCCGACGGTGTGGTCGAGGTTCCCGGATGCGGGTTGGTCAAGGGCGAGATCCGGCTGGGCAACCGGCGCTGGCTGGGGCTGGCCGCCGATGACGACGACGCCGGCCCGGAACTGGTGCTGGCCTGTCCGGGGCGTCCCCCGGTGTCCTTCCGCTTTGCCGATTCATTGCGTGTCGATGCCGGGGCGGTGGTGGCCGAATTGAAGCGGAGAGGCTTGCGGGTTGCCCTGCTGTCGGGGGATCGCCGGTCGGTGGTGGCCGGCATTGCCGCCCGCCTTGGTATCGACGATTGGCAGGCCGACTGCACGCCGGCCGACAAATGCGATCGGCTGGCCGCTCTGGCAGGGCAGGGGCACCGGGTGCTGATGATCGGTGACGGACTCAACGATGCTCCCGCGCTGGCCGCCGCTTTCGTTTCGATGTCGCCTTCGTCGGCGGTCGATATCAGCCAGACCGCGGCCGACGTGGTGTTCCAGGGTCATCGCCTGGCCCCGGTGGTCGAGGCGTTGGAGGTGGCGCGCAAAGCCAGATCGTTGGTGCGGCAGAATTTCGTCCTGGCTTTGGGCTATAATCTTTTCACCATTCCCCTGGCGGTTATGGGGCTGGTGACGCCGCTGATCGCCGCCATCTCCATGTCCGCGTCGTCGGTGATCGTGATAACCAATGCGCTGCGCCTGTCGCGCGGGAGGCCAAGGTGACCAACCTGCTGATGCTGATCCCGGTGGCCCTGGTCCTGGGAGCCTTGGGCTTGGTTGGCTTTCTATGGGCTTTGCGGTCTGGGCAATTCGACGACCTGGATGGCGCCGCCAACCGTATTCTGTTCGATTACGACGAACAGGAGACCGTCCCGGACCGGGACGAACCGCGGCCGGATTGACAAAGAGGGTCGGCCTGATATGCACAAATCTTGCGTGTATCGCGTTCACGCTTGCGTGCATCGCGCTCACGTATGATCATCAAAAACAATAGTTGGAATGGGCGTGGGGTCAATGAGGGGAACCGTCTTGGGCGTCGTGGCGACGGAACGCGACAGGGTCGACCCTGGGATCGTCAGTTGCACCCATTGCGATCTGGGGTCGATGGCCTTCTGCGCCGGCCTTTCCACCCAGCAATTTCGCCGCTTCATGTCCGTTCTGGGGCAGTCCAGCTTCGCGCCGGCCACCACGATCTTCCGCGAGGGCGACCCCCAGCAGTATCTCTATACGATTACCGCCGGGTCGGTGAAGCTTTATAAGCTGCTGTCCGATGGCCGTCGCCAGATCACGTCCTTCCTGTTTCCCGGCGACTTTTTTGGCATGTCCATCGACGATAATTACGCCTATACCGCCGAATCACTGACCACGGTGGTGGTGTGTCGCTTTCCGCAACGGAAGTTGGAACATTTGTTCGACGAACTTCCGGTTCTCGAAAAAAAGCTGCTGGGTGCGACCACCCAGGAACTGGCAGCGGCGCAGGAACAGATGCTGTTGCTGGGGCGGAAGACGGCGCGGGAAAAGCTGGCCTCCTTCCTGGTCATGCTGCGTCGGCGCTTGTCCGAGCGCGGCGATGGCCAAGCCCTGTTCTTTCTGCCGATGAGCCGGTCCGATATCGCCGATTTCCTTGGGCTGACCATCGAAACGGTCAGCCGGACCTTGACCGGCTTGCGGCGCGAGGGGCTGATCGCCTTGCCCGACGTCAACCATGTGGCGATCATGCGATTCGATGAATTGGTGCGGATCTCCGACGGCGCCTGAGCGGCGTCACCTCCGGCTCTTGTGGGCTATTTTCAGACATGTTCCGGTTTGCCCGGTGGTGGTCATTGGCGCGGTGGCGCGAGAGGCTCCAAACTCTTCAGGAACAGGTCCGCACAGACCCCTCGTAACCACCGATTGGCAGGGTCGTGGTGGTAACGTTCGTGCCAATGCTGCTTGACCAGGAAGGTGGAGACGGGAAACGGGCAGGAATGCACCGCCAAACCGCCAAGCGTGGCCAAGGTTTCTCCAATATGCCTGGGCAATGTGGCGATGAGGTCGCTTCCCGACAAGATGCCGGCCAAGCCTAGGAAACCGGGCAGCCTCAACAGTACCCGGCGCTTGATGCCATGGGTCTTGAGCGCCTCTTCCAAGAGATCCTGCCCTGTACCGGAAACGATGTTGATGTGCGCCTCCGTCTGGTAGGCTGTCAGCGACAGACCCCCTGCCAGACGAGGATGGTCGTGCTGGGCCAGGCAGACCCAGTCCTGCGCGTAAAGCGTTTGTTGGTAGAAGCCGGCTTCCAGCCCGGGAATCAAGCCGATCGCGATGTCGACGCCCCCCCTCTCCAGTGCCTGCGCGATGGTGTCATCGATCCGCATCGCCTCCAACTGGACATGGGGGGCGCTGGTTCGGATATGGGCGAGGAATTTCGGCAGCAAGGTGATGTGGCTGGCATCGGTCATGCCGATCCGGAACATGCGACTGGCCGTCAGGGGCTCGAAAACCGGCCCCTGCTCGGAAAGCTGTCGCAAAGCCTGCAACACGTGGCGTGTCGGGCCTATCAAAGCGTTGGCATGAGGCGTCGGCAGCATTCCATCGGATGTTCTCACAAAGAGCGGATCATGGAATTGTTCGCGCAGGCGTCCAAGCCCAATGCTCAAAGTGGGCTGGGTCTGCCCCAACTGCTCGGCTGCGCGGGTCACGCTGCGGGTCGCGTAGATCGCCTCGAACAGACGAAGCAAGCGCACCTCGACCAACCCGAGTTCTTGTCCGACAGCCCTGTCCCGCATCAAAACCGCCGCATTATTAAAATCATCAATGGATATTATTGAGCCCATTGCATAGCCAAAACAATCCCGCACTCGTACCCTTCTGTTGACAGGAGCGCTCGATCCGGCAATCGGCCGGCCGGCCGCGTCAAGCATCCAGCAAGACGGGAGCGAAGCGTGAAGATCTGCTTTGTCGGAGCGGGCGCACTGGGGTGTGCATTTGGAGGGACCCTCGCCAAGGGGGGATCTCAGGTCACCCTGGTTGATTTCAATAAGGCACATGTGGACGCGATCAATCGGGACGGGTTGATCATGCGGGAAAATGGTGAAGATCGCCCAGTCAAGGTCAGCGCCGCCAGCGATTACCGAAACGTCGGCGTGGTTGATCTGGTGATCGTCCTGGTCAAATCGAACGTCACCCGATCAGCCATCGAAGCGGCACAGTCGATCGTCGGGCCGGACACGATTGTGATGTCCATCCAAAACGGCCTTGGCCACGAGGATGTCCTGGCCGAGGTCGTCGGCAGGGAACACCTGTTGGCTGGCAAAACCTATGTCGGTGGCGTCTTGTTGGAGCCGGGTCACGTCGGCGCCGGGGTGACCGGAAAGCTCACCCATATCGGCGAACTTGATGGCTCGATCACGCCTCGAGTCAGGAAAGTCGCCGAGGAGTTCACGAGAGCCGGCCTCGACACGATCATCAGCCCCAATATCGTCGGAACCATCTGGGACAAGCTGCTGATCAATGTCGCCACCGGGGCGGTCAGCGCCATTACCGGTCTGGTCTACGGCGGTCTCTACAAAGTCCCGGAAGTGGAGGCCACTGCCATTGCCGCTGTGGCCGAGGCGATGGCGGTGGCGAAGGCCCAGGGCGTGGTTTTGTCGATCAAGGACCCAAGGGACGCTTGGGTCATGGCGGCCGAGGGACTGCCCTTCGAGTTCAAGACGTCGATGCTGCAAAGCCTGGAACGGGGGCAGGTCACCGAAGTCGATTTCATCAACGGCTCGGTCGTGCGGGCTGGCAAGGCCTGCGGCATCCCCACTCCGGTCAACGAAACCCTGGTTGCCTGCGTCAAAGGTATTGAACACCGCTTGACCCATGTCGCTCAAGGGGCTGCCTCAAACGCGGCGTCGGGGAGGTAGATGATGGCCTATGCCAAGCAATCCTATGTCGAGCATGTCGCCATTCGCGTCAAAGACATCGACTGGCACATCCGCTTCTTCCGCGAAGTCCTCGGCATGTCGCTACGCGAAGTGCAGGGACCGGAGGATGCCCCCAAACAGGTATGGACGATCGGTGGCCTCCAATTGATAGCCGATCCTGATTTCGCCGGCCTCGAGGGCCGGCTGGGTCATCTCGGCGTGATGACCGAGCACCTGGAGGAGGCCCTGAGGGAAGCGGAACTCTGGGGCGTTGGGCACCTTCCGCAAGGGCGGAACTGGCTCCTTCTTCCCGACGGTCTTTGCATCGAAGTCATTCAGGCGAGCGCACTCGCGGTTTCCCAGGCCCTGGCCATCAATCCTCGCGCATAAGACAAATGGAAACGGACATGAGCGATACCATCGTTGAGCGCTACTACGACGACGTGAACGTAGGCGACGTGGGCGTCAGCCCGGCCTTTACGGTCACCGAAGACCACGTCATGACCTACGCCAATCTGACCGGCGATTTTACGCCGGTGCATACGGATGAGGAATACGCCAGGACCACTCCCTTCGGTACGCGGGTCGCCCATGGGCTGCTGGGCCTGTCGTTGGCGGACGGATTGAAGACCCAGGCCGATTTGCGATTCCTGCCGGGCATGTCGCTAGGCTGGACCTGGGACTTCAAGCTGCCCATCAGGATCGGCGATACCATTCGCGTGGCGTTCAGGGTCGAAAGCATGCGTACGGTGAAGAAACCCGGCTGGGGCATCGTCGTGCTGCGTTCGGACCTCATCAATCAGGACGATGAGGTGGTCCAGTCCGGTGAACACCGACTGATGATTCCCCGCCGTCCCGGCACATTCTGACCTGGGCCCGGAGCCTTCCCTCATGACCCGTCAAACGAATATCCAGCCGCTGCCGCTGACCGGCATCCGTGTCATCGACTACTCCCATTTTCTGGCCGGCCCCCATCTGTCGCGCTGTCTTGCGGCGATGGGAGCCGAAGTGATCAAAGTTGAACGTCCCAAGGACGGCGATGCGGGACGTGCCCATCCGATCTTCGTCAATGGCCAAAGCGGCTATTTCATGCAGCAGAACATGGGAAAACAGGGCCTTTGCGTCAATATCAAGGATCCGCGCGGCCGCGAACTGTTGCATAAGCTGGTGGCGACCGCCGATGTTTTCGTCGAAAACTACCGGCCCGGCTCGCTCGATAAATTGGGCCTGGGCTTTGCCGAGCTGTTCAAGATCAATCCGAAACTGGTCTATTGCTCGATCTCGGCCTACGGCCATACCGGTCCCGATTCGCCGCGCCCAGGCTTCGGATTGATCGCCGAAGCCAAGAGCGGGTGCCTGGCTCAACTCGGCAATCCCGGCGAGTCTCCGCCTCTGATGCGGATGCCGATCGGTGACATGTACACTGCCATGCATGGCGTCGCGGCCGTCTGCGCGGCCCTTTACGGCCGTCAGGCGACGGGCAAAGGCCGGCATATCGATCTTGCCCTCTACGACTGCCTGATCTCCATGCACGACTACGCCGTTCAGCGCTACACACTGAGCGGCGGCAAAGAGATCCCGGAGCCGACCGGCTCGGTGATGCCGGATTCCACCATCTACGGAGCTTTTGCGGCAAAAGATGGAAATCTGGTGGTCGCCGCGCAGGTCGACGATGCCTGGAAGCGGTTGGCGACGCTTATCGGCGGCGAGGCCCTGGCCTTGGACAAGCGTTTCCTCGATCCGGCCAGTCGCAATGCCAATCACCTGGCGGCCGAGGCCTACGTCCGGGATTGGGTCAAGGCCCAGCCGTCGGCCAAGGCCTGTATTGCCGCGCTTGACGCGGCCGAAGTGCCTTGCGCGCTGGTGCAGCGGATCGATGAAGTGCTGGCTGATCCGCAAGTCGCAGCGCGCAACATGATCATCGAACAGGATCACCCGATCCTGGGCAAGGTGAGGCTGGCCAACCTGCCCTTCCGTTTCTCCGATTGCGATGCGACGCCGAAAACAGCCGCGCCACTGCTGGGACAGCACAACCGCAATATCGCGGCCAGTGTCGGCTACGCGCCGGGCGACATCGACGCGATGGTGAAAGATGGAGTGCTTTTTTCCGAAGAGGCGGTCCAGTCATGAGCAATCTCTATGCGGTATTCGGCAACCCGGTCGGCCACTCGAAATCGCCGCTTATTCACAGTGAGTTCGCCCGCCAGACCGGACAGGATCTGGAGTACGTCGCCATCGAAGCGCCGTTGGACGGAGTCGCGGCCTGCGTGAATGCCTTTCGCGCCCGAGGGGGCAAAGGCGCCAACGTCACCGCCCCATTCAAGCTGGAGGCCTTTTCCCTGGCAACCAGGCGGAGTT
>Ga0326727_10004376_pt1 | contig 42606 bp, 38 predicted proteins | sample MB2enrmetagenome_FD_207643 | JGI IMG/M metagenome (GOLD analysis project Ga0326727, IMG submission 207643) | Lab enriched peat soil microbial communities from McLean, Ithaca, NY, United States - MB29MY | ecosystem: Environmental > Terrestrial > Soil > Wetlands > Peat | place: USA: New York...
TCGCTGGCTGTGGGCAATTTCAGCAGCCGCACGCTGGACCTGGCCGCTCTGGGAGACGACGGGCAGATCCACATCCTGGAGCGCTCCGACGCCAACCGGTCCATGGCCAGCAAGAAGCAGTTCTCGATCGCTCTGCCAGCCGGGAGTGGCGCGCCCGGGCGCGGTTCGGCGGTCGCGCCCGCCATCGACCGGCCCAGTGGCCCCGTCAGTGCACACCCCGAAACCACCGGCCTGACCCTGCGCAGCGCCATTGCGCTGCCCTCCAGCGTGCGCAGTGCCGGAGCGCGAGCCAGGCTGGTCACCGCGCGGGTGGCCTCGACCGGCCGCGACAGCCTGATCGTCATCGATCCCGCCGGGAAGCAGTTGCACGTCGTGTCCCACGCCTCGCGCGATGCCGCCGCGGAAATGGCCGTCTCCGCTTCGCTCGATGTCGCCGCCGGGCCGCCCGCCGCCGTCCAGGCCATGCGTATCGATAAGCAGCCGCTGCACGGTCTGGTCGTGCTGGCCGAGCCCCAGATTGAGCCCGTCACCTACGACACCCAACCCGATTTTGTCCTTGTGGTGACTAACACCAGCGACGACCTGCTTACGGCGTACTCCCTGCGCAACCTGATTAACTTTGCCAGCGCCCTCACCGGCACAGTCGAAATCGATTTCAACATCCCCCTCACCGATCCCAACCGCAACCCCATCACCGGTGTGTTCACCATTCAGCCCGTCTTCCAGAACGCGATGGAAGCTTTGCCCACGCTTGGGGGCACGCTCACCATCGATGGCTATACGCAGCCCGGCGCCAGCCCCAACACGCTCTCTAACGGCTCCAACGCTCAACCGCTGGTCGAAATCAACGGCAGCATGGCGGGCTCCGGCCCCAGCGGGCTGTCACTCTTCGGCGCCGCCACCATTCGCGGCCTGGTGCTGACGAACTTCGTGCAGGCCCCGATTCCGGGCGCCGACGGCACCTCGCACGGCGGAGCGGGCATCGATATCGAAAGCAGCGGCAATTTCATCGAAGGCAACTTCATTGGCATCGACGCCACCGGGAGTTTCGCCAAGCCCAACTACCTGGGCATCATTTCGTTCGGCGGCGAAAACGGCAACATGATCGGCGGCACCGCGCCCGCGGCGCGCAATCTGATCTCGGGCAATACGTATGTGGACATCGGGCTGCAGCAGGCTGCCGTGCCCAACGCCTATTTCATTCAGGGCAATCAAATCGGCACCAACAATACGGGCTCCAACGCCGTGGGCGATATTCTCGGGGTAGTCGGCCTGGAGGGGTTGAACGCGGTAATGGGTGGAACCACGGCGGGCACCCGCAACGTGGTTGCCGGCAACGCCAATCAAGTCGATCTGGAAATGGGCTGCTCCGATTGCCTCCCCGCCACCGGGAACCTGGTGCAGGGCAACTACCTCGGCACCGACCCGACTGGCGTCTCGCGTCCGCAGTTTACCGCGGGCGACAGCGTAGCCGCGGTTATCGCTAACGGCGACACCATTGGCGGCACGACCCCCGCGGCGCGGAATATCATGGCCGCCCCGGAGCAGGGAGTGTTCCTGGCGGGGGGAAGCGAGAACATCCTGGTGGAAGGCAACTACATCGGGGTGAACGTAACCGGGACCCAGGCTTTGGGCAGTATTGTCTTTCCGGGCGTGCTTGTGGGCATCAGTTACTACGACACCGGCGGCGGATACCACGCCGGCGCGCCGTGCACCAACAACACCATCGGCGGCGAAGCGCCCGGCGCGGGCAACGTGATCTCGGGCAATGGCGGCGGCGGCATCTCAATCACCAACGCCAGCACCAACTTTCAGCAGGGCAACGTCATCGCCGGCAACCTGATCGGCACGGACGCGAGCGGCCTGAACCCCATCCCCAATAACGGCGACGGCATATCCATGTCCGCCTACGCCGGAGGCAACACCGTGGGCGGCACCGACGCCCCGGCCGCCAACGTGATCGCCTACAACACCGGCAACGGCGTCACCATCGACCCGGGCCAGGCCAACAGCAACGACTCCGTCATCGGCAACGCGATCTATTCCAATGGCGGCACGGGCGTACGCATCCCCAGCGGAACCGGCAACATGGTCAGCGCCAACAGCATCTACTCGAACGGCGCGCTGGGCATCGATATCGACGCCGCGGGCGTGCTCACCAACAGCGCCTGCCAGGCCAGCACCAACGGCGCCAACCTGCTGCAAAACGCGCCGGTGCTCACCGCGGGCTCGGGGTCGGCCTTCGTCAGCGCCACGGCTACCGACCCCAACGGCAACACCAGCGAATTCTCCAACTGCGTGGCCGCTTCTCTCACCGGGGGCGTGCTCAATATCGCCGGCACGCTCAACAGCAAACCCTCCACCACGTACACCATCCAGTATTTCAGCAACGCGTCCTGCGACGCTTCCGGTTACGGGCAGGGCAAGGTCTATCTGGGAAGCTCCAAGGTCACGACCCCGAGCAGTTGCTCTGCCGCCATCGGGGGCACGCTGAACCTCGCCAACGCCGACCTCGCCGTCACCGAAACCACCGCCGACGGCGCCACGGCCTATGTGGCCTTTACGTTCGCCAGCGTGGTAACGAATAGCGGACCGGCCACGGCCGGCGGAGCGGTCTGGACGGATGTCCTGCCGGCGGGCTTCAACTTTCTTTCCGCCACTTCCACGCAAGGGACTTGCGGATTGTCGGGCAGCACGATTACCTGCAACCTGGGCAATGTTCCCGTGGGCGGGACCGCCACCATCACCGTCAACGTCGTGCCCACGGCCCTCGGCAACTTCTCCAACACCGTCTCGGTCACTTCCTCCACCAACGATCCCAATATCGCCAACAACAGCGCCACGCTCAGCCAAAGCACCGGCTACGGACCGCTGCTCGATCATCTGACGCCCGCATCCGCGCCCGCGGACAGCCCGGCGCTATCGCTGACCGTGGTGGGCCAGGGCTTCATGCCGAATAGCGTGGTCACCTTCAACGGCACGGCCTACACTGCCACGTTCAACGGCAACTGGAACCCCAGCGATTGCGGCACGCCCTACTATCGGGGCTCCGCCAATTACTGCACCGCGCTGACCATCACCGTTCCAGCCGCGCAATTGACCACGCAGGGGACGCCGCAGGTTACCGTCAACAGCGCCTACGACCGCACTGGCCATGCGTATCTGTGGTTCTATGTCAACGCGCCGCTGCCCGGTCCGGTGGCCAGGCTGGTGCTCAGCGTTTTCGGCGGCTCCAACACCACATGGGCCGCGGGCACCCCGGAGATTCTCGACATCACCGCGGTGGATGCCAACGGCGTGACCGTCACCACCTACACGGGCACGGTGAACCTCACCAGCACCGATCCCGCGCCGGGCGTCTTCACCACCGGCGGCGGCTCGGCATCCGTTACCGTCACGGCCAGCGAAGAAGGCGTGGGCGATACCATCGTCGCGCTGCAGACTTTCGGGCAGCAGTACATCACCGCGACCGACGCATCCAACCCGGCGATCACCGGAACCCTCGGCCCCATCGCGGTCGGCAACGGGCCCGCCGCGGACCTGACGCTTACGGGAACGCCGCAGGCTACGCCGCCGGGTCAGCGCTTCGCCCAACCGCTGAGCGTCACCGTCACCGATTTGTTCGGCAACGCGGTGCCGGGCCAACTCGTGACCTTCACGCCGCCCGCTTCGGGCGCGAGTTGCACCCTTTCGAGCCTCACCGCGACCACCAACAGCGCCGGCATGGCCAGCGTCACGGCCACGGCCAACTCCGTCTCCGGCACCTACACGGTCGGCGTCACATACGGGCCTGGGTTCGCCGGCGGCGGACCCAACGCCGACGTTTTCCTGCTGAATAATGGCACGGGTCTGGCCACGCTCACGGCCACCGGGGGCACGCCGCAGTCCACCTTTATCGGCCAGCTTTTCAAAACGAACTTGCAGGCCACGCTGCTGGACGGCCTGGGCAACCCGATCTCCGGCGCCACGGTCTGGTTCAGCTCCCCCTTTGTCGGCGGCCCGAACGGCTACACGGAAGTCGTCGTGCCCGGCTCGGCAGTCACTAACGCTTCGGGAGTGGTCTCCGTTGAGGCCAACGCGGCCGCCAACGGCCCTGCCGGCCTCTACCCCACCACCGCGACCGCGGGCGGCTTGACGGCCACCTTCGCGCTCACCGTGAACACGCCGGAACCCGTCGTGATGACCATCCAGGCCGGCTCGCCGCAATCCACCCCGGTGGGCTACCCGTTCCCCACGCCGCTCACCGTGCTAGTGACCGATGGCTGGGGCACGCCGCGGCCGGGCGTGGTGGTCACCTTCGTCCCGCCCACCAGCGGAGCCAGCGCCACGGTCTCTCCGGGCATCGCGTCCACCAACGCGAGCGGAATCGCTACCCTCACCACCACCGCCAACTCGACCGTCGGCGGACCCTACAACGTGGCCGCCAGCGTGGGCGACGTGACCGTGAATTTCGCGCTCACCAACACTCCGGTGCCTACCGGCCCGCCGGCTTCGATCGCGGCGACAGCCGGCACGCCGCAGTCCGCCATCGTCAACCAGGCGTTTGGCACCCTCATGCAGGTAGTGGTGAAAAACGCGGGCGGCGCGCCGCTCCCCGGCGTCAGCGTGACCTTCACCGCGCCGGCCTCCGGCGCATCGGGCACGTTCACCGGATCGGCCACCGTCACCACCAACGGCCAGGGCCTGGCCACCGCGCCCGCCTTCACTGCCAACGGCGTGGCGGGGACGTATACCGTCACCGCGGCCGCGGGCACCCTCAGCGCCACGTTCGCGCTGACCAATACCGGCGGCACGCCCGCGGCCATGAACATCTACGCGGGCAACAATCAGAACGCCGCCGTCAACACCGCTTTCGCCACGCCGCTGGCCGTACAGTTGGTGGATGCCAGTGGCAATCCGTCCGGCGCCGGCTGGGGAGTCATATATGGGGTGGTTGCCGGGAGCTCGGGCGCTTCGGGAACGTTCGGCGGGGCCACCAGCGTGACCACCAATAGCAGCGGAGTCGCCACCGCTCCGGCACTCACGGCTAACGGCACCACCGGCGGATTCAGTCCGTACGCCATCGCATTCGTCGGCAGCACATACTATTACCAGACTTTCAGCCTCACCAACGTTGCCGCCGCGCCTGCCGCCGTCACCGCTACCGGGGGCACGCCGCAAAGCACGCCCACCGGCGCGGCTTTCCCGGCCGCGCTTTCCGCGAAGGTGACCGACTCGAGCGGCAACGCGATTTCCGGCGTCACCGTCACCTTCTCCGCGCCCACCACCGGGGCCAGCGCCACGCTCTCCGCCGCCACCGCCACCACCAACAGCTCCGGCATCGCCAGCGTCACTGCAACCGCCAACGCCACGGCCGGCTCGTACACCGTAACGGCCAGCGCCGGCGCGTTCAACGCGTCCTTCTCGCTGACCAATACCGCTCCGTCTCCCGCCGCCATCGCCTCGACCGGCGGCACGCCCCAATCCACCAACGCGGGCAAAGCCTTCGGCGCCGCGCTCTCGGTGAAAGTGACCGACTCGGGCGGCAATCCGATTTCCGGCGTCACCGTCACCTTTTCCGCGCCCACTACCGGCGCCGGCGCAACGCTGTCCGCCGCTTCGGCCGTCACCAACTCCAGCGGCATCGCCAGCGTCACAGCGACCGCCAATAGCACGCTGGGAAGCTACTCCGTCACAGCCGCCGTCGGATCGCTCAGCACGAGATTCGCTCTCACCAACGACTCGAAGTGCGACATCAACCTGGATGGACAAATCAACGTAGTCGATGTGCAGCTCATCATCAATGAAGCGCTGGGCGTGGCCCCGGCAGTTAACGATCTGAACGGGGATGGCGTGGTCAACGTGGTGGATGTGCAGATTGTGATCAACGCGGCGCTGGGCCTGGGTTGTTCGGCGACTTAGCTGGGCTCGCTCAGAACGGGAAGTCTTTGTGCGACGCCTCGTGGAACACCGCGGCGTTCACCAGGTACCGGTACGGATTCATGGGCGTACCGTTGCTGCGGACCTCGTAATGCAGGTGCGGCGCGGTGACGCGGCCGCTGGCTCCCACGGCCCCGATCTTCTCGCCCCGGCGGACTTCCTGTCCGGCGAAGACGAAGAACTTGGAGAGATGGCCGTACCACGTGAAGATGCCGCCGCCATGATCGATGCGGATCAAGCGGCCGTAGCCGCCTTCCATGGCGGCAAACGTCACGATGCCGTCGGCGGTGGCCCGCACCGGGGTTCCGATGGGGGCGGAGATATCCACCCCGGAATGGAACTCGCCGCCCTCGCCCGAGAGCGGGTCGGTGCGCATGCCGTAGGAACCGGTCAAATTGCCCTCGACGGGCCAGAGACTGGGTGTGGCGTTGACTTGAAAGCCGCGCGAGTGGTGGCTTTGCAGGGCCAGCAGATTGGCGCTGCGAAGGAAGTTGTAGTCCTCCAGGCTTTCGGCGAAAGTGGGCACCAGCTTGCCTTCGGCGGAGAGATCCGCGGGGCCTTCCAGCTTCTGCCGGATGCCGTACGCCATGGCCACTTCCTGGGAGAGCAGTTCCAGGCTGGCAAGCTGATCGTTCTTCTGGTTGACTACCTTCTGCAGATTCTGGTAGCGGGCGCGGAGACCGTCGGCTTCCTGGCTCAGCGAGTTGTACTTGGCGACCTTCCAGGCCATTCGGGCGTAACTGGCTACGAAACCGAATACCGAGAAACAACCCAACAGGGCTAGAGCCAGAATGGTGTACACCGCCTGGTGGGGAATGTGGATACGCCGCAGGCGACCGCGCAGGGAGTGGGCTACAACCACGACAAAGTATTCCTGCTTCACTGACTTCTCCGGACCGGGTCCTTGAGTTTCGGGACGAATATCCGCTCCCGGAACCCGGTTGGGACTCTTCAATACAGATCGACTGAACGAAACTGAAACTTTAGCAGCCGGGGCACACCGTTGTCAAGACTTTTCTTATGCTTGCAAGTGATTGAAAAATAGAGTATTATACCAGTGTACGTGCATAGGAGAATCCCTGGAACTTTGTTTGTCCGAAACCTCGTGGAGCGGCGCAGCCTGCTGTTCCAACTGGTGCGGCGCGATTTCGAGCAGCGCTTCGTGGGCTCGGCGATTGGGTGGGTCTGGGGTCTCATTCATCCGTTGGTGCTGCTGCTGAGCTGGGTTTACATCTTCCAGGTATGTATGAAGATCAGACCCGAGGGCGTGGCCAACTATCCGCTGTTCATTTTCTCGGGCATGCTTCCGTGGCTGCTCTTCAGCGACACGGTGCAACGGTCGTCGAGCAGCCTGCTGGACCAGGCGAACCTGATCACCAAGTCGGTCTTCCCCTCGGAGATCGTGCCCGTGTCGGTATTTCTGTCGGCGGTGGTGAGCCACCTGTTGGCGCTGACGCTGATGGTGGTGGCCGCGGGCCTGGTTCTGCATAAGTTCAGTGCATTTCTGCTGCTGCTGCCGTTGTACATCTTCGTGGTGGGGCTGTTCGCGGTGGGGCTGGGATGGGTGATGGCCAGCCTGCACGTGTTCTTGCGCGACACCGCCCAGTTTCTGAGCGTGGTGCTGACTTTCTGGTTCTGGCTCACTCCCATCATGATTCCGGAGAGTATGGTGCCGCCGAAAATCCACTTTCTGCTGGTGGCCAACCCCATGCGCTACGCGGTGCGGGTTTACCGGTCGGCGCTGCTGGAGGCGGGTTGGCCGCGTCCCGGGGACCTGGCTATCCTGGCGGCTTCCTCGGCCCTGGTGTTCGTGCTGGGCGGTCTGTTCTTCCGTTACATGAAGCGCGGCTTCGCCGACGTACTGTAGGAAAACCCCGGTTCTTAGAATCCCAGATCTTCACGGGTGAAAGTCAGGTCGCGGTCGAGGATCATTTCGAGCATGGTGCCGCGGGGCAGCACAACCTCGGCGCGCTTGCCGTGGAAGATGGTCGCCAGGCCGGCGGCCGCTCCGGCGGCGGCGCCGATGCCCGTGCCTCCCAAAGGATGTCCGGCGGCTGCGCCCGCCATCGAACCCACCCCGGCGCCAGCTCCCGTCCCGATGGCCACCGTGCGGGCATCGTTGCTGCCGTCGCGCTCGCCGGTGACGCCGCCTTCCTTGGGGTCCACCTGGCCACGGCCGGAATCCGCGGAACCCAGGCGCGAGCGGAAGTCGCGGGTCACGCCGTTCGGCAGGGTGAGGGTCTCGAAGCGGATGAACAACTGGCCCTTGCCCTTGACGCCCTTGGCCGGCTTGCTTTCGGTGACAACTCCGTTCACAAAACTGCCGCCGGGGATCGCCAGGCGCCCGCCGGCGTAAACCGGGACCGACACTTCCAGGTACACGACATCCCCTTCGTGCGCGTGTTTGGTGTCGAGGGCGTTGCGCAGAACCAGCGCCAAGCGCGAACCGGCGGGAACGGTGTAGCCCGGCTCGGCCGGCGGCGGCTCGGGCCGGCGCTGGATGGGGGGCGGCATCGGCGCGGATTCGGCGGGCGGCGCCTCGGTGGAAGCGGCGCCACCTTGACGCGTATAGACGAGTTCTCCCTCAGTGGTCCCGCCGCGCTCCACGATCCGGCGGGTGACGATCAGCGTCGAGCGGTCGTGGGACAGTTCCCAACGGTCCATCACGGTGTAGTCGTGCGCCCCGGTCACAATCGTGTTGGCGAGCAGCGCGGCGCCTTCCCATTTGACGGCGCCGATCCAGGAATCCATCCCCACCTTGATGCGGGTTTCGGTGCCGTCCAGCAGCCACGTCCACTGGATGGCGGCCCCGTCCCGTCCGGGGACGGTGCAGCGGATGGCCATGTCCTGCTGCGCTACGGTGAGCGCAGAGTCGGGCCGGACGCTCAGGGCGCGCGAGTTGCTGTTGCGCTCGTCGAGAACCCAGCTTCCCGAGAAATCGCGGGCCGCATCGGCAGCGAGAAGCGGGGGAACCGGCGCCAACAGAAGCAGGGCAGCGGTCACCCCGTGCGTCAACCGCAACATGATCGTAGCTTAGCACCGCCGGGCGCCGCCCGAAAGCAGTTACGCGCCGCCGTCGAGCTTCTTGAGGAGCCAGGCCATATTGCGGCCGAGGACCTTCATGGTGCGGATGCCCTCTTCGTCCTTCTCGACTTCGCCGGGCTCGCGGCCGATGCCGATGTTCCAGTAGCTGGAGCCCGGAACGATCATCTCCACGATCAGGAAGAAGTGGTTGAGCGTGTCGAAGGCATGCGTCGCCCCGGCCCGGCGCACGGCCACCACGGCGGCGCCCGCTTTGCGGCGAAACATGCCGCCATTGGCGCCCGAGACCATGCAGGCGCGGTCGATGAGCGCCTTGATCTCCGGCGACACATCCGTCACGTAGGTGGGCGAGCCGAGCAGGATGCCGTCGGCGGCGTCCATCTTCTCGATGCAGGAGTTGCCGAAATCGTCCTCCTGCGTGCAGCGGCGGTTTTTCCGGACGGAGCACTTCCGGCAGGCGCGGCAGCCATGGATCGTGACGCCGCCCAGTTCCACCAGTTCGGTTTCGATGCCCTCGGCCTGCAACTCGCCGAGGACGTGATTCAGCAGGATGGCAGTGTTGGCGCCTCGCCGGGCGCTGCCGTTGATGGCGACGACTTTCATAAGAGGAGCACCTGAAACTCTCCATTGTCGCGCATGGAACGGCGGGCCGGTGGCCGGGTCAGCGGGATTGTTTGTGCATCAGCAGAAGCATGACGACCGGCGTCCTGGCGAGGATGCCGTGGGTCAGTTGCGGCGGCATGTGGACGAAGGCCCCGGCCTGGACGTCGAAGGTATCGGGGCCGAGCGTGAGACGCGCCTCGCCGCTGTGAATATAGATGCTGGCGGACATGGGAGCGGTGTGCGCCGAGAGTTCCTGGCCGGGCGCGAACCCGAAAACCAGAATCCGGACGTGGTCGTCGTCGTACAGCGTGCGGCTGAGAATGCCGTTCTCGGGGATCTGCACCTCCGCGGCGAGGTTGGGGATCAGCGTGTAGTTCACGATTTCATTGTCCTCCCAGGGCGTGCGGGATTGCAGCAGCCGCAACCCCGGCCGGTTTTGTGGCAGAACCGAGCGATCGCCTATACTGTATGGGTGGCTGAGCCCGATTCCCAGCAAGACCGTCCGTTTCGCCATTACTCGCTCAAGCACCGTCTGATTGCCTGGGTCAGCTCGCATCCGTTCGATAGCGTGACTTACACGGTCCGCAACGGGCTGTTGAAGGGCATGAAGCGAAGGGGCGGTCTCGGTTGGATCCCATCCATGTTCGCCTCCGGCAATGTCACGGCCGAGCAGAGATTCTGGGCCGGTGCCGATCTCGGCGGCATGACCGTGTACGACGTCGGCGCCTTCCACGGCCTGCTGACTCTGTTCTTCGCTTCGCGGGCCAAGACCGTGGTCTCGTTCGAGCCCAACGCGCAGAACCGTGCGCGCCTGATGGAGAACCTGCGGTTGAACGGGTTCCGCAACGTCCAGGTGCGCAAGACGGGCGTCGGTTCGCGGACGGAGACGCGCAGGATGGTGGCGAGCCCGCTGATGCCGAGCGGCGCCAGAATGTAGAACTGCTCTTCGTTGGAAAGCGACCAGCCGCCCTCGATCTGGGAATGAAAGTAGTTCGAAAGATAGGCGGCGTCGGCCCAGAACCCCGAGCTGCTCCGGCCGAAGAACACCACCTCGACGGCAATGAACGCCACAAAAGAGAAGTAGAGCGGCCATATGCGAAGGCCTCTGCGCAAGAGGAAGCGGCCGACGCGAATGTCGCCCGTCCGGGCCAGTTCTCTCCAGAGCTGCGTTCCTATGAGGACGCCGCTCAAGACGAAGAACAGATCCACACCGGTCCAGCCGTAGTTCACGGCCGGCGTGGCCATAAACCACCGCGCGGCTTTGAAGTACCCTGCGAAGTGACCGGTAAAAACCAGCAGAATCGCACAGGAGCGCAGAACGTCCAACACCGGCATGTTGTGTTTGGGACGGACGCGGAGGTCGCCGAAACCGCCCTTCCAAAGATCGAGCAGGCGGCTTCCAAACAGCACCGGCGCTGGCATATACGGATTCTAACACCCCACTTTCGCCGGGCAGCGGGGCGGAACCGCCCGCCTCGCAAGGTATCATAGTGGCAGGACCGCTCACGTGTTCAAACACCTTCCCGCGCTTCGATCGGCGCTCGGTTTGTTTGCGACGCCGCTCCTGGCGGCCACTCTCGACGGCATCCCGCTGCACTTCACGGTCGCCGGCAAAGGGGCCGCCACGGTGATCCTGGTGCACGGCTGGACGTGCGACGAAACCTCGTGGTCCGCCAATACGCCGGCGCTGGCGGAGCGCTATCGCGCGGTGACGCTGGACTTGCCGGGGCACGGGCAGAGCGGCTCGCCCGCGAACGGGAAGTTCTCCATGGATCTGTTCGCCCGTGCGGTGGAAGCCGTGAGGGCGGAGGTGGGTGCGGAGCGCGTGGTCCTGGTGGGGCACAGCATGGGCACGCCGGTGATCGTGCAGTACGCCCGCGGTTACCCGCAGCACGCCGCGGCCATGGTGTTCGTCGAGGGGGTGGTGACGCTGGGCGCCAACCGGGGGCGCAAGCCCGATACCGCGCGCCTGCTGGGGCCCGACGGGCTGCGCATTCGCGACGCCAACACGCGCGGGATGTTCTCGGCCGCCACCACTCCGGAATTGCAGCGCAGGATCCTGAAGATGATGTTGAGCGCGCCGCCGGCCACGGCCGCGGGCGCCATGGCCGCCATGTACGATCCGGCCATCTGGAAGGAGGACGTGATCGGGCTGCCGGTTCTGGCTATCTACGCCGCGCACTCCGGGCTGGCCAGCCGCGCGTTGATGCAGCGGCACTATCCCGAGATGGAATACGCGGAGATCCCGCGATCCGGCCACTTCCTGATGATGGAGAAGCCGGCGGAATTCAACCGGCTATTGCTCGAGTTTCTGGACAGGCAGAGGTTCTGAACTTTGGAGGGTGAGGGCGATCGACAATGGACACTAGACGCTTTCTTCAGGTCGTTCTTGTCGTGGTGAGCGCCGGAGCGCCTCACGCACAGCAGCGATATGTGCCAGGGCCGGAGCCGCTGGCGAGGCGGATGCTGCGCTCAAGCGAGGCCGATCAGGTTGCATATTTCAATCAGCGCCTGAATGAGGGGCTCCGCGTCGATGAGATCGACGCAATCGATTTGCTCATTCTCAGTCGAAGCTCCCTCGTCTTGCCCATGATGGAGAGAAAGGTCGAGGAGGTACTCAAGTCTCGGGATCCTCTGGAGTGCTTCACCGACAAGACCGTGGATCCGCAGAGGTTTGTGAGCGTGGCGGCGGCGTCTATTGCATGGTCCGGCGACGAGCAGGCACTGAGGGCGTTGAGCAAGCTCATCGCCATCGACGAGAAGCGCTTTGGTGTGTTCATCCAGAATACCATGGCGTCTGCCGAGACCCGGCGGAATCCCTTCGTGGTCGCCTATTCGGGCCTGGATATCGGCGACCCCGCTGTGGACAAGGGGATACTGGCTTGGGTAGAGGAGCAATTTGGCAACAAGACTGATTTCTGGCTCGGCCAGCTTAAGCATTGGTGGGCCGAAGCCATGGTGGAGAGATACGGCGGTGTTCCGCTCGAGATGCACTGGGTTGACGATCCAATCGCCTCCCGGATAAACCGGCAGCTTGCCGACTCCGTTCACGACGACATCTTTCGGCTGGCGGCTGAGGCGCGCGAGAAGCAAGCTAAGAAATAGCGGGCTTCGGACCCGTGGGCACGCCCACCTTGTCCGCGCCTACCTATACAGCAGATACTTCTCCCGCAGCTTCACAAACTCCTCCACCGAATCCTGAAAACTCTGCACGATGGCGCGCGGGTCCTCGCCCGCCTGAAGACGCGCCAGCACGTCGCCGCTCCCGATCAGCTTCCCGCCCGCGGCAAAATCGATCCGGCCGGGATACAGCTTCTGCAGCGCCGCCAGCACTTCCAGACCAAGACGCGTCGCATCCAGCGCTTCCCGGTTCGTCAACTCAAACCGCACGCCTTCGATGCGCGCGCCTTTCGCCACCGATTCCGTGGGCGTGAACGCCGTGGGGTAGACGCGCACGCCGGGGATCTGGCGCTGGTTGAGATACGCGGCCAGCTCGCGGCCGCCGATGAAAGCCGCGCCGATCTGCTCGAAGGGCGCGTCGGTTCCCCGCCCTACCGAAAGCCCCTCGACCCACTCCAGCAGACACAGGCCGGGATAGAGCGTCCCGGCCTTGAGGCTGCGCAGGTTAGGCGAGGGGTTGACCCAGGCCAGGTTGGTGGAGTCGAACCAGTCGCCGCGGTTCCAGTCCTCCATCGGAATCACCGTCAGCGCGGCCCCCAGCTTGTTCCGCGCGTTGAACAGGCCGGCCAGTTCGCCCATGGTCATGCCGTGGCGCACCGGCTCGCCGGGCAGGTAGCCCACGAAGGAAGTCCGGCCGGCGTCCAGCACCGGGCCCTCCACGTGCACGCCGGTGATGGGGTTGGGGCGGTCCAGCACAAAGTACGGGATGCCGGCCTTGGCCGCGGCTTCCAGGCCGTACGCCATGGTGGTCTCGAAAGTGTAGCAGCGCACGCCGGCGCTTTGTATGTCGAAGACCAGCGCGTCGATGCCGTGCAGCATTTCGGGCGTGGGACGTGTGACTTTGCCGTACAGGCTGAAGATCCCGATGCCGGTGGCGGGGTCCCTGGAATCCGCGATGCCCGGCCGGTCCTCGGCGCCCGCGAATCCGTGCTCGGGAGAGAAGATCGCCACCACGTCGATGGCGGCCCGGCGCATCAGGTCGATGTTGCGGCGGCCCTGGCGATCCACGCCGCTCTGGTTGGTGATGAGGCCTACCCGCTTGCCCACGAGCGGAGCGAACTTCCGCTCCACCAGCACGTCCAGCCCGGTGCGCGTGTGGGCGTTGCGGCCAACTTCGCGCCTCGCGCCGGCGCCGTTCGTCAGCGTCTCGTTGTACCCGGTGAGCGTGACGCGCTGCGCCGCGATCCCCAGCGACGCGGCCACGATGGTGGCCACCTTCGAGCGCAGCCCGACGATCGACAGGGACGACGGGCGCGGCGCGGGATGCACGCTGTTGGCCAGCAGAATGACGTAGGTCCGGGTGGAGGGATCGATCCACATGGAGGTCCCGGTGAAACCGGTGTGGCCGAAGGAGCCGATGGGGAACAGCTCGCCGCGGTTGGAGGAATACGGCGAATCGATGTCCCAGCCGAGGCCGCGGAGAATGGGCTGGTCGGGGGGCGTCTGCGGCTCGGTGAACTTGGCGACGGTGAGCAGGCTGGCGATGCGCACGCCATCCAGCGTGCCGCCGTCGATCGTCATCTGCGCGAAGCGGGCCAGGTCGCCGGCGGTGGAAAACACGCCGGCGTGTCCGGCCACGCCGCCCATGGCCCGCGCCGTGGGGTCGTGCACCACGCCGCGCAGCGCCGGGCCGTCCCTGGGCACGCGTTCGGTGGGCGCGATGCGCGGCGCGAGCGCGGCGGGCGGCAGAAACTGCGTGTCCCGCATGCCCAGCGGCAGGAAGACGTGCTGGCGGGCGTACTCGTCCAGGCTCTGCCCGCTGAGGCGGCGCACCAGTTCGCCCAGCAGGATGAAATTGATATCGCTGTACACGAAGCGCTCGCCCGGCGGCCCGGCAGGCTTGTCGATCATGGCCAGGTGGATGCCGGTCGCGTAGCCGCTCCAGGCGGGCGCGAGCGGCAAGTCGGGGCGCAGGCCGGAAAAGTGCGTGAACAGGTTGCGCAGCGTGATGCCGCTCTTGCCGCCCTGGAACTCGGGGAAGTAGTCGGTGACCTTGTCGTTGAGGCGGAACTTGCCCTGCTCGAAAAGCTGCATCAGGGACGTGGTGGTGGCCAGCACCTTGGTGAGCGAGGCGCAATCGAAGATGGTGTCGGCGGTCATGGGCTCGGCGCGCGGATAAACGGCGCGCTGGCCGTAAGCCTGGAGATAGACGACCTTGCCATCGTGGCCCACCACCAGAACGGCGCCCGGCAAGCGGCCCTCGCGAATGGCCTCGCCGATGACCCGGTCCACCGCCGCGGCGCCGGAAAACGTTTGGGCGGAAAGCGCCACGGCGGCGAGCGCCACGAGCCAGGGAAGCTTCATATGCCGGCTTCCCCGGTTTCCTCCGGCGAGGATTCCAGCGAAGCTAAGAGTGACCTCGCCTCCCGATAGCTTGGCTTCAGCAGCAGGGCGCGGCGCAGGTACACCTTCGCGGCCGCGGGGTCTCCTTTCCCGATGAGCATGCGGCCGAAGTTCATGTTGGGCACGGCGGCATCCGGCTCAAGATCGAGCGCCCGCTCATACAACTCCTGGGCCTTGGCCCACTCCTCCCGGCTTTCATACAGGTTCGCAAGGCTCCACAGAGGCACGCCCCAATTCGGCGCGGCTTCATGGGCCCATCGGAATTCAGTTTCCGCCGCGGCTTCGCCGCCGTTTCGCCAGAGAAGGTTCCCGAGGTATAGGTGAGCCCATCCGTCGTCCGGTTGCAGCTCGATGGCCCGGCGCAGGCGAGATTCAGCCTCGCTGCGGCGATCCCGCTTGCTGAGCAGCCATCCGAGTTCCCGATGAGCGAGGGCGTAGTCCGGATCGAGATCGAGGACCTTGCGAAAGAGCCTTTCCGCTTCGGCAGGATTGCTTTTACGGAAGTGAACGCCGAGGTTGTAGTACGCCTCATCATACTTCGGGTCGATTGCGAGCGCTTTCCGAAAGCTCTCCTCAGCCTCGTCGCCTCTTCCGAGCCTGCCCAGGCTCACCCCAAGCGCGCAGTACGCCATTTCAGTTTTTTCGATTCGGAGCGATCGCCGCAGAAGCCGCTCAGCCTCCTCATACTCGGCCTTGCGGATTGCGATCAGACCGAGAGACGTGTAGGCCGCACCAAGGCTCGAGTCAAGCTTGATCGCGTGGCGAAGAGCTCGCTCGGCTTCGTCCGTCTCGTCGAGGTCCCAGGCCAGCCGCGCGAGGCCGCAGAGAGTGGCCGGGCCCGGATACCGCTCCGCAAGCTCGCGCCACACAGCCAGGGCGCCGTGCTGGTCGCCGCTCTCTTCCAGCCGTTCCGCTTCGGTGTATAGATCTCTGCCGGGCCTCATGGTCGCTTGTGCACCGACGCCCGCTCTACTTGTCCCCGTCGGGCTTGGGAGCCGGCGTGCCATCCGGTGCCGTTTCGCCGGGGCGCAGCAGCGTGGGAGCTTTCTTCTCCTGCTCCTTTTTCTTCTGCGCGTCGGCGGCGATCTTCTTGTCCTGCGCTTCCCTGGCCTCGCGCTCGGTGGGAGCCATGGCCTCGCGGCGGGCCTTCTCTTCCCTGGCGGCGCGCTCCGCCACGGCCTTGGCGCGAAGGCCCAGATCTTCCTGCGCGCTATCCAGGCTGTCGGCGGTGGTGTCGAGAGCGGTCTTCAGAGCGAACTCGTAGCGGCCGGCGTCCTTGGGCGGATCGTCCTGGATTTTCTGAAGCACCGGCAGCATTTCCTTTTCGGCGGCGGCCACCAGCCCCAGTCCCTTCTTGACGTCCAGCTTGCGCTCGATGGCGTCGTCGGCCACCATGTCGATGGCGTCGATGATGTGCGAGTAGTCGTCCAGCGTGTCGTGGATCATGAGGGACCGGCCGGGCTTATCCTTGGCGAGCAGGGCTTTCACCAGGTCGACGCGCTGGCGGGCGAATGTGGCATAGAGCGAGAGGCGCAGGTTGGGCTCCTGAGCGTCTTTGATCTGGTCGGTCTCGTCGGCCGTCAGGAAATCGCGCTGCTGCCCATAAAGCGGGGAATACGCCGCCGCCAGCAGCACGCCGCAGAGCAGAAACTTCATTTCGGTTTGCCCTCCATCAGTCCCAGCAGCAGGTCGTCCTGCACCTTTTGCACCTTCTCCTCCAGCGGTTTCAGCATGGGACGGTCCTGGTAATCCATGTCGTGGTCGAAAGTGTCCAGACGGCGCAGAAGGTCGCGGGTCGCGGCTTCGGCGTTCTTGAACCATCGCGGACTGCTGCGGGGATTCTTGTGGGTGTCGTTCAGCGACTGGTAGGCCAGTTCCACCGATTCCTGGATCTCCTGGATAGCTGCCTTGGTCTTCTCCAGATCGCCGTCCCGATAGGCCGAGCGCGCCGCCTGAAGCGCCGCTTCGGCGTTGTCCAGCGCCAGCTTGGAGCGCCTTCCCAAATCCTTCTCCGCCAGCGCGGCTTTCAGATCGGCCCGCAATTCCGGCGCCGCCGCGCCCCACCCCAGCAGCAGGGCCACCGTCCATCCCGCCTTCCACCAGCGCCGCGTTTTCCTCATTGCTTTTCCAGTTCCCGCTTCAGCAGCTTCGACCGCTCCCCGGCCTGCCATTCCTGGTTGGGGTTCTTGCCCTGACTCATGGCAAGAAACCGCTGGTAGGCTTCGATCGCCGGCTTCAGTTGCCTCATCTTATCCAGAATGATGGCGCGAAGGAAGCAGTTCCCCGCCGTGTCCTCGCCCAGGTCGCGGGCCTTCTCGAAGGCCGCCAGCGCGGTGGGGAGATCGCCGGCCATGTAGGCCGCGCCGGCGTAGTCGCTCCAGGTGGCCGCGTCGCCGGGCTTCAGTTTCACGGCATCCTGGAACTCGGCGGCCGCGGCGGGAAACTGGCGGCTGTCGCGCAGGGCGCGGCCATAGGCCATGCGGACGTCGTAATTGGCGGGCGCGGCCGCGGCGGCTTCCTTGAGCAGGGGCAGGGCCTTGTCGCGGTCCCCATGGAACAGGTAGGCCAGCGCCAGGGCGACGCGGTTGGCCTCGGTGGGATCCTCCCGGTAAACCTGCTCCAGGCCGGCGATGGCTTCGGCGTACTTCTTGTCTTCGAGCAGCAACTGGCCCACGTGTTCCTGCACGGCGGCGTTGCCGGGGAATTCGCGGTATATCGCCAGGGCTTCGCCGGTCTGGTGGTTCTTCTCGTAAAGATCGGCGAGTTCCAGCAGGGCGTCGCGGTAGCCCGCATCCAGCGCCGCCGCCTGGCGGAAATGCGGAATGGCGTCGGCCAGGCGGTCGAGCCGCTCGAGCGCCCGCGCCATGCCCAGTTCCGCGGCGGCCGATTTGGGATTCACACCGAGCGCCAGCCGGTAGTTCTCCTCGGCCCTGGCCGCGTCCCCGGTCTGAAGCTGCGCTTCCGCCAGGTAGTAGCGGGGACGGAACTCGCCGGGCTTCTGGCGCGCGGCGTCATCCAGCAGCGGCAGGGCTTCGCCCGCATTCTTCTGGCGAAGCAGGAGGATGCCGCCGTTCAGTTCGGCCTCGAAAAGCCCGGGCTTGAGCTCCAGCGTTTTGCGATACTCGGCGATGCCGTCGGCGTCGCGGTGCAGGAAGCTGTAGGCCAAGGCCAGGTTGAAGTGCAGGCTGTAGTCCCGGGGATCGGCCTCCACGGCTTTGCGGAAGGCCTGGGCCGCGGCTTCGTACTGGTGGTCGTCGAGCGCTTTCAGCCCTTGGCCGGCGTAATCGGGTCCCTGGAGGAAGAGAAGCAGCGCCAGCGGGGCGACCATTTCTCAATTATAGCGATTAGCCGGTAGCCGCCGGCCCATGCCCGCAATGAGTAATCCGCTCGATGCCGGCCGGGGCGAAATGCCGGCTTGGGCGGGGAACTTCTCCGGCCAGGCGCCTATCTCGGATGCGAGAGATCTCCGGTTCTCTCGTTCTTGTCGTTCTTGGGCAGGAGTTCGACGCCCGGACCTTCGCTCTCAAAGGAGAGCGGGATTTCGACGTAGGCGGCCCGGTTCTCTTCGCTGGTCAACTTCAGACGATAATGCCTGGGAACGCAATCGAAGAGCACGTTGCCCTCCAGGGTGTCGGCCGGCTTGATGGCCCGCAGCGAGCCGATCCAGCGCGGAACCGCGTCCACCGCCTCGCCGGTGGTGATTTCGTCACAGGTCTTTCCGGCGTCGTCCACCAGCGTCAGGGGAGGGACGTAGCTCTCGCCGCCGGCGCCGCTGGTGACCGTGAGGCGGATCGTCAGAAAGCGGTTGCGCGGGAGGATGGCGTTCGAGCCGCTGCCCAGTTGAGCCAGCCATTGTTTCTCGAAGACCGCGTAAACCAGCGGCATCACCTCCACGTGCTGGCCCATCTGGAAGGTCCGGATCGGCGTGTGGACGGCCGTGGTGCCGGAACAGGACGCCAGGAAAGCGAGAGAGGCGAAGGCGGCCGCCTCGGCGAGAAAAAGATTACGGGGTTTCATCGGACGAATCAATGTTATGCGCCGCCGCCGGTGGTGTCAATAGGGGCGCTGGCGTTCCTGCAGGATCTGCTCGAATTTGCGGCGCTGCTGGTCGGTCAGAATCTGTTCGATACGCGACTTCCCGTCGCTCAGAACGGTGCGATAGTAATCCCAGAAATCCGTCAGAATGGACCGCATCTGTTCCGACTGGGCGGGCGTCAGCTTCAGCTCGCGATTCATGCGCTCGAAGAAGGCCGCCTTGCCCTGGGGCGTATCGAACGCCGGCGGAGTGGCGCGGTTGTGGACCCCGAAGTCCATCACCAGCGCGCCCACCGCCGCGCCCGACAGAAAGACCAGCACCAGCGCCAGGCCGCACGCGAACCTGGGGTTCCAGAGCCTGGCCGGGGCAACTCGTTCGAGGGCGCTAATGCTCATAGGCCGTCAGCGTCGCCAGCATGCTATCGGACCCGGAAGCGCTGTCGAATCCGGGCGCGTTCTGCTGAGCCAGAATGCTGTCGGGCGAGGGGCCTACGGCATAACCGGCCTCCCGCGTAACCAGCAAACCACCCACCACCACCAGGGTCACCAGGGACGACACCAGCAGGCGCCGGCCGAAGGCGAAGTCCAGCGCGAAGAACCCGGAGAACGAGGGCGCGGCCTTGCGGGTTTCCACTTCCTGCATGACGCGCGCGTAAAAGCCGGGCGACGGCGCCACGGCATCCTCCGGGACAGTTCCGGAACGGCTTCCGGAAATCCCCGCCTGAGAACCCAAGCATCCGAACATCTGCGAGACTGCCTGCATGCCGCGAATCTCCTCGCGGCATCCCCGGCAGTTCGCCAAGTGCGCCTCCAGAGCGCGCTCCTCGGCCCGCATCAGCGAGCCGGAGAGGTAACCTTCGAGGCTCTCCTTCACTACCCCGTGCATACGATTCTTCCCTTAAAAGTGTAACCTGCCACGTCCGAAACCAGCCCCCGCGGGTCTGTTGCCATCGCCGGCCTGCCCGCTTCAGGCGCCACTCAACCCTACGCCGCACACGCTGTCCGGCGACGGAACCATCTGCTACCCAACCGCCATTCCGGGATACCGGTCCAGCCGCTGCGCCGCCCGCACCAGTTTCTGGCGGGCGCGGAACAGTTTCACCTTGATGGTGTTCTCGTTCATCCCGGTCTGGGCCGACAACTCCTCCACGGAGTAGCCCTCTACTTCCTTCATCATCAATAACATGCGCTCCTCTTCGGAGACTTTCGAAAGGAGCTTGATCACAAAATCGCGACGCGCCAGCTCGGCGTCGGCCGGCTCCGGCCGATGGGCCTGCGGCTCGCTGTTCTCCACCCGGCGCACTTCATCCTCGCTCAGATCGCTTTCGTAAACCAGCTTGCGGACCTTTCGCTTGCGCAGGTAATCGAAGCATTCGTTGACCGTGATCTTGTAGATCCAGGTAATCAGCGAGCTGCGGAAGTCGAAGCTCCTCAGCGACAGGTAGACCTTGGCAAACACTTGCTGCGCAATATCTTCCACGTCGTTGCGGTGGCGCACAATGCCGTGGATGATAGAGAACACTTTGGACTGGTAGCGCTCCACGATCTCGCGGAATGCGCCCTCGTCGCCGTTCTGGGCTCTGCGGACCAGGGCGCCTTCGGCAGTGCTCTCGTAATCCACTATGGGCTTCGCCGCAATCCTCTTGCCGAATCCGGGGAGTGCCAGGGTGCCGGTCGACGTTCCCATACACCCTCTCCGACGCACCCCACACATCCTGCGTTTCAACTAGCTGTTACACTACCTATTTTGCACGAAAACCCTCTGCCCAGGTGGAAAGTGCATGCGACCCGAAGATCGCTTTCCGCATCCAAACCAGTGGGTGTATGGAAAATCGGCATTCCGAGGCCGTGGAGAGCGGCAGCGCTCCTTTGTATAATATGGTGTGGAAGGCTGGCCTCCCGAGGAGTTTAAGACGACATGGTTCAACTAACCGAACGAGCAATTGGAAAAGTGAAAGAGATCATGGCTTCCCAGCAGCCCGCCCCGGCTGGTTTGCGGATCGCCGTGGTGGGCGGCGGGTGTTCCGGGTTCAGCTATTCCATGGCCTTCGAGAACCAGCCCAACATGCTGGACAGTACCTACGATTACAGCGGTTTGAAGGTATACGTGGACCAGGCCAGCATGCTCTACCTGGAGGGCGCCGAGGTGGACTACGTGGAGACGCTGGAGGGCGCCGGCTTCAAGTTCAACAACCCCAACGTCAAGTCCACGTGCGGCTGCGGCAGTTCGTTCCAGGCATAGCGGGGCGATAGCGGCCCGCCAGAGACCCGCCCGGCGGCGCACCGCAAGCGCGCTGCCTCGGGCCCGGGGCGTTGGATCGACTTGATCCATTCATGCCTATCTAACTATCTTATTTTCAAGAGGATACGTTTTTCATTTGGATCGACTTGAGGCAGATTTCGCGGCCTGAGACGCGGGTTACAACGCCACCACGTCGGCGCTGACCGGGCCCTCGCCCACCGGGATCATGGTGAGCAGCGACACCGATTTGAGCCGCGGCTTGGACGATAGTTGCGGCTCGCTCAGAGCCAGCATGCGGACCACCGCCATGTCGCCCGACTTCTGGTTGACCACCAGCACGAACTGCTCGTCGGGCCGCTTGCCGCCGATCACCAGGATCTGGCCCGGCGACTGCCCCACGCCGATCACCCCCACCAGTTTCGGAATAGCCAGATCCAGCACCGTGATGCTGTCGGATTCGGGGTTGGCCACCAGCAGGTATTCGGTGCTGCCCCCAGCCACCGCCATGGCGCCCGGCCGGCGGCCCGCCAGCACCGTCTGCCACACCTCGGTGCTGAACGGAAACACGATCACCACCGCGTCGATCCCGTCGCCGGTAATGAACAGCCAGCCATCCGCGTTGGACTGGAAGTAGCGCGGCCCGAGCGGCAGCGGCAAACGCACCACGGTCCTGCCCGTAGCGGCGTCGAAGATGGACAGGTTGCGGCCCGGCCGGCTCCCCGCCAGCACCTGCTTGCCATCCTTGCGGAATCCCACCAGCGACGGCTCCACGCCGGCGGCGAACCGGCGCGGCTCCCCGCCGCGAAGCGATGCCAGCGTAATGCTGTTGTCCTGGCGGCTGCCGATGGCGGCGTAGGGCGCTTCGGCGCCACTCCCGGTGAGCGCCAGGCTGTCGGGCAGCGAGCGCAGCGCGATCCGGTTGCGCGGGCGCAGGGAATCGAGAGGCAGTTCCACCAGCGCCGGCGGATCGCGGTATAGAACCCAGAGCGAATCTCCGGAAGCCGCCATCTGCATGGCGACCGCCTGGTTCCCGGCCCTGGCGCGGCGGCCGACCGCCAGGGCTCCGGAATCGATTTCGTAGACCGTGCCCGCATTGGGCGCCAGCACATACACCCTGGGCCGCCCGTGGGGGTGCGAAAGCACCAGGCTGGGCGCCGCGTCGAGCGGGATCTGGCGCCGCACGCGGAATGTTTCCAGGTCCACCGCCGCCACCGAGCGGCTGCCCTGGTTGGCCACGAAGCAGTACCCGTGATAGGGAGTGGACTTGCGCACGCCGCACCCCAGCGCCGCCGCGGAGGACAGCAGCAGGCTTCGGCGGGAAATGGGCGATCCGGTCACCTTCCCTATTCTACTGCCACGCCCCAGCCGGCCCGGAGCGCCGGGGATGAGGCGCGATCCCAAACCATACTCGCCCATCCGGCGATTCCGGTACCATAGGGACCATGAGTGCCAGGCGCGCATGGCAACTTGTGCGGGTAGCTTGCTACTGATCCGCCGCTCCGCCACCGGGGACGCGAGGACGCGTGCTCGACGCAGTTACCGGACGGGGCATCCCCGGCGTGCGCGCGACCGTTGGCGAATCCCGTACCGTCACCGATTTCATCGGCGACTTCGAATTCGCCGGGTCCTTCTCATGGCAAAAGTGCGAGCGGTATGGCTACAGACAACTCTCCACGGATGAGATCGCCGGACCCGATGGCAGCCGGACGATTTGGACGGACGGGACCGTCCGGCACGGCCACCGACTTTCACAGAAAGTATATCGCCACGTCACCCTAATACACCCATGATGGAAGGGAATCAGTCGAGCGCTTCGTGCCATGTGTGAGGCTCCAGAGCACTAGCCGAATCTACGTCCTAGACGCTCCCTCTAGCCGCTATCATTCGAGTTCCGTGCGTGCAGCCTGATTGAACGCTTTGATCTGCTCATCAAGGATACGCAACTGTTCCCTTCGTTGTTGTACATCGCTCCGCGGACGGTCACAGGCGTCTGTAAACTGTCTGTGAAGCGCCAGAAGGCGCTGCCAAAGGGCATCTGATAGAACAAAGCCCGTAGAACCAACAATCGCTCCAAGTTTCTTGCGCTTCTTTGACAGTTGTTGGTGCGTTAGTTGGGCGTATTCCCGGTCTTTAGGATTGTCATCTCTCGCAAGTTCAAGTGCGGTGACAGCATGGTCATATTGCGTTAGGGCGTCATTTGCCTGAAATAGTAGTAGCCCGATCCGACTTAGCACATCCAATTGTTTGTCGGCACGCCACTTCCTCATCTCGTGCTGTCTGGTTGCCTCATTGGTTAGCCGATTATTCCTGTTCGTGAACCATGCGGTAAGCCAGACCACAACGAGAGCGGACAGCACCGGCAAACCGAACTGAATAACCGGCAATATAAGGGATTGCGAAGGTGTGTCCAGCCTGACCACTACTGGCTTCTGCACTTCCACCTGTACCGGACCACCCTGACACCAGCAGACGCTTGCGAAGAGCAAAACATAAACGCCAAGGTGCTTCATCATTCGACCCCTCATCAGCGGATCGCAACTGACAGAAGCGGTGTCAACTTCTGCCTGAAGAGCGGCCAACGCTTCAGCGGCGCTTGGGTGCCCCTCATTCCCGTAGTTCTCAGCGTCGCTCTTGATCCACTGGTGAATCCGCCAGTCGTCCTGATTCGGACAACCGGCATTGTTGATGAAGGCTTGATGTCCTGGCGGCAGTCCATCAACTCCGTAGCGGAAGACAGGTCCAGTTCCATATTCTGGACCGTGGGAAAAGCGTGCAACCTCGTGCATCGTTAGTGTGGGTGTGATTCTCATCATGACCCCTTTCGGTTTCGTTATACATTCAGGCCGATTTTCGTGCGGAAGCAGCACATTTCACGAGTCTTCCCGGTTTTGCCCGTAGCCCTTCCAGGGTAACGCTAACCTCAAGAGATCTCCAAGGTCATCGACGAGATCGCCTTCCAGACCAACATCCTGGCGCTGAATGCCTCGGTGGAGGCGGCGCGCGCCGGAGAGGCCGGGCTGGGCTTTGCGGTAGTGGCCGATGAAGTGCGCAACCTGGCGCAGCGGTGCGCCCAGGCGGCCAGCGACACCGCGGCGCTGATAGAGGAATCCATCGCCAGGTCCAACGGCGGCAAGCTCAAGGTCGATCAGGTGGCCGGCGCCATCCACGAGATTACCGAAGAGTCCGCAAAGGTGAGAACGCTGGTGGATGAGGTCAACCTCGGCAGCCAGCGGCAGGCGTAAGGTAACGAGCAGATCGGCCAGGCCATCGGGCAGATGGAGCGCGTGACGCGGAGAGCGGCCGAGAGCGCGCAGGAGGGCGCCATGGCGGCCCAGGACCTCAACGGGCAGTCGGCGGCTTTGAAGAACGTCGTGGAGCGGTTGGCGGGAATGGTGGGTGGAGACGCGTCCCGCCACCGCCAGCCGGCGGCAATCCCCCAGAGAAACCGTGAGACTGCTTCCGGTCCTTCGCCCCGGCGTGCCGCAGGGGGGTCGAAACCCGGCGGCCAGGCGTTGTCATCGACGCGCGTGAGCGCCGGAACCGCCAAGGCCACGTTCCCGGGCACCCCGTCCGCCGCTCCCCTTCACACCCGGTAGGTATCCGCCCGCCACTCCTGGATGGACCTCTTAATGTCGTCCGGCGCCGTGCCCTCGTCGGCAGCCTTCTTGGCCAGGGCCACGAACTCGCCGTCCGGCGCGAACCTCAGGGCGATCACCTGGCGGATGGTGAGCCTGGAATCCAGCAGCTTCCCGGTCATGGCAAAGTGCCGCAGGTTCTCTTCGGCGCGGATCGCCCGGTCTTGCGCCTTCAATGCGAACATCCGGCAGAGGAACGACAGGATCAGCGTGGCAGCAGTCAGCACCACAATCAACGAAGCGCTGTAGATCCTGTGATGGTCGCCCCAGGACTTGACCAGGTTCACCACCGACCCGATTAGCGTAAGGGCGAGTACAGGCAGCAGGACAGCGTGGAACATCGGCACCGTCTGCCGATGGTTGGCAAAACTCTGTGTGGGCATGAAATCGAATACTCCTTTCGGTTTTGGTCGGAGATTCCAACATGCATGTTGGACTTTCCACCACAGCGGGTAAGCTGCTGATTCGCACGAGATTATGGCATTTCTCGACGTAGACCGGTTGTATTTCTCCACAGTCAGGAAGAGACCACTTAACAGGGCCTCCCTATATGCATGAAATCACGACAGATAAAGAGGCATAATCCACCGGCCTTTGGCACTCCTCGTGCATTGCAAAGGGTACTGAAAGGAAGGTAACACAATGCCGGTCATTCTGGTTCTCGGAACGTTTCTCTTCTTCATCGTTTTGGACTACTACTTGAATCGCAATCACGCCATGGCCACCGTAGGTGTGGAAGCGCGCCAACCGGTCACGGCCCGCCTGGGCGATGACCATGTCGACGGGTTCCTGGTTCCCCAAAACGTCTCCTATCACTTTGGCCATAGCTGGCTCACGGCCGAACGCAAGGGTGTGGTCCGCGTGGGCGCGGATGAGTTCGCCGCTGCCCTGGTGGGCAAGGTCGACAGGATCGAACTCCCCAAGCCCGGACAGTGGATTCGCCAGGGGCAGAAGGTCCTTTCCTTCTTTCGCGATGGCCAGAAAACCGAAATGGTTTCCCCTACCGAGGGCGAGGTTCTTCAGGTAAATGCCGAGGTTCTCAACAATCCCGCGTTGCTCCGGCAGGACCCTTACGGAAGAGGTTGGCTGATGTCCGTGCACGTCCCGGACGAAGAGAACACGGGACGCAACCTGGTCCCTAAGGGGCTGATTCGCCAGTGGATGCGCGACGCCGCCGAACGTCTGTATGGCTTGCAGCCGGCCTTGGCGGGAGCCGTTGCTGCCGATGGCGGGCGGCCTGCCGAGGACCTCCTGGCCGCTCTTCCCGACGCGGACTGGAAACGGGTCACCGCTGAATTTTTCCTCACGGCGTAAAAGATTGTTAATTTTTACTACACTTTCCCCGCGCTTTCTGCTAAAAAGGGATTAGAAGATCTTGATATGCCAAAGGCCATCCTCTACGACAGTACCCTTTGCATCGGTTGTAGGGCTTGCGAAGGGGCATGTGCCGAGCGCTGGGGCCTCCCCTACAACGACAAGGTGGCCGCCGAAGAGAAGATCTCCGCCCACAAACTGACCGCCGTCGAAACCCACGGAGACCGGTTCTGCCGCAGGTTGTGCATGAACTGCCTGCAGCCGGCCTGCGTTTCGGTCTGTCCCGTCGGCGCGCTCGAGAAGACCGAACTCGGGCCGGTCACCTACGACGCCGCCAAATGCATGGGATGCCGTTACTGCATGCAGGCCTGTCCCTTCCAGGTGCCCTCTTACGAGTGGAACCAGCGCCTCCCCAAGATGCGCAAGTGCGACATGTGCTATCCGCGCCAGAGCCAGGGCAAAGTGACCGCCTGCAGCGAGGTCTGCCCGGTGGGCGCTACCATCACCGGCGATCGGGACGCAATGATCGCCGAAGCCCGCCAGAGAATCGCCGCCAAGCCGGATGCCTATTTCGACCGCATCTACGGTCTGAAGGAGGCCGGCGGCACTTCGGTGTTGTACCTTTCGGCAGTGCCGTTTGAGCAGATCGGACTGCGCACCGGAGTTCCCCAGGAACCGCTTCCCGAAACCACCTGGCGGGTGTTGGAACTGCTGCCGGACGTGGTCTCCACCGGGGCCGTGCTGCTGGGGGGAATCTGGTGGATCACCAACCGGCGGGCGGAAGTCGCCCGCGCGGAGGGCCAAGGGAAATGAAGGTCAAGCTCCCCAGGATCACCGTGTGGCGCGTCATTTTCGCGGCGATTCTGCTGTGCGGCCTGGTCGCCACCTGGCAGCGGGTATTCTACGGCCTGGGAGGGTCCACCAACCTCAGCGATCATTTCCCTTGGGGCCTCTGGATCGCCTTCGACGTAATGGGGGGCGTGGGCCTGGCGGCGGGCGGCTTCACGCTGGTAGCCACCGTTCACATATTCAACATCGACAAGTATAAACCCGTGCTGCGGCCGGCGATTCTCACCGCCTTCCTGGGATACATCCTGGTCTCCGTCGGGTTGCTCTACGACCTGGGCCGCCCGGATCGCATCTGGCATCCCATGGTGATGTGGAACCCGCATTCGGTGATGTTCGAGGTGGCCTGGTGCGTCATGCTCTACTCCACCGTCCTGTTCCTGGAGTTCATCCCCATGGTGTGCGAGAAATTCGGCTGGCACAAACCCATGGGCTGGATTCACCGGATCTCGGTGCCGCTGATGATTCTGGGCGTGCTGCTTTCCACCCTGCACCAGAGCTCGCTGGGCTCGCTGTTCCTGATCGTCCCCGAAAAGCTGTACCCCCTGTGGTACTCGACCCTCCTGCCGCTGTTGTTTTTCATTTCAGCCGTCGGGGTGGGGCTGGCCATGACCATCTTCGAATCGTGGCATTCCAGCCGCGCCTTCGGCCGGGCGCTGGAACTGCCGCTGCTGGCCAGCCTGGGGCGCGTCCTGGCGGTGGTCATGTCGGTGTACCTGTGGATCCGCATTCTCGACCTGGCCCACCGGCACGCGTTCGGCCTGCTGCGCCAGAACCGCCAGGAGACCTGGCTCTTCCTGCTGGAGATGGCGCTGATGGCCGTCCCCACCGTCCTGTTGTATCAGGCTCGAATCCGCCTGCGCCCCGGCGGGCTGTACGCCTGCGCGGTGATGGTGGTGTTCGGGTTCGTCGCCAACCGGATGAACGTGGGGATCACCGGTATGGAGGCCGGCAGCGGAACCAGCTACAACCCGCGCTGGAGCGAGATAGCCATTACGTTGTCCATCGTCGCCGTGGGTTTCGCGGTCTTCCGCCTGGTGGCGCACTACTTTCCCGTCTTCGAGGCTGCCTCGCACCAGGTTAAGTCCGAAAAGACGGAAACAAAGGAGGCCGATCCCGTTTCCGTGGGATGAACCTGCCCAAAAAATTCCGCCTGGGATTGGCCGCCAAGGTCGCGGTGTGCGTCATCGCCAGCACGGCGGCGTTCTTTACCCTGTTCGGCTGGATCAACCTCAACGCGGAGCGCCGCCAGTTCCAGGAACAGGTGGAACAGTCCGCCAACCGCGTCGCCGACGTCATCGCCCGCAGCACCCGCTACCAGATGCTGAAGAACGACGCCGACGGCCTCAAGAACATCGTGCACGAGCTGGGCACCGAGCCCGGCATGCACTGCATCCGCATCGTAAACCAGGAAGGCCGCATCGCCTATGCCACCGGCGCGCAGGAGACGCAGCCGGGCCTCGACCTGGGCTCCGCCCTGCGCCAGGGCGGCGGCGCGCGCTACTTCACCGACAAGCGGGGCCACCGCGTTCTGGGCGTTGTGCGAGCCATCGAGAACGGCCCCGAGTGCGCCCAGTGCCACCAGCAGAAAGGCCAGCCCGTCCTGGGCGTCATCGACGCCGAATTGTCCCTGGCCGAGGTGGACCGCCAGTTGGGCCAGCACTATGCCAAGCTCGCCTGGTTCCTGATCGGCGCCATTCTGTTTGGATGCCTGGGCGCCGTCGGTTTTATGTGGGTGGTGGTCTACCGCCCGGTGAAGGAACTCATCGACGGCACGCACCGCGTGGCCGGCGGCGATTTGAATTACCGGTTGCCGGCGCGCTCCGACGACGAACTGGGAGACCTGGCGCGCTCCTTCAACCGCATGACCGCGGAAGTCGCCGGCGTGCAGGCCCAGATCGAAGAACAGGTGCGGCGCAAGACGGCCGAACTGGAGCGGGTGCACAGCACCTTGCTGCGCTCCGAGAAGATGGCCTCCATCGGCAAGCTGGCCGCCACCGTGGCGCACGAAATCAACAACCCGCTCTTCGGCATTCTGACCTACGCCCGACTGGTGGGCCGCGAGTTGCAAAAGCACGATCTGCCCAAGCGCGACGACATGGTGGAGCAGCTCCAGACCATCGAGCGCGAAAGCAAGCGCTGCGGCGACCTGGTGAAGAACCTGCTCACTTTTTCCCGCCAGGCGCCCAGCCATCGCGAGCCCAACGACCTCAATACGGTGGTCCACCGCGCCGTGCTGCTGGTCAAGCACAAGCTCGAAATGCAGAACATCGAGCTGGTCGAAACCCTGGCGCCCGATCTTCCGCCGGTCGCCTGCGACGCCAACCAGATCCAGCAGGTGATCCTGGCGCTGCTGGTGAACTCGTCCGAAGCCATGCCCAAAGGCGGCCGCGTGGAAGTGTCCACCGAGTTCGACGCCGCCTCCGGACATGGAACGGTGCGCGTCAGGGACAACGGAAGCGGCATCCCCGAAGATGTTCTGCCGCGCGTTTTCGATCCGTTCTTCACCACCAAGGAAGACCAGCTTCGCACCGGCCTGGGACTGGCCGTGGCGCACAGCATCGTGGAGCAGCACGCGGGCGAGATCTCGGTCGCCTCCGAGCCGGGCGTGGGAACGGAGTTCAAGGTGACGTTGCCGGCGGAGACCGCCGTTCCGGCCGGGGGAATTGCATGAAAGGCGGCGGCCAGGGCCGCGCCGGCCAGCCCGAAAACGGGCGGCCAAGGGAGGACTGAATGGTAACGAGCGTAGCCGAATCTTCCACTGCGGTGAAAACCAAGGGACGGATTCTGATCGTCGACGACGAACTGGTGGTGCGCGATTCGCTGGGGAAGTGGTTCAACAGCGAAGGCTACACCGCGCGGCCGGCCGCCAGCGCGCGGGAAGCGCTGGAGTTGATCCCCAACGCCGAGTTCGATATCGCGCTGCTCGATATCAAGATGCCCGGCATGGACGGCATGGAACTGCAGGCCCGCCTCAAGGAGGCCGACCCGGATCTCACCGTCGTCATGATGACCGGCTACGCCTCCGTCGATACCGCCGTGCAGGCCCTCAAAGTGGGCGCCTACGACTACATCACCAAGCCGGTGGACCCGGACGAGCTCTCGCACCTGGTCGCCAACGCCCTGGAGCACAAGCGCGCCCGCCGCGAGGTGGTGCGCCTGCGCGAAAACCTCAAGGAAACCGGCCCCGGCAACGAGATGATCGGCCGCAGCCCCGCCATGAAGAAAGTGGCCGAGCTGATCGAAATGGTGGCGCCCACCGACGCCACCGTGCTCATCGGCGGCGAAAGCGGCACCGGAAAAGAGGTGGTGGCGCGCGCCATCCACGCCGCCAGCCCGCGGCGCTACATGCCCATGGTCACCATCCACTGCGGCGCGCTCACCGAAACCCTGCTCGAAAGCGAACTCTTCGGCCACGAGAAGAACGCCTTCACCGGCGCTCAATACCGCAAGAAGGGCAAGTTCGAGGTCGCCGACGGCGGCACCGTCTTCCTGGACGAAATCAGCGACATCAGCCTCAAAACCCAGACCGACCTGCTGCGGGTGCTGCAGGAAAAGGAAATCGTGCGGGTGGGCGGCAACCAGCCCATCAAGGTGGATTTCCGCGCCATCGCCGCCACCAACAAGGTCCTGGAAACCGTGGTCAAGCAGGGCACCTTCCGGCCCGACCTCTACTACCGGCTGCACGTTTTCTGCATCGACCTTCCCCCGCTGCGCGCGCGCCGCGAGGACATCCCGCTGCTGGTCAACCACTTCCTCAACAAGTTCTGCATGGCCACCAGCCGCCCGGTCCCGCAGCTCTCGGGCGAAGCCATGGAGATCCTCATGCGGCACGACTGGCCCGGCAACGTCCGCGAGCTGGAGAACGCCGTGGAGCGCGCCCTGGTGGTGGGCCGCGGCCCCGAGATCCGCCCCGCCGACTTTTCCTTCCAGTTCCAGGCCGACGAACCGCGCGGCGGGCAGACCCTGGACGATGTCGAGCGCGCCCACATCGAGCGCATTCTGCGCGAGACGCAGCATAACCTGTCGCGCGCCGCCCGCATCCTGGATATCGATCGCACCACCCTGTACAACAAGCTGCGGCGCTACGGACTGCGGTGAGGCCCATCCACATCATCCCGCTTTCGAACGGCTCTCCGGCCGGCTCGGCGCCGCGGCTGGAGGTGCTCGAGCAGCTCGCCAGCGCCCTGGCGCGCACCTTCCGCACGCCCTGCCGCATCCGCCCGGAGACCTTCGATGTCACGCCGGCCCAGGACGCGCGCCGCGGGCAGTATTACTCCACCGCCATCCTGCAGCAGATCGAGCGCGCCGCCGACCCGCACGCCCGCGTGCTGGGCGTCACGGGCTGCGACCTCTACGTGCCCGTCCTGACCTTCGTGTTCGGCGAAGCCCAGCTCGACGGCAATTGCGCCGTGGTCTCCACCGCACGCCTCAAGGAGGAGTTTTACGGCCTGCCGCCGCGCGAGGAGCTGATGCGCGAGCGCCTGCTGAAGGAAGCCGCCCACGAACTCGGACACACCTTCGGCCTGCGCCACTGCTCGGACTGGCAGTGCGTGATGTCCTCCAGCCACGGCGTGGAGCGCCTGGACGTCAAGGGCGCCGGCTTCTGCAAAGCCTGCCGCAAACCGCTGATGGAGAGCGGGTACTGGTAAGGGCGCGGGCGGGCGGCCGGGCGCGCCCAGGCGTGGCGCTACTCGTGGCCCGGCCGGCGAATCGGTTTACAATGGCCCTGAGACTGCCAATCTCCGGTTGCGCGGGCCGCGGCTGGGATGCGCTGGAAGTGGGGTGTGGATCGCATGACGGAAGCTGGTTGGCGTGGCTCGCGGGGCGCATCCTGGGTGGAATCCGCCATCGCCGACCTGCGCTTCTCGGCCCGCACGCTCGGCCGCAGTCCCGCCTTCGCCATCGCCGCCATCGCCACGCTGGCGCTGGGCATCGGCGCCAACACGGCCATCTTCAGCGTGCTCAATGCGGTCTTCCTGCGGCCCCTGCCCTATGCCCATCCCGAGCGCCTGGTTGCGGCCACCGAGTACTTTCCCAATTTCAAGCGGGAGCAGATGTTCGTCCCCGAATTCGCCGCGTGGCGTGGCCAGAGCGCGGCTTTCGAGCGGCTGGAAGCTTACGGCATCCCCATCGGCGTGAATCTCGCGGCCGGCGACCGGCCCGCCAGGCGCGTGCGCGCCGGCCACGTCACGCCGGGGTTCTTCGCCATGCTGGGAGTTCCGCCGCAGATTGGACGCTGGTTCGCGCCGGACGAGGACCAACCCGGCCGCAACCGCGCCGCCCTGCTGAGCGATGCACTGTGGCGGGAGTATTTCGGCGCCGACTCGCGGATTGCCGGCCAGCCCATCTCGCTCGACGGCCAACCGTTCACCGCCATCGGCGTCATGCCCGCGGGATTCGTCGATCCCGGCGCGGCCGATACCGCCCTCTGGCTGCCGGATGCCGTGGATGCCAGGAGTTCCCTGCCCGGCCGCGCCATGCGGTTTCTCGGCGGCGCCATCGGGAGATTGGAGCCGGGAGCGACCGCCGAAGGGGCGCGCGCCAGCCTCGAAGTGGCCGCCCGGCGCATGGACGGCCAGTATCCCGCTCCCTGGTCCAGGTACCACGCGGCCGCCGGCGTGCGGGTCGTGCCGCTGCAGGAGCGCTTGACCGCGGGCGCGGGCGTGGTCATCCCCATCCTGATGGGAGCGGTGGGCTTCATTCTGCTGATCGCGTGCGCCAACGTGGCCAACATGTTCCTCTCCCGCGCCGTGGCCCGCGAGAAGGAGATGGCCCTGCGCGCCGCCATCGGCGCGTCCCGTTCCCGCCTGCTGCGTTTGCTGCTGGCCGAGAGCCTGCTGGTGGCTGCCTGCGGCGGATTGGCGGGGATGGTTTTGATGCGCTGGGGCGTGCCCGCGCTCGGCTTTCTCCTGCCGGATGCCATTCCTCCGCACGTCCCCATGGATGCGCGCGTGCTGGGCTTCGCGGCGTTCTGCTCGCTGGCGGCCAGCGTGCTGTCCGGCCTGGCGCCGGCCCTCGCCGTTTCCAAACCGGATCTGAACGCCGGCCTGAAAGATTTCGGCGCGCGCGCCGGGCGCCGCCGCGGCCGCTTCGGTATGCGCGGCGGATTGGCCGCGGCGCAGATCGCCCTCTCGCTGGTGCTGCTGACCGGAGCCGGGCTGCTGCTGCGAAGCTTCCTCGCCCTGATCCGCGTGGACCCCGGATTCGACGCGCGCAACGTTCTGCTGGCCGAGGTCTCGCTCGCCCCGCATGACCTCTATGGCCCCGCCCGCCAGGCGCAGTTCTTCGGCCGCGCGCTGGAGGCCATCCGCCGGATTCCCGGCGTGGAGTATGCGGCCGTGACCGACGAAAGCCCCCTGTCCACGTTCCAGTCGCTGGCCGCCGGCATGGCGGGCGAAGGGCAGCCGCCCGTGAGCGCCCCGGTCGTCCCCGTCTCGGCCAGCGCGGACTACTTCCGGGCGCTGCGCATTCCGCTCCTCGAAGGCCGCTTTTTCGACGGCCGCGACGGCGCGGGCGGCGGCCGCGTGGCCATCGTCAACCGGACCCTCGCCGGCCTTCTGTTCCCGGGCCTGGACCCGGTGGGCCGGCGCATTCACTCCGGCGACGGCCCCGACCCGTGGATCACGGTGGTGGGAGTGGTGGGCGACATCCGCCATCGCGGCCTGGACGACCGGTTCTGGCCCGAACTCTACCAGCCCTTCGCGCAGTCCCCTGCCCCGTGGATGAGTTTCGTTGTGCGCACGTCCGCCGATCCCATGGGCCTGGTCCCGGCAGCGCGCGCGGCGGTGGCCGGAATCGATCGGAGCCAGCCGTTGTTCGACGTCCAATCGCTCGCCGGGCGGACTTCGCAATCGGTGGCGCAACGCCGCCAAAGAGCGTTCCTCCTGGCTGCCTTCGCGGCGCTGGCGCTGGCGATCGCCGTGGTGGGAGTGTACGGCGTGATGGCCTGCTCGGTGGAGCGGCGGACCCACGAGATGGGCGTTCGCATCGCGCTGGGCGCGCGGCCGCGGGCGATCTTCAGGATGGTGCTGGCGGAGGGAATGCGGATGGCGCTCCTCGGAATGGCCGCCGGCCTGGCGGGCGCGATCGCGCTGACTCGCGTGCTCGAAGGCTTTCTCTTCGGAGTGAAGCCCACCGACGCCGCGACCTTCATTGCGGTCTGCCTGCTGCTGATCTCGGCGGCCGGCCTGGCCGCGTACATCCCCGCGCGGCGGGCAACCCGGGTGGATCCCATGGTCGCGCTGAGACACGAGTGAGCGACGGCGCGACGGCGATTCAATTCCAGCGGGTGGCGGCCGGGGCGCAAGTCCGCACGGTCCGCGGAGTAATGCCCGGCGCCATCTCGGGCGACTGCTACGCGGGTGCGGCGCCCGGCTGCCGATCCCGGCGGGCAACCCGGGTGGACCCCATGGCCGCGCTGAGACACGAGTGAGCGGCGGCGCGCCCCGGGGCCAACCCGAACGGCCGGCCTGGCCGCGATCAGAGGCTTGGCGGCGGACCCGAACGCGGCTCTGTTCCGCGTGCCCGGGCGTCGGCGAGGAAGGCGCCGATGCTGGCGATCTGCGCGGAGATGTCGTCGAGCCGGTTGGCGACCCGGCCGACCCTGGCGAAGATGCCGCATATCACCAGGAACAGAATCAGGCCCGGGACTACCGCGAGGAGCGGTAACAGTAAATGTACCATCGGGGCTTCCATAGCACTCCCTGGTCTATAGGCGCAATCCACGGCGGGAAGAGGCCACGCGCCGGCGGGATTCCTTGCCGCTGACGTCGAGGGTGAAGCTGCGTCGCGCCCCGTTTCAATCCCAGCGCGTGCCGGCCGGCGGCTCGGTTCGGGCGCGCCGGCGGTGATCGGCGGGTGCCTTGTTCGGATCGGCGGCGTAAGTCCGCACCGTTCGCGGAGTCATACCCGGCGGCAACTCCACAGGCTGCTTCGCGGGTGCGGCGCCTGGCGGCTGGCCCGCGCCTCCCGGCTGCGCTCTCTGGCGCGCCTCTTCAATTCGCGCGCTCCGCCGGAGTTTCACCATGGCCTGCTTGGCGGCCAGCCGGACGCAGGGCTCGCCATCGTTTTTGGCCCGGCGCAGCAAGGCATGAACCTCCGGCGTATCAATCTGCCCCGCCAGGTAGGCGCCGGTGGCGCGGAAGGCCGGGCGCTTGTCCGCCAGCATGCGCTCCAGGAGTTGCACGCTGTCCGCCTCGCGCAGCAGGTGCAGGCCGAACACGGCGTTCCCCACCACCCGCTCGTTGGCATCCTGCAGGCACTTCCGCATGGTAATCCGCGCCTCGGGAGTATCGCTTCCCCACAAGCCCTGCACCACGCCCGCGCGGATTTCCGGGCCGCCGGATTCCAGGTGCCGCTGCGCCCACCCGAAGTTGTGGATGCGCCGGCCGATCAGCAGGGTGGCCTTTTCCGCCACCATGCGGTTGGGGTGCTCGGTCAGATGGCTGAGCGGCAGAATCAGCCGGGGCCCCACCGAGATCTCGTTCAGGACCTCCAGGATGCGCGCTACCACATCGACGCCCAGCCCGTAGGGATCCTCCCGCCGTCCCGGCAGCAGGTTGGCAAGGCGGATGTCCAGGCGCATGTCGATGGCGGCGTAATCGCGGCAGATCTCTACCAGTTTCGGGATGCTGAACCGCGCTTTCCGCGTAAGCTCGATCAGATATACGGGACAGCCGAGCAACCCCTTGCACACCCTGGCGCACTCGGGTGAGCCGGCCAGCGACTCCACCAGGCGATAGCCCGCCTGAAAGAACAGTTCCGGATCGGATACCGACGCCTGCCAGAGGGCGGCCTGGGCGTGCATGCTCCCCTCGGAGAACTGGAGACCCGCTTTGAGGGAAATCTGCAGCGCCCGAATCGCCGCGGAATAGTCCTGCCCTGGTCCTGTGTCCATGTCGATGGATGCAAGACAGCGTTTCAGCCTGTACCGTTCAACAGGTCTTATCGGCAGCCGCGCTCGATGTCTTAGCTTCCAGCCACGGACAGGGCGGCAGCCAGCGTGGCTACTTCTTCTTTCCCTGCGCCGCCACCGCTTCCATGGCGGCCTTCACCTTCTCGGGGTCGCCCAGGTAGTAGTGCGTCAGAGGTCTCAGCTCGTCGTCCAGTTCGTATACCAGCGGCATGCCGGTGGGGATATTCAGCTCCACGATCTCGCTTTCCGGGATGTCGTCCAGGTACTTCACCAGCGCCCGCAGGCTGTTGCCGTGCGCGGCGATGATCGCCTTTTGGCCGCCGCGGATGGCCGGCGCGATGGTGTCGTGCCACAGCGGCAGGAAGCGCGCCACGGTGTCCTTCAGGCACTCGGTAAGCGGCAGTTCATCCTTCGTCAAGCCGAGATAGCGGGGATCGCGGCCGGGAAAGCGCTCGTCGTCCGGGGTCAGCTCGGGCGGCCGGATATCGTAGCTGCGGCGCCAGATCTTCACCTGCCGCTCGCCGAACTTAGCGGCGGTCTCGGCCTTGTTCAGACCTTGCAGCGCGCCGTAGTGGCGTTCGTTGAGGCGCCAGGAGCGATAGACCGGGATCCACATCAGGTCCAGTTCATCCAGCGCCGACCAGAGCGTGCGGATGGCGCGTTTCAGCACCGATGTGTAGGCCACGTCAAACGTGTAGCCCGCGGCTCTCAGCGCCTGGCCGGCTTCGGTGGCTTCCTGGCGGCCCTTTTCGGAGAGGTCCACGTCGGTCCAGCCGGTGAAGCGGTTCTCCTTGTTCCACGTGCTTTCGCCGTGGCGTAGCAATACGAGTTTGGTCATGATGGATCTCCGGAAAAACCGGGGGACAGACGGCCAACTATCGCCAAATGCGCGAAAAACGGCGTCTGTCCCCGGCGGATTACTGGCGGTACGCCTTTCTGCCCAGGAATTTCGCCGACGCGCCCAGTTCTTCCTCGATGCGCAGCAACTGGTTGTACTTGCAGATGCGGTCGGTGCGGCTGGCCGATCCGGTCTTGATCTGGCCGGCGCCGGTGGCCACCACCCAGTCGGCGATGAAGGCGTCCTCGGTCTCGCCCGAGCGGTGCGATACCACGCAGGTATAGTTGGCGGCCGAGGCCATGCGCATGGCTTCCAGGGTCTCGGTCAGGGTACCGATCTGGTTCACCTTGATCAGGATCGAATTGGCGATGCCCTGCTCGATGCCGCGCTGGAAGATGGACGGGTTGGTGACGTAGATATCGTCGCCCACAAGCTGGATCTTCTTGCCGAGGGTGTCGGTCATCAGTTTCCAGCCCGGCCAATCCTGTTCCGACATGCCGTCCTCGATCGAAACGATCGCCGGATACTGGCGTACCCAGTTGGCCCAGTATTCCACCATCTGTTCCGGCGTGCGCCGGCTCTTGTCGGACTTCTTGAAGACATACTCGCCGTCTTCGAAGAATTCGCTGGCCGCCGGGTCCAGGCAGACGCCGATGTCCACGCCGGGCTTGTAGCCGGCCTGGGCGATGGCTTCCAGCACCGACTCGATGGCTTCTTCGTTGCTCTTCAGCATGGGCGCAAACCCGCCTTCGTCGCCCACCGCCGTCGAGTAACCCTTCTTGTGCAGCACCTTCTTGAGGGTATGGAACGTCTCCACGCCCATGCGCAGCGCTTCGGAGAACCGGGGCGCGCCGAAAGGCGTGATCATGAACTCCTGCACGTCCACGGAATTGTCGGCATGCGCGCCGCCGTTGATGATGTTCATCTGGGGAACCGGAAGCAGGCTGGCGCCCACGCCGCCCAGGTACCGGTAAAGCGGCGTGCCCTGGGACGCCGCGGCGGCGCGCGCCACGGCCATGGAAACCGCCAGGATGGCGTTGGCGCCCAGGCGGCTCTTGTTCTCGGTCCCGTCGAGCGCGATCATGGCGGCGTCGATCGCGGCCTGTTCCGTGGCGTCCCGGCCGGCCAGCGCCGGACCGATCTCGGTGTTGACGAACCCGGCCGCCTTTTTGGTGCCCTTGCCCAGATAGCGCGACTTGTCGCCGTCGCGCAGTTCCACGGCTTCGTGTTCGCCAGTGGACGCGCCGGAGGGCACGGCGGCCCGTCCGACGCTGCCATCGGCCAGATAAACATCGGCTTCCACGGTGGGATTCCCGCGGGAATCCAGAATCTCTCGTCCCACAACTTTGAGGATCGTCGTCAAAATATGGCTCCTTAGGTCCGGGCCCCAAGATGCGGGCCCGGTTTGGCAGGCTGAAACCCGCCTTGAACTGGATTGGGCCGAACGCCGGCCCCGATGGGCAAGCAGTAGCTTCCCGAAAATAACAAAAGCAGGCTTAGCCGCCGATGAACCGGGATCGGGAAGAACCAGTTTAGCAGCGTTCCTATGCGTTCATCGGCGGCCGAAAACATCTTCGGTCCGGCTCACGCCACCACCACGATCCCGCCCTCGGTGACGTGATAGCCCCGCGCGCTGTCGGCTTCCAGGTCGAAACCGATCAGGCTGGATTCCGGAAGCTTGACGCCGGTATTCAGAATGGCGCGGCGTATGCGGCTATAGCGGCCGATCTCCACGCCCGGCATCAGAATGGAGTACTCCACTTCGCAGTAGCTGTTCACGCGCACTCCCGGCGAGAGCACGCTGTGCAACACCCGGCCGCCGGAAACGATCGACCCTGCGCTGACGATCGAATCCACCGCCAGGCCCATGCGCCGGCCTTCCTGGGCGAAGACGAATTTGGCCGGGGGCTGCTGCGTAACGCAGGTGCGGATCGGCCAGCGATGGTCGTAGAGATTGAATTCGGGGGTCACGCTCACCAGATCCATGTTGGCCTCGTAATAGGCGTCGAGCGTTCCCACGTCCCGCCAATAGCGCGATTGTTTGTCGTTGATATCGCGGAAATCGTACGCCACCACGCGCGATTCCCGGGCCAGGCGGGGCAGCAGGTCCTTGCCGAAATCGTGGGCGGAATGGGGGTCCTCGGCGTCGTCGTGCAGGGCGCGCAGCAGGACGTCGGTATTGAACACGTAGATCCCCATGGACGCGCTGACCCTCTCCGGGTCGAACGCCGACGGCGGGGGGTTGCCGTGGACCGGTTTTTCCTCGAATCCCACGACGCGGTAGCGCGGGTCGATTTCCGTGATGCCGTAACGGTGGGCTTCCTCGGGCGCCACCAGGGTGGTGGCGACGGTGACTTCGGCGTTGTGCTGGCTGTGCCAGGCGATCATGTCGCCGTAGTTCATCTTGTAGATTTGATCGCCGCAAAGAATCAGCGTGTACCGGGGGTCTTCCGCCTCGATGCTCTGAAAATTCTGGAAGACCGAGTCGGCCGTGCCCTGGTACCAGTCCAGGTGCACCCGCTTCATGGGCGGCAGGACTTCGATGTATTCGCCCAGTTCGGGCGACAGAATGTTCCAGCCATCCCGCACATGGCGGCTCAATTCCAAGGACTTGTACTGTGTTAGGATGAGGATTCGACGAACGTCGGAGTTGATGCAGTTCGACAGGGTGAAATCGATTATGCGATAGGCCCCTCCGAAAGGGACGGCCGGTTTGGCGATGTCCTTCGTAAGAGGGAACAGGCGCTCGCCGGCGCCTCCCGCCAGGAGGATCGCGAGTACATTGTGCATTTCAGCGTAAGTCCCTGAAAAGAAAGTGAATTCGAATTACCAGCCGGCTCAACCCATGGGCGCTCGCAACTTTTGGCTTGACTTTATCCGTCAACCACATATGATATCAGTACCTTCGGTGCGAAGTGTAGGAAATTCGGGACGGGCTCACTCCAGGTGGCGCATCCGGCACAAATCCAAGGCACAGGCACTGAAATTTGGTCTAGTGGGGAGGTGTATTTCGTTTGGCTGAAATAAAGCTTCAGGAGGGCGAAACGTTGGAGAACGCCCTACGCCGCTTCAAGCGGAAAGTCCAGCAGGAGGACATCATCAAGGAGGTCAAACGGCACTCCTTCTACTTGAAGCCGGGTGAGAAGCTCCGGGCCAAGCAGGCGCTGGCCCGCAAACGGAACCGGAAGAAGAATCGCCGGGAAGTTGAGTAGACCCCGGGCGGCGGAGTCCCCAGGCTCCGCCGCCCTCATCCAGGTGGACGACGGGCAGGCATGCTATGGCGGAGTTTCAGGATCGCGTTTTAAAGTGCGTGGATTGCGGAGACGATTTCGTATTCACCGCGGGAGAACAGCACTTCTTCCACGACAAGAACTTCAAGAACGAACCTAAGCGGTGCAAGAACTGCAAAACCAAACGGCAGGGATCGCCGGGCGGCGGGTTCGCCAAAACCGAAACCATGACCACCTGCTCGCAATGCGGCCGGGAAACCACCGTGCCCTTCAAACCCACGCAGGGCCGTCCGGTCTTCTGCCGCGAGTGCTTCCTCGGACGCAAGGGCGCTTCCGCCGCGGCCGCGGGCTGAAACCCGGCTCTCAGGACCGTTTCTGGCGGGCCCGCTTCTTCATGGCCCACTCCGGCTTCGCCACCTGGCGCGCCCGCCCCAGCGCCAGCGCGTCCGCCGGCACGTTCTCGGTGATCGTCGAGCCCGCCCCCACATAAGCCCCATCGCCGATTTCCAGCGGCGCCACCAGCGTCGAATTGCTGCCCACAAACGCCCCTTCGCCGATCGCCGTGAAGTGTTTCCGTTCACCGTCGTAGTTGCAGGTGATGGTGCCGGCCCCGATGTTGCTGCGCGCTCCGATGCGGGCGTCTCCCAGGTACGCCAGGTGGTTGGCCTTGGCGCCCGCGCCCAACCGGGTCTTCTTCAACTCCACGAAGTTGCCGATGTGCGCGCCCGCTTCCACGTGGTTGTCCATGCGCAGCCGCGCGAACGGCCCCACGCGCGCGCCCCGCTCCACGCGCGAGCGGGCGATCAGCGTGTACGGGCCCACTTCCACCTCGTCGCCCAGTTCGGAATCGCTCACCATCGCGCCCGCCCCGATGCGGCATCCCTCGCCGATCGCCGTCCGGCCCAGGATCTGCGCGAACGGCCCGACCACCGTGTCGATGCCGATGCGCACGTCCATATCGACGATCACCGTCTCGGGTTTTTCGATGGTGACGCCCTCCAGCATCAGCTCGCGCAGTTTCCGCGCGCGCAGCAGCCGGTCCGCCTCGGCCAGTTCCACCCGGTTGTTGATGCCCAGCACTTCGGAGGGATCGCCGATGCGCACGGCTTCCACCGGATGGCCGACGCGGTTGAAGATCTCCACCATGTCGGTGAGGTAGAACTCGTGGGCCGGGTTGTCGGGCCGGATGGAGTCCACGTGTTCCCAGAACAGGTCCGCGCGGTAGCAATAGATGCCCATGTTGGCTTCGCGCACGGCCAGTTGCGCAGGCGTGGCGGCCTTCTGCTCGACGATCGCGGCCACCCGCCCGTTGGGGGCGCGGATCACGCGTCCGTAGCCGGTGGGATCGCTCATCTCCGCCGAGAGCAGGACGCCCGCTCCAGGGCTGGCCGACGCCGCCTGAAGCAGGCGCTGCAGGGTTTCGGCGCGCAGCAGGGGTCCGTCTCCGTAAACGATCATGAGGTAGCCGTCCAGCCCGGCCAGCGCCTCGCGGCCCACCATCAGGGCGTGGCCCGTGCCCCGCTGTTCGCGCTGCTCGATGAAACCGATTCCCGGCGTGGAGACGGCGCGGCGGACTTCATCCGCCTGGTGCCCCACCACCACGAACACGCGCTCCGGCGGCGCCACCTGGAGCGCGGTCGCCACCACGTGCTCCACCAGGGTCTTCCCGCCCGCCTGGTGCAACACCTTGGCCTGGCGCGATTTCATACGCGTGCCCAGCCCGGCGGCCAGGATCGCGATGGTAACCGGCTTATGCATCACTCTATTATGGCTGGCTTCGGACACGCGCGTGGGGACTCGCCCGTTTGAAGCGCGGCGAAAGTGTGCAGAATGAGAATCCGGACGGGCCCGCGGGTTACGCTTTCAGGCGGCGGCGAATGGCCCCGAGAGCCAACGCACCCAGCCCCGCCAGCGCCCAGGAAGCCGGTTCGGGCACCGCCGGATCGCCCGAAACCGAGCCCTCCAGCCGCACCGCCTCCAGAAACTGGTCGTCCGCGGTGATCGTGATCGTCAGGGTATTCACACCCTGGACGAAATCGGCGGAGCCGGTGGAGACGGAGACGGGCGTCAGCCCGCCCCAGTTCCCGCTATTCAGGCTGGCGATCTGAATGCCGTTCAGATCTACGGTCCCATAGTCGTCAACCGCCCAGGATGCCGAGAGCGACACGGTCGAGAGATCGTAGCCGGTGAGATCGAAGGTGGTGCTGAAGCTATACGGCGCGGGCCCATTATCTACGGTATCCGGGTCGGGCGCGATCCAGTCTGAATTCGGACCGTTCGCCAACCACCCGCCGTACCAGTCGGCGTTGAAGGGCGTTACCACCAAGGCGCTTCCGACACTCGGCGAAATGTAGGGGTCGTTATAGGTCCAGTGGGCGTCCACCGAATCGCCCGGCGTCTCCAGGGTATAGGAGGCATCCAGGCCGGTCGACAGGTTGTAGATCACGTCGGCCGAAGCACTT
>Ga0326727_10004377_pt1 | contig 42598 bp, 35 predicted proteins | sample MB2enrmetagenome_FD_207643 | JGI IMG/M metagenome (GOLD analysis project Ga0326727, IMG submission 207643) | Lab enriched peat soil microbial communities from McLean, Ithaca, NY, United States - MB29MY | ecosystem: Environmental > Terrestrial > Soil > Wetlands > Peat | place: USA: New York...
TTGAGATCGATAGCGTTCTCGGCAAGGGAACTGTGCTCACCCTGAAAGTTCCGCTAACGATGGCGATTCTCCCGGTGCTGCTGGTTCAGGTCAGCGATGAGGTCTACGCGATCCCGCTGCGCTCGGTGCTGGAGACGGTTTGCATGGATCGCAACTCCGTTCACTGCGTCGAGGGCTCGGAGGTGCTGGTGCTGCGCGACCGCACCGTTCCCCTGCTGCGGCTCTCAGAGATGATCGGCGCCAACTGCACGCAGCCTGCCAGCCGGGCCGTCATACTCTCCGTCAATGAAACCCGCATCGCACTCGCCGTGGAGGCATTGATCGGACAGGAGTCCACCGTCATCAAGCCGCTCAGTTCGCTTCTTCGAAATAGCTTCTACGTCGCCGGAGCGACGATCACCGGGGACGGCCGCGTGCGGCTCGTCCTCGATCCCAATAATCTTGTGCAGGGCAGCTCCCTGCCGTATGGAATTCAGCAGAGGGCATCATGAGCACGTTTCCAGCCTGCGGGGCGGTGGCGATCAACCCCTCGTGCTATCAGATTCGCGACCTGATCTACGGCGCCGCCGGGATCTTTCATCCTGACACGCGGCTCCCTTTTCTCTCCGAGCGCTGCGCCCGGCGGATGAAAGAGCTCAACATCGGCAGTCTTCGCCAGTATCACGAGTACCTGTCGAGCTCCGGATCGCTCAGCAGCGAGATGCATCTTCTGCTCAACGAGATCACCGTCGGCGAAACCTGCTTTTTCCGCAATCGGCCTCAACTGGACGCGCTTCGGCGGCTGGTGCTGCCCGCAATCGTCGCCTCGCGGGAAAAGATTCCCTACAAGCACCTTCGCATCTGGAGCGCCGGCTGCTCTACGGGCGAAGAGCCCTACACACTTGCCATCATCCTGATGGAGGAGCTCAACCAGGTTCTGCGCGGCTTCACCTTTGAAGTGATCGCCACCGATCTCAACGACCGCTCCCTGCAGATTGCGCAGCAGGGAATCTACGGAGACTACGCCCTGCGCAACGTTGATCCGGGGATTCTCCGCCGCCACTTCGAGCACGTCCCCGAAGCCGGCGGCTTTCGTGTGTGCGACGAGGTTCGCCGGCACGTAAAGTTTTCGCGCGTCAATCTGCTCGATGATTCGCGGATGGTCTTCATCAAATCGCTCGACGTGATCTTCTGCTGCAATGTGCTGATCTACTTCGATAGCGCCAGCAAGAAGCGTGTCATCCAGCACTTCTACAACAACCTGCTGCCGCACTCCTATCTTTTTCTCGGCCATGCGGAATCGCTCTTCGGCATTCACGAGGAACTCCACCTCGTTCACTTTCCCGGCGCCATGGCGTATCTCAAGCTGCCGGTCAAGAGGTAACATGCAGGCCCTCACCTTGTCCGAAGTGCATCGCCGCGTCACCAGCATCCATCAGCTGCCCTCGCTGCCTGCGATCCTGATGCCCGTGCTCAACCAGCTCAGCAACGATGCCAGCGAAGTCGATCTGCACAAGACTGTGCAGCTTATCTCCCATGACGGAGCCCTGAGCAGCCAGGTGCTGCGCATGGCCAACTCGCCGCTCTTCGGAATTCGCGGTCGCGTAACCACGCTGCAAGCGGCTGCGCTGAATCTCGGCGTCTTCCACCTGCGCGACATTGTCACCTCCTGCTGCCTGATGCAGCTTTCGCCCAAGGGCAGCGAGATGGACGTGGCGTCCTTCTGGGAGCACTCACTCGCCTGCGCGTTGCTCTCCCGCAAGCTGGCCCAGAAGCTGGCATACGCCAACGCAGAGCGAGCTTACCTGGCCGGCCTGGTTCACGATCTCGGCATCCTCATTAACTGCCTGCTGATTCCGCGCGAGTTCGGCGCCGTCTTCAGAGCCGCGGAGACCGCCCAGCGGCCGCTGCGCGAGGTGGAGACCGAGCAGCTCGGCTTTTCGCACGAGCTCACGGGCGAGTTACTCTCCATCGAATGGCAGCTCTTCGATTACCTCTCCGAGACGATGCGCTGTCATCACGATCCCGAACGGGCCACGCTCGATCCCAGCCTGACGGCAATCGTAAACATCGCCGACCTTATCTGCCGCACCTCGGGACTGGGCTATGGATACGAGGAGAGTATCTCGGTCGCACTGCAGGATGAGCCGGCATGGAAGATTATCTCCGCGCACTCGCCGGGGCTGAAAAGCCTCGACCTGGTACGCCTGACACTGGAGACGGAAAGCTACATGCAAGAGGTCAGAACGCTGGTCTCGGTTCTGTTCCGCCTATGAGTACCGCTGCGCCGATACGCGTGCTCGTCGTCGACGATAGCGCGTTCATGCGCACCGCCCTTCGCAGGATGATCGAGAGCGATCCCGCGTTGCAGGTTATCGCCACGGCCGTCGACGGAATCGAGGGCGTGGAGAAAGCCCTCGAGCTTCGCCCCGACGTGATCACCATGGACGTCGAGATGCCGCGGATGAGCGGCCTGGACGCGCTCTCGCGAATCATGGCAACCGCGCCGGCGCCGGTGATCATGGTCAGCTCGCTGACCCGCGCGCACGCCGAGGCGACCATCGAGGCCCTGAGCCGCGGCGCTTACGACTTCCTCTCCAAGGATCTCTCCTACGCATCGCTCGACATCGTTCGCATCAAGGACGATCTGGTTGCGAAGTGCAAAGCCGCCGGTCAGTACAAGTCGCGCCCCGCACCCGTCGATCGCTCCGTGGCCACGCTGCGCAGCATTTCGCGCGCGGCTCGACGCTTCCCTGTTCCCAGGCTGGTCTGCATCGGCTCCTCGACCGGAGGCCCCAAGGCTCTGCAGCAGATTCTTCCCATGCTGCCGCCTGACCTTCCGGCGCCCATCGCGATCGTGCAGCACATGCCTCCCGGCTTTACCGGTCCGTTCGCAAAGCGCCTCGACTCGATCTGCCAGCTCCACGTCAAAGAGGTGGAGCCGAATGAGCCGCTGCAGGCGGGAGTGATCTACATCGGCGTCGCGGGAGCACAGTTTCGCGTCGTACGCAGGGGCAGTGGGAGCTTCGCGCACATCTCCTCGATTCCCACAAACACGGCTCACATTCCTTCGGTGGACATCCTGATGCTCTCCGCCGCCGACCAGTTCGGCCAGCTCGCCATGGGCGTCATCCTCACCGGCATGGGCGCCGATGGGTTGCATGGAATCTCGGCAATTTACCGCGCCGGAGGGTACACCGTCGGCGAGTCTGAGCATAGCTGCGTGGTCTATGGAATGCCGCGAGCCTGCGCGGAGGCGGGAGTTCTGCACGGCGTTTTTGCGCTGGAGACGATTCCAGGCGAGATCGCCCGCGCAACCGGTCTTCCGCACGCCCGGCTCCTGGAGCCTGGCGCGAGATAACGGCCTACTGCACCGGCGCCGCTTCTTCTTCCAGCACCTCGGAGAGCTTCCGCATCAGAGTGCTCAAGGTGAAAGGCTTCTGCAGGTAGCCGTACTTAGAACTCATCTCCCCGACCTCCGGCAAAGACTGTTCGCTGTAGCCGGACATGAACAGCACGCGAAGGTCGGGCAGCGTTGCCAGAATCTGCTTCGCCATCTGCTGGCCATTCATCTCCGGCATCGCCATGTCGGTAAGCAGTACGTCGATCCTGTGGGAGTTTCGCTGGCACACTTCGATTCCTTCCCGGGGATGCGCGCAGGAGAGAACATCGTAACCTTGCCGCCGTAGCACCTCGGCAAGCAGCGCGCGAACCATATCTTCGTCTTCCACCAGCAGAATCGTCCGCCGGACACCGGCTCCCAGCTCAAAGGCTGGCGAAACGTTGGCCATTGCCGCACTCTCTCCGTACATGTTTCTCCCTCGATCTGTTCAGCACGCAATTGTGCCCGATCAAGGCAATTGGGCACCGTAATCTCTTATCGTGAAGAATCATATTTCTACCTTAGCAGAACCAATGAGGGCCTCCGTCCCGAAGTTGAACAATCCCGCGCGCCGAATTCGTGCGCGGAGAAATTTATCCTCCAACTGTCGCGGGCGGACGCGGCGCTTCTCCCCATCGCACCAACTTTCTTCTCTTCTCTTGTGGAGAAGGAATTCTCCCTGCCTCGCGGAGTCCTACTCCCGAGCGGCTGGATGACTTTCCACCTCTTTCTACAAAGTGCTTTCCCGACTACATTTGCTCGTGCGCCTGTCGTTGACGGGGCGAAGCTACGTCCGGGTGAGGTGCTTTTCGCCCTGGACTCATCGCAGAAAGCAATGCCAACTCCATCGCCAATTCCCGAGATCGCCGACCCCGCGCAGCAGCTCAGCTGGTACGCCATCAGCACCTCGCCGCGTCACGAGAAGGCGGTCGCAAGTCAGCTTGCCGGCCGCGGAATCGAGAACCTGCTGCCGCTCTACCGCGAACTTCGCTCCTGGAAACAGCGCAGGGCGCAGGTGGATCTTCCGCTCTTTCCCGGCTATCTCTTCGTTCGAATCATGCTGCAGGCGCGGCTGCGGGTTCTGGAGGTTCCGGGAGTGGCTCAGATCGTCAGCTTCAGCGGACGGCCGGCGGCGCTGCCGGAGACGGAGATCGACGCTCTCAGGGCAGCTCTTGAGCTTCATCACCTGCAGCCGCACCCCTATATGAAGCAAGGCCGGCGCGTGCGCATCCGCCGCGGTCCGCTTCGCGGACTGGAAGGCGTGATCGAACGGCAGCGAGGCGCCTTCCGAATGATCGTCTCCGTCGATTTTATTCAGCGCTCAATGGCGGTGGAGCTGAGCTCCGCCGACCTGGAATGCCTCTAGTGACCTGCACCCGTTAAGGAGTATCGTGTCCGCACTCGATTTTCCTGAAGAGTCCGCCAATACGGCAGAGCCCGGCAGGGGCGACCGAGCCAGCGTTGTCCCGGTCTCGCCCGTTCTGCCGCGCGCGGGTGGAAGGCTCATCGAATTTCGCCATCCCCAGGCGAGCGGATTGCGCGTGGTGTGCATGGGCGGCGGCACCGGGCTCTCTACCCTGCTGTGCGGCCTGAAGCGGCATGTGCGATTGAAAGGCGAGGAACCGCCTCGCGGACAGTACATCTCCTCGCTCTCTGCGGCCGTCGCCGTATCCGACGATGGCGGATCAAGCGGCAAGCTGCGCCGCGACTTCAAGATGCTTTCGCCGGGCGATCTGCGCAACTGCCTGGTTGCGCTCTCTGAGAACGAGGCTCTACTTGCTCAGCTCTTCCAGTTCCGCTTTCCCTCCGAGTCCGCGCTCGACGGCCACAGCCTGGGAAACCTTCTGCTCGCCGCCCTGTACCAGATCACGGGAGACTTCGGCAGAGCGGTCGAGCTCAGCTCTCAGCTTCTGCGAACGCGTGGCACTCTCTATCCCTGCACAGGCGAAGACGTTCAACTTGAGGCCGTGATGGACGACGGATCGCGGCTGCGCGGCGAAACTGCCATCCACAGCAGCAAAAAACGCATCGTAGAGGTCATGCTCGCGCCGCCCCATGCCGCCCCGAGTCCCGAACTGCTGCGGGCGATCGATGAGGCCGACCTCATCGCCATAGGCCCGGGGTCGCTCTTCACCAGCCTGGCTCCGAATCTGCTGGTTCGTGGCGTCGCCGAGGCCATCGCCGCCTCGCGCGCGGTGAAGGCCTACATCTGCAATCTGATGACGGAGGCAAACGAGAGCCTTGGACTCACCGCCGCCGGCCACGTGCGCACGCTCTACAGGCATGCGGGAACTCCGGTTTTTTCTTATGCGCTGGTCAACTCGCGTCCCGCCTCAGCCGAACTGCTCGCCCGTTACCGGTTGGAAGGAGCGGAGCAGATCGTGGCCGATCTCGACGAGATCGCGGCCCTCGGCGTAACTCCCATTACCGGGGACTTTCTCGACGAGGACGCCGGTGTGGCACGCCACGCCTCGGAGCGCATCTCCGACGCCCTGCTCGGCCTTACCAGCGCCGGACACGCCATTCATACCGGCATCGCCGTACGGGTCGCATAGGTTTCGCATGTTTCTCCGCCACTACGGATTACGAGAGCAGCCCTTCGGCGTAACTCCCGACCCGCGCTTTCTCTTTTCGACGCGCGTGCATCAGGAGGCTCTTGCCTCCATGCAGTACGGAATTCAGGAGGGGCGCGGCTTCATGGCGCTCATCGCCGAGCCGGGGATGGGAAAGACGACACTGCTCTTCCAGTTGTTGGAGCAGTTGCGAGGCAAGACGCGAACCGCCTACCTCTTTCACACGCAGTGCGATTCCGCGCAGATTCTTGCATCTCTCGTCGCCGAGTTGGAGTTTGATCCGAGCGCAAGCCGCGAGCAAACCCCTGCTCCGCGCGAGGATTTGCAGGAGTCTCTGAATCGCCTGCTGCTGCGGGAGTCGCAGGCGGGAAGAACTCCGGTCGTCATCATCGACGAGGCGCAGAACCTGCAGGAGCCGGTGATGGAGACGATCCGGCTGCTCTCCAACTTTGAAACTCCAACGGCAAAGCTGATGCAGATCGTTCTCGCCGGGCAGATAGAGCTGGGCCAGCGGCTGGCAAACCCACGTCTCTCGCAGCTTCGCCAGCGCATCTCGATCATCAGCCGGCTCGCGCCCCTGGATGCGGCCGAAGTCGCGCCGTACATCGAGAACCGCCTCCGCGTCGCAGGATACTCGGGCGAGCCGCTCTTCGCCCCCGCAGCATACCTGCGCATCGCCGAGCTCAGTCGCGGCGTTCCGCGCAATATCAACAATCTCTGCTTCCACGCGCTCTCGCTCGGCTGCGCCCTGGGAGTACGCAGGATCGATCTGAGCGTGCTCGACGAGGTCGCCTCGGACCTGGACTGGAGCGAGTTTTCTCCGGATGGTATCGCGCGCCCTGAGCCTGCGCGGCCAACGCAGGCCGAGGTTTCGGCTGCTTCGCCAAGGCATCCGACAACATCGCGGGCGGAGTCTCTCACACCGCGCCCTGCCCCATCGTCACCCGCGCGCCCGACGGCAAGCATCACGACGGTGCCGCAGGCGGGTGCAGCGGCACCCCACACTCCTGCGGCTGAAACAAGAACGACGCAAAAGCCGGGACATACTTCGAGGCGCAGCGTCCTGCGCAACTACGGTATCTCGCTCGCCGTCGTTCTTGCCGTTCTGGCGATGGGGCTGGCCTGGGTCGCGTGGAGAGATCCCGAGCTGCTTTCGATGTTCACGGCGCCGAGCGCGCGGGCAGCCGCTCCGGAGCCGGCCGCATCGACGGGCAGCGACAACGCAACGATCCTGCTGCGCCCGGCCGATTCGCCTGCGAAAGAGCCCGCAAGCGAGACGGCGGCAAGCGTACCGTCAGCCACTGCTGCTCCTGCATCGCGGAGCACGCATCGTGCGCACGCGGTGGCGCAACGTTCGGAACCCGTCCCCTCGCGAAGCTCCAACAGTAATACCCGAGGCAGCGAGGCGCTCTTTGCTCCGGAGCTCTTACCCGCTCCATTCCTACGATAAAAACGCAACCACTCGAGAGAGAACTATGAGCAAGAACTTCGAACTACTGCGGCGAGCTGCAAATTCATCTCCTCTGGCGGAGCCTCTGGCACGGCCGGCGCGCGGCCCTGTGCGCCCACACGTCGTGCCAATGGTGGAAGAGAGCGACCGGCCAAACTGGGGACACGCTCTCAATGTGCTGCGCAAGCGCTGGCGGCTCTCCGTGGCCATCGCCGCCTCGGTTCTTGGAATGGCGGTCCTCAGCTCGCTGCTCACCAAACCGGCGTACGAGCCCTCCGCCACGGTGGAAATTACGCCTCCGGGAACCGAGGTCTTCTCGCTGCAGGAGTACACCACGGCCAGCACGGACTCCGAGTACCTTGAGACGCAGTCCAAGAACATGCAGAGCGACGAAGTGGCGCTGGCGGTGATCCGCAAGCTGCATCTCGATCAGGATCCGGAGATGAGCAGCCGCTCGACGATCTCGCACATCGTCGGGCCGTTGATCTCAGCTTTGCAGAGTGTGCAGAGCAAGCTCCACCATCCGGCCGCGCCGCAAACCGCCGAAAGCAGCGCCGATGCCAACCCCCAACCGCTCTCGCCCGCGGAGAGCCGCGCGCTAGCGGTCTTCCAGACGCGACTCACGATCAAGCGCGACAGCTCGAGCCGCCTGGTGACGGTCAGCTATTTGAGCCACAATCCTGTGACTGCGGCTAAGGTCGTGAACACCCTGGTGCAGACCTTCATCGAGCACAGCTTTCAATCCAAGCACGATGCCGTGCTGAAATCGACCGAGTGGCTCTCCAAGCAACTGGACGACGTGCAGAAGAAGATGGACGACTCCAACCGAGAGCTTGCTTCCTTCCAGAAAAAGACTGGAATCGCCGATGTGGATCCCGGACGAAGCACCGTCTCAGAGCAGCTCTCCGACGAGGGGCACCAGCTTACACAGGCGCAGACAGATCGCATTCAGCTCGAGTCGTTTCTGAACGGCGTAGAGAAGCGCGGCACCAGCGCACTGCCACAGACCGAAACCGATCCTGTCGTGCAGCAGACCACCGAGAAGCTGACGCAGGCCACCGCCGACCTGATGCAGGCCATGGCCGTTTATGGCAAGAACAATCCCAATGTCATCAAGCTGCAGGACGAGGTCAACGTCCTCCAGGAGCAGCTTGAGCGCCAGCGCAAGGCGATTCTCGCGCAATTGCAGACCGGCTACGCGGCCGCCAAGGCGCGTGAACAGTTGATGAAGGGCAATATCAAAGACACCTCACAACGGATGAGCGAAGTGGCGGAGTACAACACCATCAAGAAAGAAGCCGAGGCCAACGCACAGCTCTATAACAGCCTCTTCGCCAAGGTAAAAGAAGCTGGAATCATGGCCGAAGCCAAGTCCAGCAACGTGCAGATCGTGACGCCCGCTTTGGTTCTGGATACGCCCACGAAGCCCAACTGGCTGTTGAACCTCGCCGCCGGGCTTGGCCTCGGAGCCTTTGCCGGCCTTCTGATTCCCTTCGTGCTGGAGCGGCTGGATCACACCGTACGCAGCGTGGAAGATGTCCGCAAGTTCACCGGCCTCGGCGCACCCAGCCTGATTCCCGAAATTCCAAGCTCAGCCAGGACCGTGCACGTGGTCCCGGGAAGAAGCTGGGCGATTCGGCTGCTGAGCGGGGCTGCGGAGGTGCGGCCGGTGGACAAATTCCTTCTCGATCGTCCCCGCTCGCCCGAAGCAGAGGCCGTGCGCGGAGTGCTGACCTCGGTGCTGCTGGCGTGGCCGGGAGAACGGCGTCCGCAGGTGCTGGGCGTGGTCTCGTCGCTGCCCGGCGAGGGCAAAACGACACTTGTCGTCAATCTCGGCATCGCGCTCGCCGCCTATGGCTCAACCTGCATCGTCGATGCCGATCTGCGCAAACCGGCGGTCTCCCGCACCTTCGATCTTCATGGCGGAGACGGGCTGGCCGGCGTTCTGGCCGGTTCGACACAGCTTGAGACGGCAATCATGGAGAGCGGCATCAACCGCCTCTCCGTGCTCGCAGCCGGCATAGGGAAGGTTCATCCGGGCGAGATGATCGCCTCCCAAGCAATGCGCGACATCCTTCCCAGGCTCCGCGAGCTCTTCGACTTCGTTATCATCGATTCGCCGCCGCTGCTCCCTTACGCCGACGGAAGAATTCTGGCCTCCATGGCCGATGGTCTCATCCTGGTCGGCCGCTCAGGGCACACGCCGCGAGAGGCGATGCGGCGCAGTACCGAGCTTCTTGCCGACGCCAACTCCGCCCCCATCCTCGAAGTTGTCTTGAATGCCGCCGACGCCGGCTCCTCCGGTTACGGCTATACCTACGAGGCCTAGTAGGCTCACGATCAGAGCGATGAAGATTCTCAGTGTCGTCGGCGCGCGGCCGCAACTCGTCAAAGCCGCAATCATGGCCGAGGGCTTGCGCCATCATCCGCAGATCGATCACATCCTGCTCCACACCGGGCAGCACTACGACCAGAACATGTCCGGACTCTTCTTCGACGAATTGCAGATTCCCGAGCCCGCCTACAATCTCGGCGTCGGCTCCGCGAGCCACGGCATGCAGACCGGACGCATGCTGGAGCAGATCGAAACTGTCCTGCTGAAGGAGCGGCCCAACTGGGTGGTGGTCTATGGAGACACCAACTCCACACTGGCCGGCGCGCTCGCCGCCGCCAAGCTGCACTTTCCGGTCGCTCACATCGAAGCCGGACTGCGCTCCTTCAACATGCGCATGCCGGAGGAGATCAACCGCGTTCTTGTGGACCGGCTCAGCACGCTGCTCTTCGTGCCCACGCAGAACGCCGCTCAAAACCTGCGCCACGAAGGAATTGTCGAGGGCGTGATGCTGGTCGGCGATCTGATGTACGACGCCGCGCTTCACTTCGCCGAATGCGCCGAGAAGCGCAGCCGAATCCTCGACTCGCTCGGCCTCAGCCCCGGAAACTACGTGTTGGCTACACTCCATCGCGCGGAGAATACGAACTCCGACGGATGCCGTCTCGTCACCATCCTGCAGGCGCTTGGCGAGGTCAGCCGGCGGATGCCCGTAGTGCTCCCGCTGCATCCGCGTACACGCGCGCTTGTCGAGGCAACCGGCAATGACGAGCTTCTCGGCAAACTGCTGGTCACCGAGCCCGTCGGATACCTGGACATGCTGATGCTCGAAAAAAACGCGCGCCTGATCGCAACCGATTCGGGCGGTGTGCAGAAAGAGGCATTCTTTTTCAGCATTCCCTGCGTCACGATTCGCGAGGAGACCGAGTGGATTGAGTTACTGGAGGCAGGATGGAATCACCTCGCGCCGCCTCATGATTCAGCCACTATCGTGGCGGCCATGCAGACCGCCATGCGTCAGGATCGCCCACCCTTAATCCAGCTCTACGGCGATGGCCACAGCGCCGACAAAATCGTTGCGGCTCTATTGCAGTAGTTCGCGAAGGCCAATCATTTCGCCGCCATTCCACACCAATAGGGTGCCTGAACGTCGCAACTCCTCTTGTTTTTCCGCTGAGAACAGCGAGGACACTGAACATGAACGACCTGCCCATGGTCTCGATCATCATTCCAAGCCTCAACGAGGAGAACTTCATTTACAAGTGTCTTGACTCGATTGTGGCGAACGACTATCCGGCAGATCGCCTTGAAGTGCTGGTGGTGGACGGAATGAGTTCAGACCGGACCCCCGCCATTGTTGAGGAGTATGCACAGAGATTCGGCTTTATTCGACTGCTGCAGAATCCGCGGCAGGTGACGCCGGTGGCATTCAACCTCGGCATTCAGCACTCCCGGGGCGAGTTGATCATGATCATGAGCGCCCACGCGGCCTATGCTCCCGATGCAATCCGAAAGTGCGTTAAGTACTCAAAACTTTATAACGCAGCCAACGTTGGCGGTAAGCTGAAAATCGAAGCGCGCGCGGACACCATGTTCAGCAAGGCTGCCGTTGTGGCTTTGTCAAACCGCTTCGGCGTGGGTGGCGCCGAGTACCGGACCACGGCCGACGAGACGCCGCGCTGGGTGGATACCGCTGCGTTCGGCTGTTATCGGCGCGAAGTCTTCGAGAGGATTGGACCTTACAACGAGCAGCTTGTGCATTGCCAGGACTTTGAGCTGAACCTGCGTCTTAGAAAGTCGGGATGCCCAACTCTGCTGGCGCCGGACGTCGTCATTACATACTTCGCGCGAACTGAGTTGCGGTCATTCTTCAAGCGGGCGATGCGTGGAGGCGACGGGGTGGTGCGCGCCTTTGCCTGCAGCACCTGCATGCCGGTTCGCTGGCGTCACCTTGTCCCGCTGATGTTCGTCAGCTCAATCTTAGTTTCTGCTCTGCTCGCTGCTTTTCTTCCGGCCTTCGCCTGGCTGTTGGCAGGCATACTTGTTCTTTATGCAGGAGCAAACCTCGCGGCATCACTCCGGGCGGCCTATAAGGCGCGAGAACCGCGACTGCTTCTTTGCCTGCCAGCGGCATTTGCCGTTCTTCATATCGCGTACGGAATTGGTTCGCTGAAAGCATGCGCCAAGCTGGCAGCGATGGGAAAACTTGGTAACTTCTTCCTTCTGGGTTGGAGACAGGCGACCAGCGATTCGTCACAGTCGGGCAGCATCCCTGCTCGGCCCGTGCGCGAATAGAAGATTGCCCCCGGAAAGTTTTCTACCTGGGAACTACGGCCACAGCTCTCCAACTGCCGTCAGAACGTACTCAGCGTTAGAGCGTGATCCTGGTGATACTCGCAAATCCTAAGCTTGCCGGCTATGCCGCGCCCCTTGCCTGTGCAGCGCTGCTCTCAGCCGCGCTCACTCACACGGTGCGCAATATAGGCGAGGCTGGACCTGCCGTTCGCTTACCCACCGTGACATTCACGAGCACCCCATTCCGCGACTGGGCGGAGTGGCCATCTTCGCATCCTTTGTTGCCGTTGCGCTGCTCTTCGGGAGCCAGTTCACGGGATTGCACCTACTGCAAACGCCGGTCGCAGCGCTACTCGGCGCGGCGGCTCTGGTCTTCGCGCTCGGCCTCTGGGACGACATCTGGGGCGCACGAGTCTGGCAGAAATTTGCAGTAGAGATCGGGGCGGCGGCGGTCCTGTATTTTAATGGATTCCGAATTCTCAAGCTTCCGCTGCTCTTCGGCTCTCATCGCTTTGGCCTGGTGGTTGCCTTCCTGCTGACCACTTTCTGGGTCGTACTGGTCACCAACGCCTTCAATCTGATCGATGGGTTGGACGGTTTGGCCTCAGGCTCGGCGCTATTTTCGTTGGTCGTACTCTTCGTTGTCTCGCTCCATACCACGCACCAGTCGGTTTCATTTCTTGCTATCGTACTGATCGGCGCAACTCTGGGCTTCCTCCGCTTTAATTTCAGTCCTGCAAGCATCTTCCTCGGCGACGCCGGAAGCCTATTGCTTGGCTTCATGGTGAGCGCACTGGCTCTGGCTGGCGCGGAGAAATCCGTGGTCGCCATCGTCATTCCGCTTGTCTCCTTTGCCTTGCCCGTGCTCGACACAATCCTAGCGGTGGTGCGTCGCTTCCTGAGCGGAAAGCCGCTGTTTGCCCCGGACCGCGAACACATTCACCATAAGCTCCTTGAGAAAGGCCTCTCGCAGCGCACAGCGGCGGTTGTGCTCTACTGCGTCTCCGCCACGTTCGGCCTTATCAGCCTCTCGCTGCTTCGGCCCACCTACACCACGATGGCATTGGCCAGCGCCATGGGCGCCGGATTGCTTGCCGTGGGCATCAATCGCCTGGGCTACTACGAGTTTGCCGAGTTGGGACTGGCCGCCCGTCGCATCCTGGCGCAGAAGCAGACCATCGCCCGCAATGTGGCCATGCGCCATAACATCGACGACTTGAACCGCGCAGCCAGCATCGCCGAAATCTGCCCCACGCTCACCTCCATCTGTTCCAATAACGGCTTCGATCGTCTGCAGGTCACGGTGGAGTCAGAGCACGAGTTCACCGCTGAAATCGCCCCAATGGTGGTCGATTCTTCCGGACGGCTCTCCTTCAGCTGCGCGCGAAGCGAACAGCCGCATCACGCGCCATGCGCAATCGACAATGCTCCTCTACCCGCGCAGACGTGGATGCTGACCTTTGAGCTGGGCTCCGCCGAACATCGTCGGAGCGCCTCGCTTACCGCGTACGCAAGCTGCTCGCCCAGCTCTGCACCGTGCGATGTCTCTCTTCTGACCAACGAATTTCGCACCGCGCTGGGAGACGCCGTGGAACGCGCACTGGCCCGCTGCCAGCTACCTCCCTCCCGTCCGGTGCGTCAGCCTGCAACGCAGGCCGGGCCGCAGAAGGCAGCTGCTTAGCCTGCATGGATTTCCTTGCTTAAACGAACTCATACGAGGTGAACTCTTGCAAACCAGGACACTAGTGGAAGCCGCAGCGGCACAGCCCGCGCAGCCAGCTCCCAAGCTTCTATTTCCTTTTCTCGATCTAAAGGCACAGTTCGACGCGATTCGCCCTGAGCTCCTCGCCGCCGTGGAAAGCACCTTTGAAAGTCAGAGCTTTATCCTTGGCCCCGAGGTGGCGCAGCTTGAGTCCGAGATCGCGCAGCTCACCGGCTGCCGGTTCGCCATCGGCTGCGCCTCCGGCTCGGACGCACTCTTGCTTGCGCTGATGGCGCTCGGCGTTGGTGTCAACGATGAGGTCGTCACCACGCCGTTCACATTCGGCGCCACCGCCGGCTCCATCGCCCGCACAGGCGCGCGCCCGGTCTTTGTCGATATCGACCCCGGAAGCTACAACATCGATCCCGCTCTCATCGAGCGTGCCATCACTTCGCGCACCAGGGTCATCATGCCGGTGCATCTTTTCGGGGCGCCAGCCGCAATGGAAGCCATCGGCGACATCGCCGCGCGCCGCAATATCGCCATCGTCGAGGACGCCGCGCAAGCCATCGGCGCCAGCTATCGTGGCGCGCCCGTCGGCAGCCTGGGAGCGCTGGGTTGCTTCAGCTTTTTCCCTTCCAAAAATCTGGGTGCAGCCGGTGACGGCGGCATCATCACTACCAATGACGCCACGTTCGCCGATCGCCTGAGGGTTCTCCGCGTGCATGGCGCGCGTCACAAGTACAGCTATGAGCGCATCGGCATGAACAGCCGCCTGGATTCCCTGCAGGCAGCCGTGCTTCGCGTCAAACTGCCGCACCTCGCGGGGTGGACAGCCCTGCGGCAGCGTAACGCCGCGCGTTATACCACGATGATTCTCTCCCGCGGACTCGAAAGGTTTGTCACCCTGCCGGTCGCTCCGGATGGCTGCACGCATGTGTACAACCAGTTCACTATTCGCACCGAGCATCGCGATGCCCTGCGCGACCATCTTCGCGCCCGTGGTATTCCGACAGAGATCTACTATCCGTTGCCACTGCACACGGAGCCGGCCTTCCTGTACCTCGGCTATGCTACCGGAGAATTCCCGCAGGCCGAGCGCGCCTGCCAGCAGGCGCTCGCGCTGCCCATCTTCCCTGAACTCACCGAAGCCCAGCAGTCGGCGGTGGTGGACGCCATCGACGAATTCTTCGCGCCTACAAGCGCTCGCACGGAGGAACGATAATGCCGAAAGTCGCGGTGGTGGGATCAGGCTACTGGGGCAAGAACCTTGTCCGCAACTTCCACGAGCTCGGTGCGCTAGCTGCCGTGTGTGACACTCGCGATGAGGTGCGCCAGAGCGTGGCAGCCACCTACGGAGTGAAGGCCGTCGCCAGCTTCGACGATCTGCTAACCGATGCTGCGATTGATGCCGTCGTCATCGCCGCGCCCGCCGTGCAGCATTACACGCTGGCACGCAAAGCCCTGCTCAGCGGCAAGGACGTTTACGCCGAAAAGCCGCTGGCTCTGCACGCCGAGGAGGGCCGCAAGCTGGTTGAGCTCGCACGCCAGCACGGCCGCGTCCTCATGGTCGGCCACATCCTTGAGTACCATCCTGCAGTGCTTGAGCTCAAGCGCCGCATCGACACCGGAGAGCTCGGCAAGCTGCAGTACATCTCCTCCTCGCGTCTCAATCTCGGCAAGCTGCGCACCGAGGAAAACATACTGTGGAGCTTTGCCCCCCATGACATCTCCGCCATTCTCTACCTGCTCGGCGAGATGCCGCTGCGCGTCAGCAGCCAGGGCGGCAGCTACCTGAACCCGCCGCTGCTCGATACCACCTTCACCACCTGCGAGTTCGCCAGCGGCGTAAAGGCGCACTTTTTCGTCAGCTGGCTGCATCCCTTCAAGGAGCAGAAACTCGTCGTGGTCGGTGATCGAAAAATGGCAGTCTTCGATGACACCTCGGCCGATCGCAAGCTCGTGCTCTACTCGCACCGAATTCAGTGGGTGGATCGCACGCCCGTCGCCGATAAGGACGCTGGCGAAGTCGTCTCGCTTCCTAAGCTTGAACCCTTGAGCGAGGAGTGCGCACACTTTCTGGAGTGCGTGGCGAGCCGGCAAACGCCGCGAACCAGCGGCCAGAGCGCCGTCCGCGTGCTTGAGGTGCTGGAGTGCTGCGAGCGCTCGCTGAAGGAGGGGGGGCGCCCCGCCGACCTCAGCTCCGCCCCAGCGGCGTACTTTGCGCATCCCACTGCCGTCATCGACGAGGGCTGCGAGATCGGCGGGGGCACGCATATCTGGCACTTCTCCCACATCATGAGCGGCTGCAGTATCGGCGAGCATTGCAATCTCGGGCAGAACGTCGTCGTCAGCCCTGGTTGCCGGCTGGGCAACAACGTCAAAGTACAGAACAACGTCTCCATCTACACCGGCGTGGAGCTGGAGGACAATGTCTTCTGCGGCCCCTCGATGGTCTTCACCAACGTCAACAATCCGCGCAGCCACGTCAGCCGCAAGCACGAGTATCGCCGTACGCTTGTGAAGTCGGGGGCCAGCATCGGCGCCAATGCCACGGTTGTCTGCGGCAGCACCTTGGGACGCTATTGTTTCGTCGGCGCCGGCGCCGTGGTCACCCATGACGTGCCGGACTACGCCCTCGTCATCGGCGTTCCTGCCCGGCAAATCGGCTGGATTTGCCAGTGCGGCGTGCGTCTGGAGGGCTCCAGCGGCGAGGTGGTCTGCGATGAGTGCGACCGCCACTATCTGCTCGATTCCGGCACGTGCAGTGAAATCACGCGCGCGATACCTGCGCCCATCCCGATGCCGGTTCGCATCGCTGCCTAGTGCGCTCATGCAGCCCCAGACCACCGAAGCTCCGCGCATTGCAACATCGGCCCCGTCAGCTTGCCGAGGCAAGGTGGTGCACCTATCCTCGGCACACAAGTCCACGGACCTGCGTATTTTTCAGCGCGAGTGCCGCAGCCTTGCCGCCGCCGGCTACCCAGTGACTCTGATTGCGCAGGGCGAGCACAGCCGGGAACTCGATGGCGTATCCGTGCAGGCGCTTCCCCGGCCCGCCAGCCGCCTGCACCGCATGACGCGCACGCTCTGGCAGGTTTATCGCAAGGCCGTGCGTTCCGACGCGATGCTCTTCCACTTCCACGATCCCGAACTCATCCCCGTGGCCCTGCTGCTGCGGCTGCGCGGACGCGCGGTGATCTATGATATGCACGAGAACGTTCCGCATCAGATCCTGGGTGGCGACGACAAACGCTGGATACCGCGCTGGCTGCGCCGCCCCGTAGCGTGGCTCTTCGCGGCCTTTGAGCGCCTGGCTGCGCCACGCTTCTCCGCCGTGATCGCTGCCAACACCGAGATCGCCCGCCACGCGCAGCGCCTCAATCGCCGCGTCGTGCTCATCGGCAATTATCCCGAAGCCCTGGAGTTCCGCAGCTTCGCCCCGGCGCCCGGACGCTTCACCTCTGGACGCATCGCTAACTTCGGAGGCATAAGCTTCCGCACCTGTTCGCGCGAAGTGGTGCACGCGCTCAGTCTTCTCGCCGCCGACTCCAACGCAACCATGGTGCTCGCCGGCTCAGCCACCGCCGACGCGCTCGCCGCAGATTTGAAGACCCTTCCGGGTTGGGCGCGCGTAGAGTTTATCGGCGCGCAGCCGCGGCCTCGCATCCTGCAGGAGCTGCGCACGGCCGCGATGGCCATGGTGCTCTTTAGCCCCACGCCTAATCATTACGGCGTTGGCTCCAACCGTTTTTATGAGGCGCTTGCCGCCGGCCTGCCCGTGATCGTCTCCAATTTCCCGCTGTGGCGGGCGCTTATTGACCGCCTCGGCTGCGGCATCGCCGTCGATCCCCGGGATCCCGCGGCCATTGCCCGCGCCATCGAGCAGCTGCTCACGCATCCCGAGGAGGCCGCGCAGATGGGAGCGCGTGCCCGGCAAGCCTTCCTCGATGAATTCTGCTGGGACTCCGAGGAGCGCAAGCTGCTTGCGCTCTATCGGCAACTCACTGCCTGAACGCCGGAGCACACCATGAACACCGCTACCCAATCCGCCATTCCAGCGCACGCCGCGCTCGGCGCGCACAACTGGACGCTGCCGCTCATCCTCTGTGGCGCCGCGCTCATCGGCTTCGCCATCAGCGGCGAGTTTTGGTACATTGCGGTGCCGCTCGCGCTCAGCCCGCTGCTGTTGCTGTGGCCCGTTGAGATTGCGCTCGGCTTGTTCGCACTGCTGCTCCCCTTCGAGCGTGTCTCCGCGGTGGGTGCACAGAGCAGTTCCAGCCCGGGCACCACGCTGAACTACTATGTGGGAGCCACCGCCGCGGTTACGCTGCTGATCACCGGATTGGCCACAGGTTCGCTGCGTTCCGTGCCGCGGGCGGCATACTGGTGGGGCTCCCTGATCTTCTGGTGCATCGTCACCATGCTCTGGGCTGTAGATCCGGTAGCCTCCCGTGGGCGCATTCCGACTGCGTTAGCCCTGCTGGTGCTCTACGTCCTTTCCGTCTCTCTGCAGATATCCGAGCGTCAGTTCGTATGGGTCAGCGCTTGCACGATCTTTGGCGGAGTGGTCGCCGCCGGGCTTGCCTGCTTGCAGTTCGTGCATGGCGTCACTGTGGTCGGGCGGGCCTCACTGATGATGGGCGACCGTGCCACCGACCCGAATATTTTTGCAGCTTGCGTTCTTCTGCCACTCGCATTGGCAGCAGGAACATTCCTTCGCTCGCGGCTGCTGCTCTACAGGATCAGTAGCTTCGTCGCAACCACACTCATGCTGGCTGCCGTACTGCTGTCAATGTCCCGGGGAGCCATTCTCGCTGTCGCCGCGATGATGTTTGTCTTCCTGCGCCGGTACCACGTCGGTGCGCGCACAATCGTTGCTCTGGCTGCGCTTCCCGTGCTCGCAGCATTTCTGCCCAGCCTATTCTTCCAGCGGCTGCAGCAGGGTCTCAGCAGCCACGGCCAGGGACGTTTCGATATCTGGCTCGTTGGCTTGGCAGCCATGCGGGAGTGGGGATTGCAGGGCGCGGGCATCGAAAACTTCACGATTGTTTATCAGAAATATGCCGGGGTCGCTCCGGTCTTCCGCGGCTACAACATGGAGCCGCACAATATCTTCCTGCTGATCGGCGTGGAACTGGGCGTCGTGGGCCTCTTCCTGTTTCTGAACGCCGTCCGAATACAGCTTAAGTCCGCTGCTGCTCTGAACTCGCAGACGCGCGATCGCGCGCAGATCTTTGCGCCAGCCGTTGCCTGCGAAGCCGCCTGCTGGGGAATGGTGATAATGAGCTTCTCGCTCGGCATTCTCTGGCTGAAAGCCTTCTGGTTCAGCTTTGCGCTGCTGGCCATCGCAGTGCGTATCGGACGCGAGAAGCTGGGGGAACAAACTGGATGAATGTCCTCGTGCTCTCCCACATGTTCCCCAGCGCGGCGAACCGAACAAAGGGAATCTTTGTGCTGGAACAGATACGCGCTCTGGAAAAACTCGGCGTGTGCTGCACGGTGGTTGCGCCAATGCCCTGGGTACCGCGCATATTGACGCGCACGGTCCTGGCGCGCCGCTATCCGAATGTGCCCCGGCGCGCCCGGCAGGGCAACATCGAGATCGAGTATGTCCGCATGCTCGCTTTCCCGCGCGCCGCCCTATTCGCGCTCTCTGGATTCTTCTACTATCTTGCCTGCCGCGCGTCCGTGCGCCGGCTCGTGCGCGAGAAGAAGATCGAGTTGATCCATGCCCACACCATCTTGCCTGATGGCTTTGCCGCACTGCTCCTGTCACGTGAGCTTAGGCTTCCACTGGTGTGCACTCTGCACGGCTCGGATGTAAAGCTCTATCCAAAGCGCAGCCGCGCCACGGCCGCGGTTACTTCCTGGGCTTTGCGGCATGTTTCAGGGTTAGTCGCCGTCAGCGAAAACGTCGGTGAGGCGGCGCAGGCGCTCAACGCCGCGCACCCGCCAGCCATCATTCGTAACGGTGCGAACGCCGAACATTTTCATCCGCGGCCCAGGGCTATGGCACGCACCCTGCTCTCGCTCCCAGCGCAAGGACGCATACTGCTCTTCGTCGGCAACCTGATTCCGCTCAAGGGCGCGGAGTTGCTGCTGCGAGCAGCGGCCGACGGAGCTTGTGACGCTCTGCTTGCTCTTGTCGGCGACGGCCCCTGCCGCACGGAGTTGGAAGCCACTGCCCGGCGACTCGGAGTCTGCGCACTATTTGCCGGGGCGCGTCCGCACGAAGAGATTCCGCTCTGGCTCAACTCGGCCGACTGCCTTGTACTCCCCAGCTTCTCCGAAGGATTGCCAACGATTCTGGCCGAAGCAATGCTCTGCCGCACGCCAGTCATTGCAACCGCCGTGGGGGGCACACCAGAGATCGTGCGGAATGGCGAAACCGGACTCATGGTTCCGCCCTCAAACGTAACGGCGCTTGCCGCGGCCATCCAATCGTCGCTCACGATGAACAGTGCACAACGCGAGGCCATGCTCGACCGAGCTGAACAGTTTGCCCAGCGATCTTTGACCTGGAATGTAAATGCGCGCAAGATGCTCGCTCTCTACAAAGCAATCATCGGGCAGAACGTATCCGCAACCGCTGCGTCCGGGAAGACCGCTTGCTTACCGGGGACGCGCACCCGTCGCGCAGGATTGACTCCATGAGTGATCCGCGAACCCACAACAGACTCTTCCCGGTTCTCTTCCTCACCATCGCACTTTCAGCGATGGCAGTTGCAGAACCCCGTGATTACTACGTATCCAGTGCAGGGAGCGACCAGGCCGATGGTTCGTCAGCACATCCTTTCCAGAGCATCATCATGGCTGCGGCACGCGTGCGCCCCGGTGACACGGTGCACGTGCTCCCCGGCATCTATCAGACGTCGACCGGCATTGTGACCTCTGCCCATGGCAAGGCCGACCGCCGTATTCGTTATGTATCCGACCAGCAGTGGGGAGCTAAGATTATTTCCAGCGCGGGCATGCCCTCGGCCGCATGGGAAAACAGCGGAGATTACATCGACATCGTCGGCTTCGACATTACCGGAGATGGTAACGAGGGGATACTGAACAAGGCATCGCACGTTCGCATCATCGGCAACCACGTGCACGATCTTCCTGCCAGCTTCTGCAAGCTGCGCTCTCCCACAGGCGCCGGTATCAACTCCGGCGCCAACTACCGGGGCGAAGACAACGACGTGATCGGCAACGTGGTGCACGATATTGGTTATCCGAAGGCATGCAATGTGGGCCAAGGCATTTATCATGCGAACAAAGGCGGACATATTTATAACAACGTCGCTTTTCACAATGGTGCTTATGGAGTCTGCCTCTGGCATGCCGCCACTTCCAACACAGTCGTCAACAACCTGATTTTTGATAACGGTATCGGCGGCATCTGGATTGGCGCCGAATCTCCGCAGGGAACCGTCAACCAGGATTCGGTTGTGGCTAACAACATTATTTACAGAAACGGAGACTGGGCGCTACGCGAGGACGGCAGGGTCGGCCGCAACCGCTACGAAAACAATCTGTTCTACGCAAACGGGCATGAAGACATGCCGCTGCTCATTTCCAATAAGGATGTTGGCACGATCCGGGCAGATCCCAGGTTCGTGCATTTTCTGCCGGATGGTTCCGGCGACTACCATCTGTCCGCAGATAGTCCGGCCCTCGGCAGCGGCTCCCGCCAGGACTTACCGAAAACCGACTTCTACGGAGCAACACGCCTGCACTCAGACTTGGGTCCTTTCGCGCGCCCTCAAGCCGGGACAAAAAGTATCGCGAGTCGATAGCCAATGTCAGCCAATTCCCAGTTGAATATCACATCGGAGGTCCCACTAGACCATTCGATGACGTATCGCGATGGGCGCCTGCGCAACCTTCCCCATCGCATGCGCCTCCGCAGCGTACTTTCCTTGCTGAATACGATCGACTTCCGCGGCAAGAGTTATGCCGATGTCGGTTGCAGTAATGGATACATAACCTCCATCGTCAATCGCACTTACAGGCCGGCGAGCGCATGGGGACTGGATCACAATCAGGCCAATCTCGAACGCGCCAGGACACTGCATGCCGGCATTCGATTCGAACTCGTCAACCTCGAACGGCCAATCACAGGGGATCCGCCAGCGTATGACATTGTTACTTGCTTTGAAACCCTGGAGCATGTCGGCAATCTCGAAGTCGCGGTCGAAAACCTCATCCGCATCACCCGCCCAGGCGGCGTGCTCATCATGAGCGCTCCCATTGAAGTTGGCGCCCGCGGAGTTCTCAAGTTTGCCGCAAAGGTCGCCCTGGGTTATCGCCTCAACGAGTTGCCTCAGAGTCCACACATATACCGCAGCTATATCCTCAGCCTCCTCACGGGCAAGAGAATGTCCGTCTTTCGGGATATGCGGTCTGGATGGGGAACGCACTTCGGCTTCGATTGTCGTGACCTCGATGACATCCTCGCCAGCCGGCAAGTTCCCTTCCACGCTTGGAACGATTTCACTACCCGGCTCTACCAGGCAACTCCGAAAGAGACGAAGGCCAGGAGCGAACTCCTGGCCCTCGATTGAAGTTTGCCTGATCGGTTACATCTCGTAAGGCCACTGCGCCGCGGTCGAGCTGTTCTGATAGGCTCCGATGTCCCAGCCGCCGCCGGAGGGGCGCAGGCCGCCATCGAAGTCGATCGTCGGAGCGCCAATGCTAGTCCCCTTGTTGATCGCCGGGCTGGTGGACTTGACGTGGTAATTACCGGTCATGAAGTTGCCAGTCGGGCTCACAAACTGCGGGTCGGCTGCGATCGTACCAGTTGCGGTTATGCCCGAAGTCTCAATCACGTTCCCGTAAATAATGTTGTTCAAGAACTGATTGTGGGTACCCATCCCACCACCATTACGGATACCGTACCCACTCACTCCAGAAGCTTGGTTGCTCACGATGATGTTGTTCGAGATTGTGGAATAGCTGAAACTGACACTGCCATAACTCGCGCCGACCCAAATGCCACCCAGGCCGTTGCCGAAGACAAGGTTGCTCGATATGACTTCCTCGGTTGCCGCGTGCCAGAAGCAGAGACCATACGCCCCATTATGGTAAGACACGTTGTTAGACACGGTAGCATATGGGTTAGCAACGTAGATGCCTTGTCCAAAGTTGCACTTGGCCGGGGTGCCGATGTCGTGAACCACATTTCCGATCACACTGTTATTGTGTCCGGTGTAACTCGTGCCCGCGTTGATCCCGGCTCCGGTGTTTGAACCACACACCGAGCTCCCGGGGTAGTTATGAACATGATTTCCGATGAAAGACACATAAGAACCATAGTTAAGGAAACCTTCATTTCCATCACCGGTCAAGTCAAACCCAACAAAGTCAACATAACTGCCAGTATTGCTCCAGGTAGTGGATGTTGTTTTTCCCATCTTGGAAACAATTTTAGCTCCCCACTGAACCGTTGATAAAAAGCGAATGTGAGCAGCGTCGGTTCCACTTCGCGACGTGGTGATCGTTGATGTGGTGTTGTAAGTGCCAGGCAACACATGCACGGTCGATCCCGCAGTCGCCACGCCGGCGGCCTTCTGGATGGTCTTGAACGGCGCCGCCGAGGTGCCCGGGTTGGAGTCGCTGCCCGTGGACGAGACGTAATAGTCAGTAGCCGACGCCATGATCGCGCACCCTGCGAGCAGTGCCACCATTGTTAGCGCCTTTCCAACCACCGCAACCGGACCGAACTTCAAAGAAATCTTCTTCACGCATTCCTCCAATGCATTCCTGCGACTAACTCGGCCGTTATGGCCTGTTTTTCTTGCAACGTGTTCACAGGGTACGCAAGGGGGAAGGAATGATCGACGCAGCGGAAGGCCTATTTCGGGTCGAATCGTTGACTTAGAGGACGGCGCTCTTAGTCGGCTGCACGCGGTGATCGACCAAGCTGCCTGGGGACAATTCCTTAGTGGGAGTCGGTGAGTCGAGGCGTCGAAAGCTAGGGGCTTTCCCTAAGTTAGCTCGGTCGCAGCAGCGTTTTTCGCGATCAGAAAGTAAAGATCCATGGCAACAATCGAAAGATTTCCGGGACGGACACGCGCTCAAACCACGCGCCGCATCCCGCGCGCCTCTCAGTGTGGAACTGCGGGCATCGTTACGGTCTTCGGAACACGTCCGGAGGTAATCAAGCTCGCGCCCGTCATTCGTGCCATCGAGGACGGTGGGCAGTTTCGCACCGTAAACGTCTGCTCATCGCAGCACACCGATCTCCTTGTGCCGCTGATCTCGCGCTTCGGTATCCGAATTGATCACGACCTCAAGGTCATGGTGCCGAATCAAACTCCCAGTGGCGTCTGCGCGCGGGTGATCGCTCAACTCGATCCCATCCTCACACGCGAACAACCGGACGTGCTGATGGTCCAGGGCGATACAACTACCGCGCTGGCGGCATCGCTGGCGGCCTTCTATCGAGGCACTCCCGTAGCGCATGTAGAGGCCGGGCTACGCTCCGGCAACCTCTTCAGTCCCTTTCCCGAAGAGATGAATCGACGCGTGATCACTCAACTTGCGACATGGCACTTTGCCGCAACGAAGCGAAATCGCGACACACTTCTCGCGGAGGGCATCGCGCCCGAGCGAATCTTCGTCACCGGTAATCCAGTAGTCGATGCGCTTCACTCTGTGCTCGATCAGACGCCTGTCAGCTCTGTTCTTCACGCCATGCTGCAGCAGACGGCGGGATTGAAGAGAATCGTTCTGACCACCCACAGACGCGAGTCCTTCGGCGAGGTGATGTGCAGGAATCTCAGCGTCCTTGCCGACTTTGTTCGCAGCCGCCCGGACATTGCGCTTCTCTTCCCTGTGCATCCCAATCCCGCCGTGGTGGAAGCGGCGCGGCTAAGCTTCCGCGGCTGTGACCGCGCGCATTTGCTGCAGCCGCTGGGATACGAAGAGTTCATCTACCTGCTCTCGCAGAGCTGGCTGATCGTCTCCGACTCCGGTGGCGTACAGGAGGAGGTTGCAACCCTCGGCAAGCCGCTGCTCGTTCTTCGCGAGAACACCGAACGTCCCGAGGCTGTGGAGTGCAGCGTCGCGCGACTCTCCGGCGGCGATCCCTCCAGGCTCGCCTCATTACTTGAAGATGCCTATCGGGATGAGAGCTGGATGGAGCAGGTAAAGCGCGCCGTGAATCCATTCGGCCGCGGAGACGCCGGCCCCCGCATCGCATCGATTCTTGCGGAGTTGCATCGTCCTCAATTCCTCACCTCGATCGCACAATAGCCATACGCCGAGACATTCATGGATACGAATCTACACACAACTCCTGCCTTTGCGCGACCTATTCCCGTAGATGTGGTGATTCCCTGCTACAACGAGCAGGAGAGCCTGCCTAAACTCGCTAAGGCTCTTGAAGCGCTCAGGTTGCGGCTCGGAAAGCATTACTCTGCCAGCTTTATCTTTGTCGATGACGGCAGCACCGATGCCACACCCGAGCTGTTGCAGCGGCTCTTCGGGGCAAATAACGATTGCAAGTCGATCCGCCTTGAGCCGAATCAAGGCATCGCGGCCGCACTTCTAGCAGGCATACAAAACTCCAGCGCGGAGATCGTCTGCACCATCGATTCCGATTGCTCCTACGATCCCTGCGAGCTTGCTCACATGATTCCCATGCTCATCGATGGCGTGCAGGTCGTCACCGCATCGCCCTATCACGCCGAAGGCCGTGTTCTCGATGTTCCCGCATCGCGGCTCATCCTCTCCAAGGCCGCCTCCCGACTCTACCGCCTCGTGCTTCACCAGAAACTGGCCACCTATACGAGCTGTTTCCGCGTCTATCGCCGTAGCGCCATCGCATCGCTCGCGATCTCAGACTATCGTTTTGCGGGCGTCGCTGAAATCCTCGGGCGCCTCGATCTCCAGGGCGCGGTGATCATAGAGTATCCAACCACGCTGCGGGTGCGAAGTTCCGGCAGTTCCAAGATGAAGCTCTGCCGGACGATTATCGCTCAATTAGCAGTCCTTTTTCGGCTGGGCTGCGCACGCTGGCTGCACGAGCGCCATGCTTCGGAAGTAATGTCGCTCGAACGCACTTTCAGCGGCGAGTCCATGCATCATCCGGCAAAGATAGAGATTCTAACAGTGCAAAAAGGACGGGATCATGCCACAGATCACTGAACGCGAACTATTGACTTTACCCTCAGATCAGGACTGCACCGGGCGAACGCTCGGAGCCGAAGAGATCGCCGCTGTTAGCGAGGCCATACGCAGCGGCACGCTTACCAGCACCAAGGGAAACTTTGTCCGCTCGCTGGAGGCGCGCTTTGCCGAGAAATACGGCGTAAAATACGCATCTGCCTGCGCCTCCGGAACAGCAGCCGTACATCTTGCAATCGCCGCCATTAATCCGAACCCCGGCGACGAGATCGTCACCACCTCGATAACTGACATGGGTGCGCTTGCTCCGATCCTTTACCAGGGTGCCATTCCCGTCTTCGCCGAGGTCGATCCCCGCACTTGCAATATCACCGCTGAAGCCATCGCAGCGTGTCTTAGCGAGCGCACGCGCGCGATCATCGTGACCCATCTCTTCGGCAACCCATGCGAGATGCAACCCATCATGGAATTGGCAAACTCGCGGGGAATTCCCGTAATCGAAGATTGTGCGCAGGCGTTTTCGGCCGCCGTCGATGGCCGTCCGGTTGGCAGCATCGGCGCCATTGGATGCTTCAGCCTGCAGCAGGGCAAGCACATTACCACTGGCGAGGGCGGCATGGTTACGACCAACGATGACGCACTGGCGCGCCACATGTTTCTCTACATCAATAAGGCATGGGGCTATGGCGACGCGAATCCCGACCATTATTTCCTCGCTCTCAATTACCGGATGAGCGAGCTACAGGGAGCGGTAGCGCTTGCGCAGATGGATAAGCTCGATACCTCCGTCAGCAATCGCATCGCCGCGGCGCATTGCTTGACGCAAAAGCTCGCCAGCGTGGAGGGCATCGAGACTCCCTTCGTCGCCCCCGGCGCTGTGCATACTTATTGGAAGTATTGCCTGCGCGTCGATAAGAGCCGAATCGATGGCGGCGCGCTCGGACTTGCCGCCCACCTGAAGGCGCGAAACATCACCTGCGCGCCACGTTACATCCAGAAGCCTGCATTCATGTGCCAGGTCTTCCAGCAGCAGCGCACGCTAGGCGACAGCCGCTGGCCTTTCACACTCGCACGCCCTGAAGTTGTGCCCTATCGCCCGGAGCGCTATCCCCTGACCTTCGCGGCGCTCGACCAGATTCTTGTTCTTCCGTGGAACGAAAACTACACCACCGAACATGTCGATTACATCGCGGAGTCGGTGATCGCCGCTGCTCGCGAAGCGAGGTGCGCTTAGTTATGCCTAACCGATTACGATTTGGAATGGTCGGCGCCGGACGCATCGCGCAGACCTATGCGCAGGCTTTCGCCGACACGCAGCACGCAGAACTCGTCGCGGTCGCCGATATTCGCAAAGAGGCGGCAGAGGCGATGGCAAGCGGCATGAACTGCCAAAGCTTCGAGCGCTACGAGGAGATGGCGACCAGCGCGGCTCTCGATGCGGTTGTCGTCTGCACGCCTCCGGCCACTCACGCCAGGGTCGGCTGTTACTTTCTTCAACACAAGGTCAACGTCCTTTGCGAAAAACCTCTCAGCATCGATAGCTCCAGTGCGCGTCTCATGCTGACCACCGCCAGTGAAAACGGCGTCATCCTCACCATGGCCTCGAAGTTCCGCTATGTCGATGACGTCGTCCGCGCTCGCAGCGTCGTAGCCTCTGGACTGATCGGCGAGGTGATCCACTTCGAAAACACCTTCGCAGCTCACGTGGATATGGCAAGCCGCTGGAATGCCGACGTAGCCATCAGCGGCGGAGGCGTCCTGATCGATAACGGTACCCACTCGGTCGATCTTATGCGTTACTTTCTCGGACCCATCGCCGAGGTTTATGTTGTCGATGGCAAGCGCATCCAGGGACTGCCGGTCGAGGAGACGGTGCACATGGTCGTTCGCACCACGACCGGAGTCACCGGCAGCATCGATCTCTCATGGACCATTAATAAAGATGCAAGTTACATCAGCATTTATGGTTCGCGGGGAACGATCTACATCGGCTGGAGCGAATCGAAGTATCGCGAGTCATCCAAGCCAGGATGGGTCGTCTTCGGCAGCGGTTATGACAAGCTTCAGGCCTTCCGCAGTCAATTGGACAACTTCGCTCTTGCCGTGCAGGGAGAGCAGCCACTGCTGATCACCGCCGAGGACGCCATGGCCTCTGTTCGCGTCATCGAGAGCGCCTACCGTTCTCTTCGTCAGAATCGCTGGATGTCCGTCAACGGCAAGTCCGACCCCATCCCCGGCCTTGCCACAGTTGCCGGAGGCTGAGATGAGAGCACCCGCTGCGGCAGTTCGCATTCATCCCACGGCGCTGATCGAGGAGAACGTCGTCATCGGCGCAGGCAGCTCGATCTGGGATAACGTCCACATCCGTCACGGCGCATCGATCGGCGAGGAGTGCATCGTCGGCGATAAGAGTTACATCGCTTACGATGTCCGCATCGGCAATCGTGTAAAGATCAATGCTTTCGTTTACATCTGCAATGCAGTGACGATCGAAGATGGCGTAATGATCAGCGCCGGCACAATCTTCACCAACGATCGTTTTCCGCGCGCAACCACGCCTGATCTCCGGCAACTGCGCTCCTCCGATCCCGACGAGCATACCTTTCCAACGCTGGTGCGCGAGGGCACAACGATCGGTGCCGGCTCCGTAATTGGAAATAACATCACCCTTGGACGCTTCTGCATGGTCGGAATGGGTTCGGTGGTAACTCGCAGCGTGCCGGACTTTCATCTCGTGATGGGTTCGCCCGCGCGCTCGGTTGGAGTTGTCTGTCGCTGCGGCCAGCTCGTCTGCCACATCGATCGCGCCGTAACTGCGTCCACTCTTGTCTGCCCAATCTGCTCGCTTCGTTATTTCATTTCCGATGGCAATGTTACCGAATCTCAGCCCCGCGCAGCTTGATTCCTCGCCGCGCGGCGCTCCCATCCGCTGGGCCGTTCTCGGCGGCGGGCTGCTGGGAATGGTGCTCGCAATGCGCCTTGCGCAGCACGGCCACCGCGTAACCTTATACGAAGGCGCGCCTGCACTGGGCGGGCTCGCCAGCGCGTGGAGCTTAGGCTCGATCGTCTGGGACCGCCATTATCACGTAACCCTCCTCTCCGATCGCTACGTGCGTGCGCTTCTCGCCGAGCTTCGTCTGGAAGACGAGATGCGCTGGTCGACCACCCGCACCGGGTTCTACACCGATGGCACGCTTTACTCGTTTTCCAACGCAATCGACTTTCTTAAGTTTCCGCCTCTGGGATGGATTGATAAGGCCCGGCTGGCGGCCACCATTCTCTACGCCTCACGGCTGAAGAGCTGGCAGAAACTGGAAAGCGTCACCGTCTCTGACTGGCTTCGCCGCTTGTCAGGCTCACGCACCTTTGACCGCATCTGGCTGCCATTGCTGCGTGCCAAGCTGGGAGAGAACTATCGCAAAGCCTCCGCCGCTTTCATCTGGGCGATCATCGTTCGGATGTATGCGGCCCGCGAGGCCGGAATCAAGCAGGAGCTCTTCGGTTACGTTTCCGGCGGCTACGCACGCACGCTCTCCGTCTTCGAGCAGGCGCTGCGCACGTTGGGTGTCGACGTACGATGCGGCAGCCCGCTTCGCGAGCTCTCACAGAGCGGCGGAAAGGTCGTGCTCGAGTTCGATGGCTCGCGTGAAAGCGCCGATGCCGCCGTCATGACCATGGCTGCTCCCCTGGTCCCGCGCCTCTGTCCGTCGCTTTCGGAAGCAGAGAAGAATGCGCTCCTGAGAGTTGAGTATCAGGGTATTGTCTGCGCTTCGCTGCTTCTGAATCGGCCTCTTTCTCCTTATTACATCACCAACATCACGGACGGCTGGGTCCCGTTCACCGCTGTCATCGAGATGTCTGCCCTGGTTGATCGCAGTTTCTTTAACGGCAAGTCGCTCGTCTACCTTCCGAAATACGTTGATCCCGCGGACCCGCACTTTCAACTCAGCGACGATCAACTTCGCGAGCTGTATTTCGCCGCGCTCGCCCGCATGTATCCGCATTTCCGGCCCGAGGATGTATGCGCATTCCGCGTCTCCCGCGTCCGTTACGTCTTCCCGATCTCTACGCTTCATTATTCGCAGCACATTCCCGCGATGCGCACCTCGCTTCAGAATGTTTTTGTCGTAAATTCCTCGCAGATCGTGAATGGAACGCTGAACGCAAACGAAACGATTTTGCTGGCCGAGCGCGCTGCCGCCCTGCTCGTCAATCATTCCTCCGGAGGCACCCTTGAAAGACAAGCCATTAGCGAGTCTGTCGCTTGATCTCGACAATCAGTGGACTTACATGAAGATTCACGGCGATGCGGGCTGGCAGTCTTTTCCGACTTACCTTCCTACGACCGTCCCGCGAATTCTGAATCTGCTTGCCGAGCGCGGCCTGACCATCACCTTCTTCGTCGTCGGTCAGGATGCGGCGCTGGACGGGAACGCAGCGGCACTCGCCGCGATCGCCGCCGCGGGACACGAGATTGGCAATCACTCCTTCTCTCACGAGCCCTGGTTTCATCTTTATGACGCGCAGCGTTGCGAAGACGAGATCGGGCACGCCGAGGAGTGCATTGAGCGCGTCACCGGCCAGCGGCCGCTGGGATTTCGCGGCCCCGGCTTCAGTTGCTCCGATGCGCTGATCTCTGTTCTTCTGCGCCGTGGCTATCTGTACGACGCCAGCAGCTTCCCGACTTTTCTCGGACCTCTGGCGCGCCTTTATTACTTCCTTCACATGAGCGCCCTCGACAAGAAAGAGCGCGAGCGGCGCAAGCGCCTCTTCGGAACCCTTCGCGACGGCTTCGCCACCCTCCGTCCGCACCTCCGCCGATCCGGCACGCTGGAGCTTGTCGAAGTTCCCGTCACCACCATGCCGTACTGCAAGCTTCCTTTCCACGCCAGCTACATTCTCTATCTCAGCACCTTCTCGCGCACGCTGGCCCTCAGCTATTTCCGCTTCGCGCTTGCCGCCTGCCGCACCGCCGGAATCCAACCCTCTCTGCTGCTTCATCCGCTCGACTTCCTCGGATGCGACGACGTCTCCAGTCTCTCTTTCTTCCCGGCGATGAGTCTTCCGGGCGAACACAAGGTTGCGCTGATGGGCGAGCTTCTCGATCTCTTCTCGCGCGAGTTTACCGTGCTTACGATGCGGCAGCATGCATCACTTGCGCGCACACATCTTTCTCCTTCCGCTGCCGGAGAGGCGATCCCTTACCAGCAGGCGAGGCAGTAGCGCAGGTAACGTGGCCGCAATCTTCTCTGACGTCCGAGCCTGGCTCAACCCGAACGTGTGGCGGCGCGCGCACCACGGCTCGCTGCGCGCCCGCTTCGCCCGCGGAGCCTGGTGGTCCACCATTGCCGCGGGCTCATCGCGAGCGATCATGCTGCTGGCCGCAGTTGTCTGCGGACGCGTCCTCGGACGCACCAGCTTCGGCGAACTCGGCATGATCCAGAGCACCGCCGGCGTCTTCGGAGTCTTCGCCGGATTCAACCTCGGCATCACAGCCAACCGGTATTTGGCCGAGCTCCGCTCAACCGACCCTCAGCGCGCGGGAAGAATCCTGGCGCTTTCAAGCCTTGCCGCCCTCTGCGGCGGATCGCTGCTCGCGCTTGCGCTCGTGATTTCTGCGCCGTATCTTGCCGCGCACACACTGGCCGCGCCGCAATTGGCACGCACGCTCGCAATCAGCTCAGGACTGATCTTCTTCGGCGCGATGAACGGCGTGCAGGCCGGAGCTCTCGCGGGCTTCGAGTCCTTTCGCGACCTTGCTCGCGTAAACGTCTGGGGAGGCGCAGCCGGTTTCTTGCTGATCACCACCGGGGTGCGCTTCGGCGGAGTTGCCGGCGCAACCTGCGGCTACGTCGGCGCAGCCGCTGTCAACTGGCTGATCGGCCACTTCATCCTTCGCCGCAAGTGCGCTTTCTACGGCATCCCGCGCACGCTGCATCGCTGCCTCAGCGAGTGGCCGATCCTGCTGAAGTTCAGCGCGCCTGCGTTTCTCTCCTCCGCGCTTCTTGCGCCGGCGCTCTTCGCCTGCAACGCATTTCTCGTCCACCAGCCCGCGGGCTATTCATCGCTCGGAATCTTCACCGCCGCCGATCGCTGGCGCGTCGCTCTTCTCTTCCTGCCGAATTCCATCATGGCCATGGTCTTTCCGATGCTCTTCAATCTGCGCGGAGCGCGCAATCAGCAGGGCTTCCGTCGCGTCTTTCAGGCCAATCTTGCCGTCAATCTTGCCGCCGTTATTCTCCCCGGGGCTCTGATCGTCGTGCTCTCGCCACTCATCATGTCCGCCTACGGCAGCGCCTACAGGGAAGGCTGGCGCGTGCTGGCCGTGCTGGCCGTCGCCGCCATTCCTCAGTGCCTAAATTCCGTACTCGGACAGACCGTCGTCGCTCGCTCCATGTGGCTTCGGTTCGCCTTCGATCTTATGCTCACGGCGATTCTCATCTCCTCTGCGCACCTGCTCATTCCGCGACTGGGTGCGCTGGGACTGGCCTGCGCCAACTTCATCGCCTATACCGCGACCACCATCGGACTCGCCATCTTTGTCGCTGGCAAGCGCTCGCCTCTTCGCGATCGCGCCGAAGAAGGGACTGCGGCTTGAGGCGCATCGCTCCGTTGATCTTCTACTGCATCGTCCTCGCCCTGTTCGCGGCTTTTGCGCTGCGCACTCCTAAGATGGGCACATGGGATATTCTTCCCTACATCGCCAACGCCGAGGCGCTCCGCAACAACGACTTCATCCATCTGCACCGCTACGCCTACGCGCAGTTGAAGCAGCACACTCCCTCGACGAACTTCGCCGATCTCACGCAGTCGAGCGAGTATCGCCGCAAGACCGCCGCCGATCCTGTGCTCTTCGGAACCGGGCTGCAGTTCTACAGCATCCGGCCGCTTTACATCATGGCTCTGCGACTTGGTGTCGCGCTTGGAGCGAACCCCGTGCGCTCTGCCGGACTCATCGCCGCGCTCTCCTACTTTCTCAGCGGCCTTGTCGTCTTTCTCTGGCTCCGCGCGCACACGCCCGCATGGCTCGCAGTCGTTGCATCGCTGCTGCTTATGCTCAGCTACCCGGTCCTGCTCGACGGGCGCCTGTACACTCCCGACGCCATGGCCGCATTCGCCATGCTCTGCTCAGCGTACCTGATCTTTGAGCGCGAGCGAGTGCTCCCCGGGCTTGTAATTCTGCTCGCCGGCATCTTCGTTCGCACCGATGTCTGCGTCTTCGTCGGATTCACCCTGCTCGCCATGACGCTCGCCGACAGCCCGCGGACCAGGCTCACGCGCTTGCAGGCCGCTGTTCTGATCTGTGTTGCCGCGGCCAGTGTTCTCGCGATCAATCACTTCGCCGGAAACTACGGCTACGCCAGCCTGATGCACAATCAATTCGTCGGTGAGAGCGACCCGCCCGACGCGCCTTACTCTGTCACCCCGGCTCTTTATCGCCGCGCTCTCGCATCTAACTCGGGAATGCCGGCCGCACTTCACGGATACATCTTCATCTTCCTGCTGATCGCCCTGCTCGCCGCCATCCGGAAGCGAACGGCGATGCGCGATCTGGCCTTCGTCGCGCTGCTTACCGCGGCGACACACTTCGTTTTCTTCCCTTATTTTCACGATCGCCTCTTCGTGGGCGAATATCTGCTCTTCGCAGTTACCGCCGTAGCCACTCTCAACGTTCCCTTCGCCAGGGCGCTTCGTCCGGAGCACGGCAGTGTCAGCCAGCTTGCTCCGCTGGAGATCGCCTCCATCGATCCAAAGCGCGAAGTTTCAGACCACCCTAAGAGCGCCTGACCGAATCCACACTATCAGCGGGGAGGCAACCCGCCTTCGAGGACGTGCCGCAATGAAAAGACTTCTTCTCCAGCCGCTCGCATTCTCCCTGCTGCTCGCAGCCACGGCCGCGCTCTGCTCCGCTCAAATCGCTCCCGGAGATCCGCGCCCGAGCACCGACTCGGCCGACGACTCCCTGTCCCCGCGCATCAATCTTACTGGCGCTCCTAAATCGACGGATCAGGGCGGCCCTGCGCCGGGCGCGAACATTCAGCCGCTCGCGCCGAATGACTTCAGCCACCCCACCCGGCAGAACAGCAGCGCAGATCAGCAGCCGGTTCAACCCGCGCCTGTGGCCGCCGCTCCGCCCGTTGGCTCCATCAACAATACTTCCGTCTCACAGACCGCTCAGCCTCCCGGATGGCAGCCGCTGCTTCCGCCAAAACCGGCTGCTCCGCCCGCAAACTCTTCGAGCATCAATAACTCCTCGCATGCAGCGAACAACGCCGCGTCCCCTCCAGTCGGAGCCGCTCCAGCCAGCATGGCATCGAATGCCGGCGCGTCCTCCCCAGGCGCAACCGCTACGAACACCCAGCCCCCCGCTGGAGCCACCGGCTCTGCGCCCTCCAATCTGCTCATCGGCAAGGGTGACCTGCTCGAGGTCGATGTCTACGCCGCGCCGGACTTCGACCGCAATGTTCGCGTCGACGGCAACGGCAACGCAACGCTGCCGATGATCGGCCCCGTGAAGGTGGAGGGCCTCACAGCCTTGGAGGCCGAGAATATGATCGCAAAGACGCTGGCCGATGGAGAGTTCTTCAACAATCCGCAGGTCACGGTCTTCGTCAAGGAGTACGCCACCCAGGGAATCACCGTCATGGGTGAGGTGCAGCATCCCGGAATCTATCCCGTGCTGGGGCCACGCACCCTCTTTGACGCCATCTCGCTCGCCGGCGGCCTGACGCCCAAGGCCGGGAACTCCGTCACCGTGACGCGACGTTCGGCTCCGCGCAGCCCGACCAGTTTCAAGCTGGGCAAGGGCGGCGGTGACTCGATGGAGAGCAACGTCGACATCTTCCCCGGCGACACCGTAGTCGTCGCCACGGCGGGAATTGTCTACGTCGTGGGCGCGGTGCGAACTCCCGGCGGCTACATCATGGATAACGGCAAGATGACACTTCTGCAGGCGCTGGCGATGGCGCAGGGCACCAGCAGCACCGCCTCGATGAACCACGCCCGCCTTGTTCGCAAAACTCCTACTGGGCAACAGGAGATGCCGCTCGCCCTGAACAACATCGTCACCGGCAAGCAGTCGGATATCCCGCTACAGCCCGACGACATCGTCTTCGTTCCAAACAGCGCCAGCAAGTCCGCCATGCGGCGCGGCCTTGACGCCGCCGTACAGACTGCCGTCGGTGTCGCCATCTATCATCCTTACTGAGAGGAGGACCGATTATCTCCGCTCTGGAGAGATCGTCCAATCCGTACTTCGGTTCGACGTGACGTTTGGCGGTGGCAAACAATCCTTCTCCCACATTGGACGGAGCCTTTCGGGGCTCCGTTCTCTTTCCAGCTCTGGCCGCGGCTTTCGCACTCTTCTTCTGCACCTGCGGAGGCTCACGAGGCCGGCAGTGACACCGTGACTGTCTCGGGACTCGTCGTAAACAACAACATCCTGGCGGAAAGCGGCGTGGGAATCGAGGCCAACATCGGAGGACTGGGAGATGGAAATGTCTACAGCAACAATCTCGTCTGGCAGAATGGCATGAATATGGATCTCGGGCCGGGCCAGTCTCCGGCGAATACCGTCTCGGGCCAGTCGCCAAACTTCGTCAATGATGTCGAGAGCTCCCAGCGCGACTTTCACCTTCAGGCGGGAAAGTCCAGCAATCGATGCCGGCACCTCGCAGGATGCGCCATCGACAGACTTCGACGGCTGCTGTTTTGACATTGGAGCCTACGAGTGGCATCCGTAGCACAGTCAGGCAGCGGCAGGTTGGGTCTCCTCCTCCTGCTCGTGATGGCGCAGCCCACTCTGGAAGCCGTACTGCTCCAGCGCCGGCGCATGCTTGGCCTTCAGCCAGGCGATCGCCTGCTGCCGCGCGCGCTTGATCTCCTCGGCGCCCATTCGCGCTCGCATATTCTGCTGCGCAACCCTGCTTCTCGCGGCTATGTCTTTACACACGGTCTCCGCCACCAGGAACCACATCAGCGCACCGGCCTGACTGGCGGGAACTCCGCGGCCGTCGCGATACATCTCCGCGATCGTGTATGCCGTCACCCCGCACTTTTCCGCCGCCTGCCGGTACCAGGAAAACGTCGAAGCATCATCCCGGAACGGATCCACGCTAACCGGCTCCGGACGCTCGCTCAACTGGTTTACCGCGTACAGGATCAACTCGACGCGGTTGGCGACGCCAAGCTTCTCGAAGATGCGGAAGAGATAATTCTTCACCGTGTGTTCGCTGAGCTTCAACTGGCTGGCGATCTCGCGATTGCTCAACCCTTCGGCAACTCCTGCAACCACATCCTGCTCGCGGCTTGAGAGCAGCGCCGATCCCTTCGCATCCACCAGCTTCATCGGAATCCGGCCGCTGAGGCTTTCCAGCAGGAAGCCGGTCTCCGTGCTCGACGCCCACACCTGTCCCCGATGCACGCTCCACATGCACCGGGCCAGCAATTTGGAGGAATCGTTTCGGCAGAAGATTCCACGCGCCCCCGCTCGGAAGACCTCCATCACGACCTCGCGCTCGGTCGAATCGACAAGAACCACCGCCTTCGCGTCCGGACGAAGCGACTTCAGCCGGCGGACAAAATCGATTCCTTTCATCGGACCGTCGACCAAATTGGCGCTCACCAGCGAGACGTCGGCCACCGCCGCCTCTTCGGCGCTTACGGCATCGTCCGACAGCAGTTCGAAGCGGGGGTCGCGCGCCAGCGTGTTACGCAATAGCTGTGTTCCCATGCGATGGCAGTCAAAAACGAATAACTTTACAGGGAGGGTCGCTGACTTCGACTTTGATTGCATGTTCTGATCCGTCTCAAAAGGGCCGCTTTCGCGGGATAAGAGGTGCATATCCTTCGCCGGGATGCACCCGTGTCCTTATTTCACCCTGCACGGAAAAAATGTTTTACAAACGCCGAGTGCAAATCCTTGCGCTTATTGTGGACTGAGCAGGAAAACCCTGGTGCCCGCCTGATGTATATGGCGATCTTCCTGAACCTCCTGGTGACGACCCAGTTCCGGCTCGTCGATCCCGAAGGCGACGATCTCCCCCTTGTCGTTGATTGCAAAAGCGCCTGTCAGAACCAGCGTCGGCCGCGCGCCTTCCACCATCGTATTAAGGTCCACCACTCCCGTCGACTTCGACCAGATCACCGCGCGCGTTCCCAGCGAGCTGCCCGAGCTCCCCACGATCTGTCCAGAGCTGTTGATTCCGAACGCCTCACTATAGTTGCCCCCCTCCAGTGTTTCCAGCGCCTGCATCCCTGTCTTCGCGCTCCAGAGAAATGCGTGAACCCCGCGGCTTCCCTCTGACGCTCCTGTCACCATGCCGGCGTCGTTGATCATGTTTGCGCGGCTCGATGCGTCGCCGGGAAGCACGCCGAGGTTTTCCATCTTTCCTCCGCTCCACAGCACCGCGCGCGAGCCCTCCGGCGAGGACGAGTAGCCGACCACCTGGCCGTAATCGTTCAGTGCGCGGGCCTCGCTCCACTCCGCGCCCGAAAGCGCTCCCAGATCCACAACCCGTCCCTTCGTCCACAGAGCCGCATGCATCCCGCAGCGGCCGGCTACATCTCCAGCCCGGTCGATGGCATAGGACTGGCTGGAAGTGGTTCCGGGCAGCAGCGGCAGCATGTACATTCCGCCCGAGCTCGTCCAGGTGAAGCCCGCCATCGAATTGCCTGTATTCGACGTTCCCACTACCACGCCGGCGTCGTTGATGCCGAAGGCCTCGCTGATCTCCCCGCCCGCGAATCTTCCCAGGTCACGCATTCCGTCGCTCGCCTGCCAGAGAAACGCATGGCGCTGGCTCCCGTAGACGAAGCCCGAGCCGCCCACAACCTGCCCCTTCGAGTTCAGCCCGTGCACTCGCCCGCCGCCGCCGCGTAGAGAGCCCAGATCAGTGATGGTATAGGCCTTCTGCGCCATTGCCGGCGCTGCAACTACCAGCAGCACGATGCCCAGAATCGTCTTCGCAGCGACCGTAACGCTCCACTTCATCGTCTTTCTGCTCCTAGTGATTCGTAAACGTCAGTGTCGCCGTTGAGCCGGTCGGCACCGTGACATTCTCGCTTTTCATCAGAATTGTATGAACCGAGATGTAGGGCAGGTTTTCTGAAGCAGGCCAACTGCCTTGCGCCGCCGCGTCCACAGTCGTCGAGAATCCTGGCGAACTCAGCTTCATGCGGTTTGGGATTCAACTACCCACGGCAGGGTTGTCGTGATTGCGGCAGTAACGAACACCTAATCACAGCAAGAAATATGGCACCTGAGATAAGGTGCCAGCAGAGCAGCTCTCATTTCGCCAGCGAATTCAGCTCACCTTTCTCTTACCGCTCTTGCAAGCTCGCGTAACAGCAACTCTGTCTCTTCCCATCCGATGCAGGCATCGGTGACGCTCTGTCCATAGACGAGCGCCTTTCCATCAACCAGCTTCTGCGCACCTGCAACCAGGCTGCTCTCGATCATCACTCCCAGAATGCGCTGCTCTCCGGCGGCAATCTGTCCAGCCACGTCTCGGCAGACCGCGCCCTGCTGCGTGTGATCCTTGCGGCTGTTGGCGTGGCTGCAATCGATCATCACCTGTGGACGCAGCTTGTGCTTTTCCAGGCGCGCGCAAACTTCGGCGACGGCCTCGGCCGTATAGTTCACCGATTTTCTCCCGCCGCGCAGGATCACGTGCGTCTCTGGATTTCCCGTGGTCACGAAGATCGCCGATTGCCCGTACTTCGTGTGTCCGAGAAAGGTATGCGGATTCGCCGCCGAGAGCATCGCCTCGATGGCAATCTGCACATCGCCTGAGGTCGCGTTCTTGAATCCCACCGGGCAGGAGAGCCCCGAGACCAGCTCGCGATGAATCTGGCTCTCCGTCGTGCGCGCCCCAATCGCACCCCAGCTCACCAGTCCGGCAACATACTGCGGCGAGATCATATCCAGGAACTCGGTTCCCGACGGAACGCCCATCTCCGCGAGGTCCAGCAGCAGATGCCGCGCCAACCGCAGCCCATCATTGATTTTGTAGGACTGATCCAGGTAAGGATCGTTGATCAATCCCTTCCATCCGATCGTCGTGCGCGGCTTCTCGAAGTACACGCGCATTACGATCAGCAGCTCTCGCCCGAGCTCCCCGCTCATCTCCTTCAAACGTCCGGCATATTCGCGCGCCGCCTTCGGATCGTGGATCGAGCAGGGCCCTACCACTACGATCAGCCGCCGGTCGCGCCCGGCCAGAACATCGCCGATCGCCTTGCGCGCCTCAAAGACAGTCGCCGAGGCCGCATCCGTCATTGGCAGCTCTTCCTCCAGAAAAACAGGAGGCAGCACGACCTTCGTCCACTTGATCCTTAAATCATCGGTTGCGTGAAACATAGAAAAGTATCGATCGATGCACGGCAACTCGCCGTGCCGCGCCCTTCCTCCAGCCGCCAGGCCGGTTTCCATTTTGCGGAATGTAAGAGCGTAAAACGGATTTGTCCGCTCTGCAAGCAGCCGATCGACAGCGCCAGAGAAGTCAGGCCGCGCCCCGATTACTACTTCGTCTCGCTCTGCGCCATCGCAGCCAGCCTCTTTGCGCCCTCGCGGAGCTTGTATTTCTGCAGCTTTCCGGTCGAGGTCTTCGGCAGCGGTCCAAAGACCACCGTTCGCGGAGCCTTGAAATGCGCCATGTTTTCGCGGCAGAAGGCGATGATCTCCTCCTCTGTCGCCAATTCGCCGTCTTTCAGCGTAACGAAAGCGCAAACCGTCTCGCCCCACTTCTCATCCGGCTTGGCCACCACGCCGGCCTCCAGCACCGCGGGATGCCGATAGAGCACGCTCTCCACTTCGATCGTTGAGATATTCTCGCCGCCGGAGATGATGATGTCCTTCAGCCGGTCTTTCACCTCGATGTAGCCGTTCTCGTGCATCACGCCGAGATCGCCGGTGTGGAACCATCCTCCGGCAAACGCCTCCTCGGTCGCGCGGGCGTTCTTCAGGTATCCGCGCATCACCGTGTTGCCGCGCATATAGATCTCACCCATCGTCTTGCCGTCGCGCGGAGCCGGTTCCAGCGTAAGCGGATTGCCCACCATCAGCCCCTCCAGCGTCACGTAAGACACGCCCTGCCGAGCCTTGAAGACCGCCTGCTCCGCTGCCGGAAGCGCGTTCCACTCCTCCTGCCACGCGCAGACCGTCACCGGCCCGTAGACCTCCGTCAGCCCGTAGACGTGCGTCACCTCGAAGCCGAGCGCCTGCATCTTCTCGATGATCGCCGCCGGCGGCGCCGCGCCCGCCGTCATGATCTTCACTCCCGCGCGAACCTCGCGACGGCTCTCCGCCGGAGCATTCACCAGCATCCCCATCACAATCGGAGCTCCGCACATGTGCGTCACCTTGTGATCGGCGATCGCGTCATACATTCCCTGCGCCGTCACCTGACGCAGGCAGATGTGCGTTCCCGCCATCGCCGTGATCGTCCACGGAAAGCACCAGCCGTTGCAGTGAAACATCGGCAGCGTCCACAGATACACCGGGAAGTGCGGCATTGCCCACGTCACAGCGTTGCCCAGCGCATTCAGATAGGCTCCGCGATGGTGATAGACCACTCCCTTGGGATTGCCCGTAGTGCCGGAGGTGTAGTTGAGCGAGATCGCCTGCCACTCGTCCTTCGGAAGCTCCCACGCATAATCGGCGTCGCCCGCGGCGATGAACTGCTCGTAATCCATCTCTCCCAGCCGCTCGCCGCCCTTGCCGCGAGGATCGTCGATATCGATCACCAGCGGCTTCGTCTCCATCCGCTCCAGTGCCTTGCCCACCACCGGGGCGAACTCCGTATCGGTGATCAGAATCTTGCTCTCGCTGTGCTGCAGGATGAACGCAATCGCCTCCGCATCCAGACGAATGTTCAGCGCATTCAGCACCGCGCCCGCCATCGGAATCCCGAAGTGTGCCTCCATCAGCTCCGGCACATTCGGAGCCATCACCGCGACGGTGTCGCCAACTCCGATGCCGCGTTTGTGCAAGGCCGAGGCCAGCCGGACGCAGCGCTCATACGTCTGCCGCCAGCTCCGTCTCAGCTCGCCATGCACAACCGCCGTGCGCTGCGGATACACCTCGGCCGTCCGGCGAATGAAAGACAGCGGTGAAAGTGCCAGGTAATTCGCGGCATTCTTGTCGAGAGCGATCTCGTAAGGATTCTGATTTGTCATGACTTTCCCCGGAGAGTGAAGTGCGCAAGAGATTACGCCAGCTTCGCCGCCGTGTAAAGCACTTCATTCGCCCTGCTCAAAGCTCCCGAGCGCCCGCATCAGCTCGGCGGTAAACTCCGCCGCCGCCCTGCTCTCGCCGTGCGGGCAGTGGCCGCCCTCGCCGATCAGCCTTATCGTCGCCGCGGGCAGCGCCCGCTGTACCGCCTCCATCTCGCCCGCGTCCGTCCTGGGATCGCCGGCTCCGTGAATCACCGCCACTGGTGGTTGCAGCGCTCCGAAGCGGTCGTCGTAGAGATCCTCGCCCTTCTCACCGGCCAGCGCGCAGATTTCCAGCCATGTCCGCCCCTCGGCCTGCAACAGCTCGCGCCAGTACGGCTCGCCGTGCTCGTGCGCCAGGATGGCCGAAATTCTTTCGCCGAAGCTCTCCGGACTGCTCACCATCTGCTCGAAGAACTCCTGCGAGCGCGCCTTGCGCCGCGCATAATGAAAAGCTTCCAGCACGATTCCCCGGCAGCGCTCCGGACGCATCAACCCCATCCATGCCGCAATCACCGATCCATCGCTGTGTCCCCACAGCACTGCCTTGTCTACGCCTGCGGCATCCATGAAGGCGAAGGTCTCCTCCGCTGCGCGCAGGTGAAAGTCCGCTGCAAAATCCGCCGGCTTGCTCGAAAGTCCGTAGCCGCTGCGGTCGGGAATCAGCACCCGATACGGCTTCAGCTCATGCAGTTGCTTGTTGATCGGATAGGCGTGGTATCCCCAGCCGCTGTGCAGAAAGACTAGCGGCCTGCCCTCGCCGAACTCGCGATAGTGAATCTCTGCGCCTCGCCGCGCCAGCGGCGAATACTCCAGCATCACGTATGGCAATCGTCGAATCTCCTCATCCCCGAGCAACCATACTGAGCTCTGCGCGCCGAGGGCGGCAAGCGGAATTTGCGTGCCTGTGACTTTAGTCGCTGTCGCCCCCGCGCTCGACCTGTAGCCTCATACTTGTAGTCCGACGAAAGGACGCCGACTTGCCTCCGTTCTGCAGTGACTGAAAGCTCCTTCACTGCAATAGCAAGGCCCCGGAGACTGTGCCTCCGGGGCCTTTTTCCTGCGCTATTCGCGGCTCAGCCTGCCTCGACTGTCACCAGCGGTTTTCCATCCTCGCCAAAGATCCGGTCCACGGCGAATCCTGCGCGCTCCCACCCCGCCAGTCCGCCCAGCAGCGGACGCACCCTTACCAATCCCAGCTCCTTCAACTGCCGCGCAACCTTCACCGCCGTCGCCTCATTGGGACAGGTGCAGTACAGCACAATCTCGCGGTCTTTCGGCAGCTCCTGCCAGCGTGACTCGACCTCGCTCGGATTCACCCGCAGCGCGCCGGGCAGCGTCCGCGGAGCCGTCAAGAATTCCAGCGGATGCCGCAGATCCACGATCACCGGCTCGTCACCTGCGGCAATCTTCTCGTGCAACTCTTGGGGAGTAACTCGCGCCATGCACAGCGAGTGCGCAAACTTTCGCCTCTCCCAATACCTGTGCGCCACCATCGCCGCCGAGATCACCAGCGCCGCCGCCAGCGCCCACGGCACGCTGATGGCAAACA
>Ga0326727_10004378_pt1 | contig 42597 bp, 60 predicted proteins | sample MB2enrmetagenome_FD_207643 | JGI IMG/M metagenome (GOLD analysis project Ga0326727, IMG submission 207643) | Lab enriched peat soil microbial communities from McLean, Ithaca, NY, United States - MB29MY | ecosystem: Environmental > Terrestrial > Soil > Wetlands > Peat | place: USA: New York...
GGTCGAGTGATTATGCGCAATGGCCAACGCTATCTCGACTTTTCCCCTCGTGAGAATTCCTTCGGCAAAAATCCCTGCAATCTGGATGTGCTGCCGATTCCTGAAGTAGCCAAGGAACCGGACTTCCTCGCGGAAGTAGTGGAACGCATCAAGAGCCGCCTGAATCAGCGCACCGCCGAGCAAGAGAAGGCCAGCGATGAACTGGCCGACTGGACCCTGGCGATCGAGGCTTACAGCGCCGTCGAAGAGTTCAACAAGAACCTGCCGGCCATCAAAAAAACAGCGCCTGCCGTGCAGTTGCTGGCTAGCAAACGCGCCAAGTCTCTTGGCTTCGTATACGACCCAAAGAAAATGCAGTTCGTTGAAAAGAAACAGCCCGCTGCGCAAGTCGCCTAGGAGGCTCCCGTGATCAGCGCATCGGTATCCAACATCGAACTGTTTCGGGATTGGAGCGCCAGCGAAGATTGCCCGTACTGTGGCGGCAACGGCTGCAGCGCGTGCGATAACCAAGGCTACCGTGACGCGGAATGGCTGCTGAAGCGGCTCCGCGGCGAAGAACCGGAAAGCCAGCAAATGAAAGCTGGGAGCGCGTTACATAGCTTTCTCGAAAACGCGAATCCCGACACCGACGCTTATACCCTCGAAGGGGAATTCGAAGGCAGTTACTACCGCTTCGACTTCAATTGCGATTGCCAGATCGTTTGGCAGCCGATGCGCGAATTGTCCGTTGAAAAAGAATACGGCGGCCTCCTAGTGCGCGGCCGCGTGGACGGCATCAACGGCAAGCGCATTACCGACTATAAAACCACCTCGCGCTTCGACCCAGAGCATTTGTTCGAAGGCGTGCAGTGGCGGTTCTACCTCGACATGATGGCCGCCGATGAATTCCAGTGGGTTGTGTTCGTCCTGAAAGAATTCGGTGCTCCGGGCTGCTATGAAATCAACCAAGTCCACGATCTGCGCCAGCATCGCTATCCCGGACTGCATGAGAGTTGTGCAGCGATAGCGAAAGCCTACGAAGCGTTTGTATCCGCACTGCCACCGGAACGCTGGCAGAGAAAGAGTTTGCTGCAGCAGCCGCCCGCTGCAGCATAAAACCTTCGGGCGAGAGAAAACGCTCGAAGTAATGCCGAAAAGGGGAGCCGGGGATAAACCTTCACATCTTTCCGGCTCCCTGACAGAACAAATTTGATCTTCAGGTCGCCTGCTCCGTCCGCAGCGCCTGGAGCAAGCAGGGGAGCTGGGGTGAGTTTGGCTGGGACTTCAGCTCCCCGAAAGGGGGAAAGAGAAATGGCAATACGAGGCAATGCATTGAGCAGAACGTTGTAGTTTTTCCGAGAAGAGCCGGATTTAGACGTGGTGCGGCTAGCGCTTGCCCGCGCACAGGAGATCGTGAATGAGCGGCGGGGGGAGTTGGGCACGGCAGCTCCGCGTGCGAGGCGTGGGCGGAAGCCCAAGGCCCCGGTAGCGGAAGTCAAGGCCAACGAGTCTCTGGCGTCGGCATAGAGGAGTGGACCAATGCAAGGGGACCTACCAACGCCAAGCGAATTAGGCTGCCGACTGCTTCTCATGGTGGCGCGGAACGCGAGTTGTCGGCTCACCTACGAGCAGGATCGCTCCCCGCTCACACCGCAAGAACTGCTCAGAATCCGAGACGTAATCACCGGCTACCTCGTGGCGCTGTGCGAGGAGCAGAAAGTGGGGGCACATGAGAGCGGCTCCAATTAAGTTCGTCGGCTGCAAATCCGCAGAGCATTTCGCGGAATACGAAGCACGCGAGGAGCAGCGACAGAAAGAAGCGCTAGACCGTTTCTACAAGCTGAATGCGCGACCGAAACGCATTTGCCTCACGAAGCGGGAAGCGAATTACCTGCTGATCGGCGTGCTCATCGTTTCGCTGGCCCTGGGCCTCGGCTTCTGGTGGGCACTCACCTCGCTGATTGATTTCCTAGCAGACACTAGCACGCTTGGCGCAGTCGCTGTGCTGTTTGGATTGTGGCTCGGGCTTGGGCTGATCTTCGCCTTGGTGTGGGGACAATTCTGCCGCGCAGGTCGCGGCGAATAGCAAAAAAATTTCGTTTTCGAGTTTCGTAATTTTTTCTCGGCAGTTTGGTTTACGGGGAATCACTGAGGGAGGGCTTAGGCGGTGAGTGATCCAGGCATCGGCAGGTTAAACGACATAATTTCTATCGCAATCCAGTTCCAAGGCTACATCCAAGATCTTCACAAGCAGCGCGAAATTTATATGAGCAAGCGGTATTTCGAACGCTCACCGACCGCTATTGAGATGGTGTGGCTCGAAGCTGGCCAATTCTTGTTTGAAGCCTTGGAGCTGCCCGGCGTCCCGACAGAGGCAGAGTGTGAAGCAAAACGGGTCCGTGGCGAGTGGTTTCGGCTTTCCAATGATGAAATCTCGGACCTGATTATCGAATTGTCGGCTGGTGAAGCATGAGCGGGCTAGTGGCCGGCAAAGTGTGGCACTCAAATCTGCCGCGAGACATTAAGGCGCTTGCTGCCTGTTTGGCCGATGAAGCCAATGACCGGGGCGAGGGAATTTATCCATCTATAGCCTACATTGGGTGGAAGCTTTCCACCAACACGCGGACCGTTCAGCGCATGATGGCCCAACTGCGGGCTGACGGAATTTTGCAAAAAATCGGGGTTAAGCGCTTTGGCCGGATCATCGTTCCGGTTTACCGCCTAATAGTCGCAAAGCTACCCAAAAGGGCGCCTTGGCGCGGACGAGAGGGCGACGATGAAGACATGACTCCACAGTCACCCGTTCCTATGGAATTACCGAGCAAAACTTGTGGAAAAGATGGACGGGGTGACTCTGAAGACGTGACTAAATTGCTTCCACGGGGTGACTTAGCTTTGTCACCCAACCCGTTAGATATACCCGAAGAGAAGAATAAGAAAAACCTAGGACCGCAAAAAACGCGGTCCAGTCCCCAACAAAAACGCTTCGCAATTATCGGAAAACTCGCGCGTAAAGCGGAAACAATTCTAGAGAACTTGCCAGATTACACTGACGGGGATCTAGCCGAAATCCTGAAGACATGGGCGGCGGGAGAAGGCATCCCGTACTTTGATGCTTGGCCCGATGCGGCGCCTCCGATTGAGCAGGCGATCACGATAGCTCGAGAACGCGTGAAGGTGGCCTGATGAAGCGCAAGCGCAAGATGCACAAACGGCTGGGCAAGGTTGAATGCGCGAAGTGCCGAGGCTACGGCTTAAAGTTCTGTCCTACGCGCAACCAGATGGTGCGCTGCAACTGCAGGCAGCCAGTAATAGAAGAAAGGCCAAGGTACGCAGATAACTGAGTTTCGTTGCCAAAGGTGACGATTGGAGGAAAAAGTGAAAGACGAAGAACCTGTAAGTTTGGGGAACATCTGTGGGGGTGCCATCGAGGAAGTGTTTCAGCGCGAATTTGCCGCCATTCTGGCAAATATCGCAGATGTGAACACTAATGCGGAGGCCAAGCGCAAGATCACACTCGAATTCACCATCAAACCATTTGAGGACCGTTCCGGTGCGCAGATCACTTTCGACTGTAAATCAAAGACAGTCCCGGTGTCTCCGGTTAAGGGTCAAGTGTTTCTGAATCGCCAGGGGGCGCGGATCGTCGCCATCGCGCACGATCCCAAACAGGCCCGCTTATTCAATCCTTCCGAGCCGCCGGCGACTAAGCCGAGCTGACTCGCGCAACGCTAAAAAAGAAAAAGAGAGGAAACGAAGCAATGCTTGCAGAATTTGTCACGAAGATTCTATCGCTCGGAGCGCCTAATATCCACGAAGTCGGTGAGCTTCAATACAGCGACAAGGAACTGAAGCTCTTGCTTCCGCCACAGGTGAAGTCGGTGGACTGCTCGACGTTGCAGGGGCTCGTCGATTTGTGGGCAGGCGAACTGGATGACGCGCAGACCCATGGGGATTTGCTCGTGCACATCGTATCGCCCACTGAGGTGCACCTGCTCAGCCGCGAGTCGGATAACTTTGGACGCCGACGCCTGTGGGCTCGAGCAGATTATCCAAAATGCACCACCTTCCCGTTTGGCGCTTGGCTAGATCCCGAATCGTTCATCATCGCCGCACAGCAAAATTTCCAACGCGTCAAAATTGAATCGGGCGATGGCTTCGCGCACGACTTGGATTATGTGCTCAGCGTGGCATCGAAGATCACCGCGGAGCATGCCGCCGAAAATGTGGATGACGGCTTTGCCCAGCGCGTCGCAGTTAAGCAGGGAATTGCCCTTAAAGCAGAAACCATCCTGAAGCCGATGGTGAATCTCGCGCCCTACCGCACCTTTGCAGAAATCGACCAAGTCATTTCGCAATTTGTCTTTCGTGCGCGGATCAACAATGGAGTTGCGGCACTCGCTCTGTTCGAAGGCGACGGTGGGCGCTGGAAGATTGGCGCAACTGCAGCCATCAAAGCGTGGTTGGAGCCGAAGTTTGGCGAGGTTCCCATTATTGCGTGAGTCTCATGGGTTCCCAGCCCCAATGCGGAGTCACCGAAGAATTCCAGACTGGCAATGCAGTCTGCTCGCTTCCTGCTGGTCATTCTGGAAATCACCAAGCGAAGACAGCGCACGGAATTTATGTGTGGTGGAACAGCGTTTCAAACCCTCAGCGTCCGGAAGCAATCGGCGTGAGTCGGGACAAGCAGCCGTGAGTTGCCCCATGCAGGTCTACACCAATCCCCTGTCTGCTTTTCGCACGAAGCGCTTTCTCGGCAAAGCAGGCGAGCGCTTGCAGATATTTCGTTGCAGGCGGTGTGGGCGCATTCACTTCGAATCACCGGAGATCGCTAGAGTTTTCTCGAATGGCATTCCGGTAGATCCGCGTGGACGCGCAAGCAAGGCAGCATGAATTTGTTTTCACTGAGGGAGGTTCCAGCCCCGTGGAATGTCCAGTTTGTACGCATGGCGAAGTGAAGGTAGTGAGTGTAAGGAAGTTGAAAACATATACCTGGCGGCGATTGCTCTGCTTGCGATGTGGGAAGAAGTTCACCAGCATTGAGAGAATCCCGCAGAAAGGAAAATCCAATGGTTCGCTGTCCCAACTGCGGCCACCGCTTACGCTCCACGATGAAACGGAGAAAACCTGCGCATAAGTGGCGCGGCGAGCATGAATACCTTGCAAATTCAGTAGCGAAGGTCAAACGGCGCATGGAAATTTACCGTGCCGCTGGTGGCGAAGTGACGTGGTTCGATGAGTCTGACCCGTCCACCATCGAAGACCACAAGCCAGCGATGTGCCAAGGCTGCGTGGAAACACACCCAATTGGCTGGAACGAAGGGGAATGGCATCACGCCTGTACGCTTCGTAAAAAGTGCGATTCAGTTAAATGCGGATTGTTTGTTTGCGCGATTGCGCATCGGTTGACAAAAACGAGCATTCACCGAAGGAATCCAGAGTGGAGCGGACGGACGGAGAGTTTAAACGATGCCTGAGCACTATCCGAAGAACACAATCGAAGCGACGGGCTGGTGCAACAAGTGCAACGCGTTAACGCAGCACCGCGTAGACGGCGGCAGGCGTGGACCGTGTTTAACCTGCATGGCAAAACGGGAAAAGCAGAACGAAATCGAGCGAATCAAAAATGGAGTCGCCGATGAAGCGGAGCGCGAAAAAGAGCAGCAGAATCCGAAACTGTTTTGAGAAGGAGCGCCCATGACCACGCTGGAAGCGAAGCTGCGGGAACTGGTGGACGAAATCTGTCAAGTGCCCGTTGAACTTCACGGTATCAAATGGAGCAGTAAGACGCGCTGCACCACCGTCAAACACAACAAAGAGAAGATCGCTCAGTTAATCAGGGAGCGCCTGCTAGCCGAGTTGCCGACCGCTACGACACCCGCACAGCAGTTGGAGAAGTTGATTGGTGAACTATATGGATTGGCTGACAGAGACATGGCTGATGTTGTTATGCCGCTCACCACTCCCACCACCGCCGAGTTAGAACATTCGAGGCCGCACGTTTATGAGGAGGAACCATGTGGTACTGCCGAGAATGCAACCATCTCAACGACAAAGGATACCCGCCCTACTGCGAAAACTGTCTCGCCTTCCGGGGAACTCCTTTTGGAGTGGCCACAACTGAGCAAGGAAAGTCGGGAGAAGGTAGCAAAGTGGTTCCAACTGGCAAGCGAAAGACTCCAAATGATTCTCGATGAGCCGCGAAGTCTGGCGCAGGTGCGTGAGGAGTTGCCAAAAGCGCCCGAGCAGACCACGCCGACTGCTGCGCCGCCGACGCTGAATGACCAAGTGGAGTCGCTATCCGCCGAATTACACTCGCTCTATCAGGCCGAGGCAAAGCGACAAGGTGATGTACGCCATCACGATAATTATGCGGACCTGAACGAGAACATCAAGGAGTTTGACCGCGTGCTGGCGAGGTTCATTTTGCAGCGTGAGATGCAGAACCAGCAGCCCCCCACGCCGGAGCTGGAGGAAACGGCTATCATCCGGTGCTCAAAGTGTCACGTATTGCACCATATAGGCGAATCATGTGCGTTTGAACAGCCCACGCCGGAGCAAACCGACCCATCAGCCGTGCCTGACCTGTACCGCTTGGCCTATATACCTGGCTGTTGGAAATGCGAGAAGTGCGGCTTCGTGCTCACGAAGCAAACGATGAATTTCGCGCTAGGGATGATTGGGACGACGCCGGAGAACCGGCAAAGCGAGCAATGTCCGAACGATGGCGAATGGATGAAGCCAGTTACCTACAGGGAGCAGTTGGAAGTCTACTCTGAGCGGCTGACGGAAGTATTCAACGAGCGAGATAAGCTCGTCGCTGAACTGGCGCAGGTGCGCGAGGAGATGAAATGACCAAGTTGCAGACTCTTTTGAAAGCCGTAGAGCAAACCATCGTGCACCTCAATACTACGTTGGAGCTAGACAAGCACATCCAGCCGTGCTTTTGCTATGGGTGCAACTTAAAGAAAGCCTATTTTGACTTGCAAGTTACGGCTTTCAGTTGTGGCCCTAAGGAAGATGAGTGAAACCGAGCAGCGTTCCGCGCAGTATGTGGTCGGAAAAAGTGGAGGGATTATGGCCGACATGCAAGGCGAAGCGACCATTCGAGAGGATGAACGGCAGGCGTGCTGGGAAGATGTGATGCACGTGCTGGACCAAGCCATTAGCGACAAAAGCAAGCTGCGCGATGTCCGAAACAGAATTTGGCAGGCAAGTTGGAAGGATTTTGGGACTGGCGACGGTAAGGCGATGCATCGCATGGAAAAATCTTATGTGAATCAGCGGGCCGCGCTGCGCTCGCAAGGGCGGGACAAGGAGACCAAATGAACGACAAGCAACAGCCCACGCCGGAGCAAACCAACGCGCCAACTGAAGAAGAGATTGCCAACGGTCACGTGCTAATTGTTACTACCGTTTCGCAAAGCCACGCTGTGTTCGCAGGAGGAAAAATGAAAACAAAATGGAGTTACGAACACTGTTCTATCCGCGCCGAAGGTGTGGATTTTCCGTGTCCGCTCTGTGAGACCATCGTGAAGGCGGGCGTGACACATAATTGTCGTAAGCCAAAAAAGATGGCACCGATTTGTGGCGAGGAGCAGTCGAGCTATCGCCATTTGGAGGCTAAGTGATGGAACAAGTAAACCAAGCATTTCGGCCAGAATTTGAAGTGCATATGCTAAACGAAACAGGAAAAGGGAAAGCTGTATCAATCGCAGGTGAGTTCCACGGATTGCTTTGCAGTATCGAAGGTATCGTTGGCAGTCAAGCGGGCCGTGAGTTAGCAATTGTCAGGACGAAACTCGAAGAGGCATGTTTCTTCGCTAAGAAAGCCATGGCAAATCAAAAGGAAAATCAGGCCTGATTGCTGATGGCGGCAGCTGGGTGTAGCCCACAACTGCACCCGGTTTGCCACCAAAAAGACAAATCCCAGCGAGCCGCGCAAGGACAGGAGGGGAAAAAGTGAGAGCACTCAGTTTGTGGCAACCATGGGCATCACTCATAGCTGATGGTCGCAAGAAAATTGAGACGCGGCATTGGCCGCTGTACTATCGGGGGCCGCTTGCTATTCATGCCGCGATGAAAGTGGACGAAGATGCGTGTTACGAATTTGGTTATTCGCCCAGCAACATTGTGCGGGGAGCGATTGTCTGCATCGTGAACGTAGATGACTGCGTTCAGTTCCCGAACGACAAAGCCACCCCGGATGCGTACGGCGACTTTACTGATGGGCGCTACGGTTTCATGCTCACGAGGCGAGAAGTGTTCGACCCGCCGATTCCAGCTAAGGGGCACCAGGGAATTTGGTACTGGCAGTGCCCCGCCCAAGGGCAGGAGACGAATGACGCTAAGCAAGAAAGACCGTGAGTTGCTCCGCATGAAGTTCGGCGGAAAGTGTGCATACTGCGGTTGTGAGCTTGCAAAAGGGTGGCACGCAGACCACCTTCAGCCGGTGGAGCGCGAGTGGTGGAAGGCTAAAAGCTGGTGGCGGAAGTCTTACGGGACAGAGCAGGCAGGGCTTACGTATCCAGAACGCGATGTGCTGGAAAATCTGATGCCAGCCTGCCGAGCTTGCAATCTTGATAAACACGCGTCTTCTTTGGAGTCGTGGCGTCGACAGCTAGAGGATCGTGTCAACGTATGTCGTCGCAACTACTCGGCATTTCGGCATGCGGAGCGGTTTGGATTGGTAAAGCAAGTCGAGAACCGTGTGATATTTTGGTTTGAAAAGTGCGGCGGGGTCACCTTACCAGCCGAACGCGCCGCGCAAGAGCAGGAGGGGAAATGAGAATCGAGCAAGATAGCAAAGGCTTCTTTATCTCCAAAGGGAAAGGTTGGCGCGAATCGTTCTTCTGCTTCTTTGTAGATGCCAATAAGTCCTGTTGGACGATGAAACAACGCCGGAAAGCGCAGCACTGGGCGACAGAGGCAGAAGCTAGAGAGGCTTTCGCAGAATTGCGACGTAGAAGTTTCGCCCAGCGTGCTGCGCAAGGGCAGGAGATGAAGACGAACACTTGAACGATTTTATCCAAGGAAAATAGTTCTAGTACGCTACCTGTAGCACCAATCTTTCATTTCCACGCTTCACTACCTTGACAGCCATAAGCGGCTAACCCACCATTCACTTAACTTCGTGACCCACGCAAACACGGCGACGCGCCGCCTCGGCGTCCGCAATCTTCTGAGGTTGAATAGGGCGGAGCGGCGGCGTCTTCGCTTCCAACAATTACAAATAGAGGCTTTGTGCCGCGATAAGAAGCGCGTAGATGGCGGCTGGGTATCGCTAGAAGTTGACCCCGGCATCCGACACTCCATCGAGGCGCACATGCGGAGACGTAAGTGATTGACACCGCAGTATCTACTTTAGGTGGTTTAGGCAATGGCCAAAAGGCGCAAGACCGGTGGCAGGAAAAAAGGCACACCCAATAAACTTACACAGTCCGTGCAGGAGTTCATCGAATCTGTTCTCACCCAAGATGAGGCTGTCCAGCGGGCCAAAAAGTTTGTCAAAATGCGCGGTAAAAACACGAAGACTGCGGCCACTGTTTTTCTCAAACTCCTTGAGTATCGTTTCGGTTCGCCCAAGCAAACCCTTGAGCATACGGGTCCGGATGGTGGGCCTCTAATTCACACAATCCGTTTTGGCGATGGCAACAGCGACAGCAGCACCTCGTAATCTCGATATATGGTTCCCACCAAAGTTGCGGTTCCTATTCCAGCCAGCACGCTACAAAGTGGCATATGGCGGCCGCGGCTCAGGCAAGTCGTGGAGTATCGCGAGGGCCTTACTGCTTATCGGGAGGCAGCCCGACTTGCTGTGGCCTGGTTGGAGCAGGACATTCGGCGATACTGGGATCCGTATTTTGTGCTACCGGGAAACGATGAAGTCGATCGAGGAATCCGTGCACCAATTGCTTTGTGACCAGATTGACCGCATGGAATTGGGCGACTTCTACCACAAGCAGTTGAAGAACATCAAAGGTGACAACGGAACCGAGTTCTTCTTTGCAGGCGTGCGGCAGAGCGCAGATAATCTGAAATCTTATGAGCGCGTTCACATTGCGTGGGGCTCGCAGGCTGAGGCAATGAGCAAGCGGTCCCTAAACGTTGTGTTCCCCACCATTCGACAGGATATTGTGATTAGCGATAAGACGTACCAGAGCGAACTCTGGTTTGACTTTAACCCCGTCTTCGAGCAAGACGAAATCTACAAAATGTTCGCCATCGAGAAGAATCGGCCGCAAAGTTCGATAGCCGAGTTTATCAACTGGCATGACAACCCATTTTTCCCAGAGGTACTGCGCAAAGAGCGCGAAGATTTGCTCCGTCGTGATCCCGACGAAGCACAGCACGTCTATGAGGGAACCTGTCGCTCTGCAGTTGAGGGCGCTATCTACAAAAAAGAGATGGCCGCAGCTGAGAAGGAAGGCCGCTTGACCGGCCGCGTGCCGTGGGAATCCACGCAGCCAGTGCTGAGCTTTTGGGATATTGGCCCAGCGCACACACGGATTTGGCTAGCGCAGAGCATTGGATTTGAGTTTCGGATCATCGACTATATCGGTGGCGAGATGGAGTCGCTGCCTTGGTACGTCAAAGAACTGCAGAACCGCCCTTACAGTTACGCGATGCATACGCTGCCTTGGGACGGCGCGGCAAAAGAATTAGGAAGCGGCCGGTCGATTCAGGAGCAACTACAAAATACCTTTGGTAAAGATCGCGTGCGCTGCGCCAAGCAGTTGAGCGTAGAGGACGGAATAGCCGCTGTTCGCGCCATTCTGCCGAAGTGCTACTTTGACCATGAAAAGTGCCGGCAGATTCTGCCGAACGGCCAAGAAATTGGCATCCGCGGCTTGCGTTGCTATCAGTATGAATATGACAAGGATCTGCATACCTACAAAAAGAATCCGCTGCACGATTGGGCGAGCCACGATGCAGACGCATTTCGCACGCTGGCGGTGATGATTCGAGAGCCGAATCCGCCCAAGCCTAAGCCGACGCCCAGCCTGCCCGCGAGAGGAATTCGATGGGGGTGAGAACGTGGCAAATCAGTTACTCACAGTTCAAACAGTTCGAGCGCGAATGCGCAAAGATCTGGCGGAAAGTACTCTGGAAGACGGAGGTAAGGCATGGCAAAACTAAGAGCCGCTAAGCGTAATAGCCTGCCGTCCAGCAAGTTTGGACTCCCCGGCAGCCGCAAATACCCCATGCCGGACCGGTCTCACGCTGCGAACGCGAAAGCGCGCGCAACTCAGATGGTAAAGCGGGGCAAGCTCTCGCCAGCATCCGCCGCAAAGATTCGGGCCAAGGCAAATCGCGTTCTAGGAGGCAAATAGCATGGCATCTCACGGAGCAGCTAAGAGGCTGGCAATGCAGGAACCGGCGCAGCCGAATCCGAAGCGGCCGAGAGCCGAGCTGCGGCATATCGAGTTGCAAAAAGCGGAAAACGGTGGCGTGATCGCCCAGCACCGCATGAACTACTTCGATGGCAAGGAGCCGGTTCATGCCTTCGGCGCCGATGAAGGGCACAAGCTAGCCGCTCACATCGAAAAGCACCTGGGCATCAAAATGGAAGGTAAATCTCCCAGCGAAGATACCGAGCCGGAAGAAAACGACGGCGACTAATATTTCGATGCAAGAGCCCTGTCAGTGCAAAAAGCCCGCGACGATAGAAAAAGCAGGTCGCGTGCTGTGCGCTGAATGCGCGAAATACGTGAAAGGCCGGGAGTACCCGCTACGCAGCGGCAGGGAAATGTCCGCTAATCCCAGAGAGATTCGGACTTGGTGTGCTGCTTGGGCTCAGGGTGGCCGTGGCGCAGGCGCGCAGAGGCTGCTCTGCTGATGAGCGAGATTCCCGAGCGGCGCAAACTGTCCCATGAAGCAGTGGCTTATGAGCATCCCTCGCAGCATCGCAATCAAGCATGCGGACGGTGTGAACACTTCATCCGAGTCACGCCACCGCGTTGCGAGCACGTGAAGAGTCCGATTCGATCCGGGGATTGGTGCAGGAAATTCAAAGCAAAGGAGAATCAGTAATGGCCCAAGGCGATGCAGAACACGCAGCACAACATCCACAGGGAGTGAGATTTCAGCCCGACCCGCTGGCCCCGCAGACACTACATCAGCGTGTCGAAGCGCTGGAAAAGAAAGTGGCAGCGCTAGAGGCGAAGCCCGAGCTGGTGGCGGAACAGCAGGAAGCACCAGTTCCAGTGATTCCCGCCGCGCCCGCTCCACGTCGGCGTCTCTAACGCAATGCCCAACACTCTCGAGCCCAGCGACGTGCTCCGTCGCGCCATGCACCGCTACAAGGAGGATTTAGAGCGTGTCTCTAAACTGCCTCCGCTGTGGCGGTGCTTCGATTGCGGGCAGTGGATACCGCGGTGCGAGTTGCCGATGCGCTGCCGGGTATGTTCTGGTCCAGACACGCAAGGGCCGAAAGTCGGCTACCGCCGTCGCAAGATCCGCAATGACGCGATGATCTGCTTGCGATGCTGCGACAAGCATTCGCACCTGAAAGAGCACGTGTTCGAATTGATGCAGTTGGCCTACGAGCAGGGAATTCAGCGAGAAAAACTCCGCGTGATGACAGGGGTGAACTGATGAAAATCGAAGTAGCAACCAAGGGCGGCATTCAGCAGGTGGACGCCAAGCAAATCGGATTTTCCGTGGTGAGCGAAAACTGGAACGAGTACCAGTTGGAAGATGGCAGTACGATTCGCGTAAAGACAGTCTTGACGCGAGTGGTCACTCCCATCGATTCATCTGTACTCGCTCCAGATGGCTCCAAACTGGTTTCCATCCAATCGCAAACGCTCGTAATTCGAGATGAGGCAGCCAATGCCGGTTGAAAAGTTTAAAAGTCGAGAAGCCTATAGGAAAAATCTCGCATATAGGCACATGCATAATATCCCCTTTACCGCCGAGAAAGTCGTAGTCGGCGGCAAAGAGCATACCGTGAAGCATTCGGGCGGAGAACGCGCCAAGATCGATGCCAAGCAGCGGCGCAAAGTGAAAGCTAAAGCCCACGGCCAGACAAGCGTCCGTCGAGCGAATCAGCATATGGAGAGTGAAGTTCATTCGTACCACTGGTAGATAGATGCCCCGCGAAGAAGAGAACGCTTCCAAGCCTTCTGACAGCAAAAACGAAACGCTCCTCAAAGAGATGCGAGACAACTTCTCGTATTTTTCTGAAGCCTGGCAGTCGATTCGCGAGAAAGCGCGCAAAGACATGCTGTACGTAGCTGGTGATCCGTGGGACTCGAACGAACGGGAATTCCGCGTGAAACATGACCGGCCCGTGATGACCTGGGACGAACTCTCACCCTACATCAACCAATTGGTCAACGACCCGCGGCAGAACAAGCGCGCCATTGAAATCAGCCCACGCGGAAGTGGTGCCACGAACGTGACTGCGCAGCTCCGAGAAGACAAGATTCGTGAGATTCAATACAACTCGCGGGCGCAATCCGCTTTTACTACCGCGTTCCAAGGTGCGGCCGAGCGTAGCTACGGCTATTTCGGCATCAACTCCCGGCTGGTAGCAAACAATCTCACTGAGGAGGAGTACGAACGGCTGCGCACAGAATCCCCCGAAAAGCTGTACGAGCAAGAACTGTACATTTACCGCATTCCCAATCCCGACACTGTTCTCTTCAACCCGAACTATAAAGAGCAGGATTGCAGCGATTCCGATGAATGCTTTGTCGAAGATAAGCTGAACCGCTCTTACTTCAAGCAGAAATATCCAAACGCGAAATTCGGTGACTGGAACGCCGACATGCAGCAGCAGGTCGCTCCAGGTTGGGGAACGGAAAAGGAAGTCAGGGTCTGCGCTCGCTACAAAGTCATCATCAAGCGCCGCAAGCTCCTGCTGCTGAACACCGAGAAAAAAGGCGACATGGTGGCCATGTATGAGGATGAACTGGCCCCGGACCAAAAAGGCGTCGATAAGTGGATGGCGGATGAGAAAAACCGTAAGCGGATCTTGCGCGACCGCTACATCGAAACGCGCAGCGTCAAGCAGTGGATGACCAACGGGCTCGAAATCCTCGAAGAGTGTCCGCCGATTCCGATTCCTTGGATTCCCATCATTCCCGTGTTCGGCAAAGAAGTTTGGGTTGACCGCGGCGGTGGCCCGAAGCGCGAGATTTTCTCGCTGGTACGCTTGGCGCGCGATCCGATGATGTTTTACGCCTACATCCGGTCGCAAGAAGCCGAAGAGTTTGGCATGACGCCGCGGGCGCCGCTCATTGGCTACGTCGGGCAATTCGAAACCGACAGGGCCACTTGGGAGAATCTGAACAAGATGCCCACTGCATTCGCCCAAGTCGATCCGGTTGTTGATCCAACGAATCCGAATCAGCTTCTGCCGCTACCTACCCGCCAGCCGTTCGTACCAAACGCACAGGCTTACGAGATAGCTGCCGAAGCTGCACGCCGCGCTATCCGCACCGCCTGCGGTGGCAGCGATTTGCCCACTTCCGCACAGCGCATGAATGAAAAAAGCGGCGTAGCGCTCAAGGAAATCGAAGCGAACGAAGACCGCGGCACCTTCCACTTCATCGACAATTACAACTATTCGCTCGAACACGCCGGCCGGATCATCGATGCGTGGTTTCCTTATGTCTATGACACAAAACGCGAGATCTCCATCGAGAAAGCCGACGGAGAGAAGAAATCCATCACCATCAATGATGAGGAATTCACCGAGAAAGACGCTACCGGACAGGCCGTCAAAACCCACTACGACGCTGTTACTGGGGACCACGGCGTCACCGTCGGGACCGGCAAGGACTTCGCTTCGCAACGCGAAGAAATCCGGGACTTGCTTGGGAATATCATGGGTGAACTGCAGCAAATCGCTGCAATCGCGCCTCCGGGCGCAGCGGCAAAGCTCTTAGCCCTGAGCATTCGCCTTGGGAACTACGGCCACTTGGGCGAAGAGATGGCCGATACGCTCGATCCGCCGGATTCCGAGAAGCAGAAGCAGCAGCAATTCGCGGGGATGCAGCAGCAGCTCCAGCAAACCCAGCAAGTCATCGTGGAACTGCAATCCGAAAATCAGAAATTGAAGCTCGAACGTGCTGGCAAAGTCATCGATAACCAGTTCAAGGCTGCCCGCGAATCCGCGCAAGCGGCCAGCGATGAGAAATTGGCGCAACTCGACCGCGACATTCAAGTTTTGAAAGCGCTGCTTGCCTCCAAGCAGAACATTTCGGACCAGGAATATGAAACCTTCCGAACCGTGTGGGTAGAAAACCATGGCGCGGCGCATGAAGCAGCCACGCAGGCAGTAGAGCACCAGCACGAGAAGCAGCAAGCAGCCACGGCTTTAGCGACAGCACAAGCACAAGCAGCGGGAGAACAGAATAATGGCAACGCAGGTGACAACGGAGCCAGCGGCTCCCCCACAACACAAGGAAGTTGAAAACCTAACCGCAGAAGAACGGGCAGTGTGGCTCAAGGAGGGCTCTGACAGCCTTCCACTGATTGAGCCCGAGAAAAAAGTTTCGTCGTCAGAAGCGGACGCCTCGGCAGCGTCAAAACCTGCCTCCGAAACTGGGGGGAAGGAGCCTGGGTCAGGGCCAGGCAAAAAAGAACGCGATGCAGAACGCAATTGGCGCGCGCTTACCTCTGAACGAGATGAGTTGCGAGCCAAGCAGGAAGCTGCCGAAAAGGAACTGGAAGAATACCGTTCTGGACGCAAAAAGCTGGAAGAGAAAAAAGAACCTGCGGGGCCAAAGCTGCTGGAACAGCCTAAGCGGCCCAAGATGACGGAATTCCGCGACACTGCCGGAAACGTGGACATCGTGAAGTATGAGGAAGCGCTCGACAAGTACGAAGGCGAAAAGCGGGCTTACGAGGACCAGCAGACGCAGTTGCGTTATGCAGCCTCCGAGCAGACGCGCTTAATCGACAATTGGAGCCGGGAACTCAAGGAAAAGTATGGAGACAAAGCTGCGAATCTGGATGTGAAGAAGACGGTAGACACGCTGGTGAAAACCCAGTCGGACGCTCCCGCATTCTTCTTCATGCTCAACACCAGCGAAGTCTTCAACGACTTGCTGTTTGTTCTCGGCACTGATCCGAAATTAGGCGAATTGCTCGAAGAAGCAAAAAAAGAGCCTGCCAAAGCCATTCGGCGGTTAGCGCTACTCGAAGAAGGTGTGCGCCAAGAACTAGCGAAGGGCACGGGCACGAAGAAAGCCGACGAAAAGGGAGGTGACGAACCTCCTGCGCGTCAGTTGACTCGCGCCACTCGCCCGCCAGCCGAACCTGGCGGTGGTGCTTCGACCAGCGACGATGGCTCTGCGGATGCGGCATTCAAGCGAACGGATTTAACTCCTGAACAGCGCGGCGAACTCTATCGCACGCGCAAAAACCAAGAAGAAGCGCAAAGGCGCAAGGCGGCGCGAGGACGCCGCTAAGGAGAAAAAGACTTACATGAACGCCAAGCCAAAGCTGTACTGGCAGTTGGTGTTTGCGATTCAGTTGGCAATGGGTTTTGCATTCTCATTGCTGCTGTTTCTCACCATCCGCCATTTCGCGGGAAACAATTCGGGTTTGCTGTTCGCAGCAAACCAATTTGTATTTCCAGATTGGGTCGCCGAGGAAGCACTCCGTCTGCTCATCAACATGCTCGAGGTCTCGCAATACTTCAATACGGACTTCAACAAGGAGTTTGAGCGGGAGTTTCCGGTCGGCGAAGTGGTGCGCGTCAAGCTGCCCCAACGGTTCCTGATTCGCGATGGTTTGGGCTATTCGCCCCAGCCCATCAACCGGATCAATACCACGGTGGCTTGCAACCAAATCTTCGGTGTGGACTTCGAGTTTGACGATTTCGAAGCGGCACTGTTGATGGAGCGCTCCAAAGAAGAAATTTCGGAGCAGTATCTCAAGCCCGCGATGGAGCAAATCGCTCAGGAAATCGACCAGCGCGCTGCATTGTTCGCGTATCAAAACGCCAACAACATCGTCGGCGTGCTGGGCACCGATCCGAACTCCGCGACTACCTTCATGCAGGCAAGGCAGCGCCTCAAGAACTTGGCGGGTGCGACCCGTGGCAGCGATAACGCCATGATCGTGCCTTCCAGCGTGTACACCGCGCTGGTGCCAGTTCTGCAAGCGCTATTCAACCCGGTTGACGAAATCAGCGAACAGTACAAAGAAGGCGCTCTCGGCCGGCTTTGGAACTTCGACTGGTACGAGTCGGAATCGCTCTGGCGGCATACCGCTGGAAACTTCCAGACTCCCGCAACCAACGTGCTCGCCGCGGCTTCCGCCGGCGGAACCACCATCTCCATGACCGACACTGCAGGTGACACGCTGAACGTCGGCGACATCATTGGCTTTGCCAACGTCAACCAGGTCAACCCCATGACCCGGCGCTTCGTTTCCCAGGTGCAGAAAACCTTCGTGGTGACTGCGCCGCTAACGGGAACAGGCGGTCCGGACACGGTAAACATTTCCCCGGCTATCTTCCTGCCCGGCTCGCAGTATCAGAACGTGGACTCCACGCCTGCATCGGGCGCGGCGATCACGCTCTTTCCGGGCACGACTTCGCCGAACCAGAAAACCAGCGGCCAAGGGCTGTGGCTCAACAAGGATGCATTCGCGCTTGTCGGCGTGAAACTGCAATCCCCGAAAGCTACGGAACTGACCGCACAAGCCCGCGACAAAAAGACCGGCATCCCCATCCGGTTCGTGCGCATGTACGATCCGGTCCAAAAGAAAATGACCAATAGCTGGGATACATGTATAGGCTTTGGTCAATTGTACGCGGACTCATGTGCAGGGAGGGTTCTCTGCGGATGATTTCGCTGGCGTCGATTTTTCATCTGCTGGCTCGCCGTAGCCCATCTGCAGTTGCCGGGCTCATACGGGCCGTCATTGTTGATTCGGTCAAGGGTGCGGCCTTTTGGTCGCGGCCCCATATCTGCGAGGAATGCTAAAAAGTCATGTCTCCAACGTTCACAAACAGTAATCCCTCTTCCGCCCCAAAGATGATATTGGCGGACTTTGGGGTTATAGCAGCGTTGGTTCATTTGATTCCACGAAACGTATTCGGGACTCGGGGGATGGGCTTGCCCATGAATCTTTTTTCGCGCTGCTGCCAATTCGCTGTTGAGGCAGCCGCAGGACTTGGACGCGCCATCTCGAAGCGAACACCCGTATACCTCCATCGTGGTTCCGCAGTCGCAGCGGCATTTCCAGTGCCGATTTCCGGCATATGCCAAAACGATCCAGCGGCCAAAGCGCTTTCCAACCAGATTGATTCGTCTCATATGACAAAGTCTATCAAAAATCGCGCCAAAAGAGAGAAAAATACTATGAAAACTACCTTCAAATTCGCAACTCTTGCTCTTGCGCTGCTCGCGCTGGCAGCGGCTTTGCCTGCGCAGCAGAACTACCTTGGCCAAACTACGTTGTCTGCCGTGGTCAATGGGCAGTATCTCGGCCCTGGCCCGACTGGCAACGTTCCCGCGCCCACGCTCATTCAGGTGGCCAGCTCTACGGGAATGTATGGCCTCAACCCCAATCTTGGCATCACCGCATCGCAGCCCAATCAAACGTATCTGTACATTGATCGGGAACAGATGAAGGTGACGGCCGTAAACGGCACAGCATTGACCGTGGTGCGCGGCGTGAATGGAACTTCCGCAACGCCGCACGCTTCTGGAGCGATGGTGCTGTTTGGCCCGCAACGGTTCTTCTATACATTTGATCCCGGTGGGACACCGACGGTTCAGAGCCTCATCAGCAACGTTCCCTGCGTTCTGAACAACGTCATTGTTTCGCCGTGGGTCAACATCCGCAGCGGTTTCCAGTGGGTTTGCAACCCGAGCACGTTGGTATGGACGCCTGGATTTAACACACCTGGGCAAAATACCGGTGGCTCGTTTGCTACCGTGGCTTCCGTAGCAGGCACTACGCAGATCAATGGTCCGGTGTTCAAAGTCTCGGGCGCCAACGCCATTACTGCTTGGGGCTTGACCACCAATGCTGCCACTTCGAACGTGGGGCTGAATACCGGAGCTAGCTCGTCTGGTGGGCAGTTCTGCATCATTCCGACGGGTGCATTCACCACCACGGCAACCAACAACATCGGCAGCGCTTCGACGGCTGTAGTCGGCCAGATCCAATGCTGGGTCTGGAACGGCACAGACTCGAAGTTCTACCTGATTCCGTAGCGGTTTAACCTGAACCGGGGGAGGCGCAGCAATCCGCTCCTCGCCTCCTCTCACTTCGAAAGGATAAGAAATGACTCAGATTCTCACGGCACAACCGGCTAGCATCTTGAATGGGCCACGTAGCGTTGGTGCGCGTTCGCAGGGCGGCGGATATTCAGCAGATGCCCAGCAAGACATCATGGATTCGGATTGCTTTCAAGGGCCAATCACGCTGCTTTCGGGAACAAGCGATGCTCTTACACCTCCCTCGCAGCTTCAGCTTGCGCAGACGGCAAGCCAGCCGGGCGGTGGAGGAACGCTGAACTACGTCATCAAGACTGCCGGCGTCAACGCGATTACTGGCGTTGCGCCACGCGCTGGAATCGATGACGGCATCACGATGGCGATTTACTCCGACACTGCGAATGCGCACACCATCACCTTCAGCACGAACTGTATTGCAGACGGCGCTCCGGGTGCTCCCCATCACATCATCACCTTCACGACTGGCTACCGCGGCCAAGGTGTGACCCTGCGCGCGTTCAACGGCACTTGGCAGCTACTCAGCAATACCGGCTGCACCATCACGTAAAAGGAGAAGTTATGGCACAGAAGAAACGGCTTACCGTCAAGGAAGCCAAACTTGCGTTTCCCGAGGCTTTCCAGGATGCCACCGGAGCACCGGACAAGCGCATCGATGAGCAGATGGCCGAACACATCACGCACCATTTGAACGAAGGCGAAACTCCCTTCGACGCCAAATTGAAAGCGCTGTGTGTGTCCAAACCGCCGGATCATTATCGCCAAATCTCCCCGGCGGGCCAGTGGCCCAAGCTGATGTATCACGCTGACGGTCGCACCAAAACCGTTGAAGACCAGGAAGAACTGGATGCGCTCAACAAGGAAAAGGGCTGGAGCACCAAAGCATCGAAAATCCATCTCGACAAATTCCAGCGCGGCTCTACCACTGCGGATGAAAACATTCGCAGGCTGCAACGCGAACTCAACGCCGAATTGAAGGCCAAGCAGGAACTGCAAGAAGCGCAGCCGACCGCCTAAACCATGCCCAGCCCAGCGCAGCCGACCGCCTAAACCATGCCCAGCCCAGCGCAGCCGACCGCCTAAACCATGCCCAGCCCAGCGCAGCCGACCGCCTAAACCATGCCCAGCCCAGTTTTACCTCCATCTCAAACCAGCGCCCAAGGTTCCTTGACGAATACTGGTGCTACCGGTTCGTTTAAGCTCTTGGACGTGTGCAAGATGGCCCTGGTGAAACTGGGCGTCTATGATCCGGTGGAAACGCTCGAAGGACAGGACGCCGCCGACGTTCAGGCGCAAGCGAATCTGCTGATTGATTCTTGGAACACCGATCGACGGTTCATCTATGCCAATCAGTTCTGGACCGGAATGCTGACGCCGAATCTCCAGCCCCATTTGATTGGCCCACAAGGCACAAACGGCTTCGTGATGAATCAGCGACCGGTCAAGATCGAAGACGCCAATATTCTGCTACAAGCCAACGGCGCACCGCCCTACATTAACGCAGCAACAGTCCGCTGCCGCGTCACCGTCCGTCAGGACAAAGGGAAATGGTGGGCCGCTCAGCTCGCTCCAGGGATTCAAAGCGTTCTTCCGACCGATATGTATTACGAGGAAGACTGGCCAAACGGATCCATGTACCTGTGGGTGGTGCCCACGGTGGCGTACCCGCTCGAAATTCTCTTCTGGACCGTGCTCCAGCAATATCGTCTGACGGACACCGTATTCATGCCGCCGGGCTATCTGCTGGCGTTCGTGCTTTCGCTCGCAGAATTGATTGCGCCCGATTTCGCGGCAGCTTGGACTCCTGCGCTGGATCAGTTGAAACGCACAGCGTTGCGGCGCGTGCAGGGACCAAACTTGGTTTCTCCGCGTCTCGGGACGTGCGATGCGGGCATTCCCGGAAAGCGCAGCGGCAACCGCAGCAATTACAACTATTTGAGTAAACAGTTCAACACCTAAATGTCTCGCTTCGGTTTTTGCTCTGGTGGCACCTACTCCCTACCGCTAGTCAACGCTTCCTGCCAGCGCTGCGTGAACTGGTATCCGCAAACCATCGAAACCGGCGACAAGTCCGCAATGATCCTGCTGCCCACTCCAGGCCTCAGCGTCTTCGCAGGGACGTACCAGACCATCTATAATCGCGTGCGTGGGCTCTGGACCATCAACGGCCGCACGTTTGCCGTTCTGGACAATTGGATTTACGAACTGTTCAGCAATGGAACATTTAGCCCTTGCGGGAAAGTGCAGAACGACGGCAACCCCGCGTACATGGTCGCCAGCGCAAACCAGTTGTTCGTTTCGTCCGGCGGAAATGCCTACGTCTACACCCTGCAGACGTTTACTTCGCCCTCTGGGACGCCTTACAACGCCGGGCAGTTCGTCCCGATTCCATCAACGACGTTCCCTGGGCCGGTCACCAAAGTAGGTTGGATTGATGGCTTTTTCATGGCTTTGGTGGGACCGACTACCGTGGTTCCTACCTCTCCCGCGCAGTTCTGGGTTAGCAATGTCGGCGATGCGACAACTTGGACGCAGAACGGCGCAAAAATCCCCTCTGTATTCCCAGATAACGCCGTAGCGGTCGGATTCGACCACAGAGAACTGTGGGTGCTTGGCCCGAAACAGTCGGAAGTCGAATATGATTCCGGCAATACGTTCCCGTTCGACACCATCCCCGGAGGATTCATCGAGCAAGGCTGCGCTGCACCGAACTCCGTCACGAACTTGGATAACGGGCTGTTCTGGTTAGGTGGGCGCAACGATCAGGGCTGGGGGATTGCGTGGCGCTCCAATGGCTATTCCGCGGTGCGCGTTTCGAATCACGCTATCGAGCAGACCTGGAGTTCCTATTCTACGATCGCCGATGCGATTGGATTCTCCTTCGTGCGCAACGGCCATTCCATCTGGCAGTTGAATTTCCCCACAGCCAACGCTTCCTGGCGCTATGACGTGGCTACCGGCCTGTGGCACGAAGTCGATTTCTGGAACCTGAACACAGGTGCGTTCGGAATGCACCGCGCCAACTGCCACACCTTCAACTTTGGCATGAATCTGGTGGGCGACCGCTTTAGCGGAGGCATCTACCAGATGAGCGATCCTGCAATGGTTGGTTCCAGTTGGAACTTCTGCACCGATTTTGGCAACCCCATCCGGCGGATGCGTCGCGCGCCGCATATCTCCATCGAACAGCAATGGATCCGCCACAACTGGCTGCAGGTAGACGTGGAAACAGGCGTAGGACCGCAGCCGCCCTTACTGGACGGTGCCGGCGAACCTCGCGGACCCCGGATGACGCTGTGCTATTCCGATGATGGCGGGCACACATGGAAAGGCCACGAAGACAAATCCGTGGGGCAGGCGGGCGATTTCAGGCACCGGCTCATCTGGAGGCGCAAAGGGCGCTCGAGGGATCGCGTGTACGAACTGACCGGCTCTGATCCCGTCCCTTATCGGATTGTGGATGCGTACTTAGATGCGGATCCGGCCTACAAACCACAGGAACGGCTGGTTAGTCAGGCGGCAAAGGTAGCATGAGCGCCAACAGCGGGCAAAAACCTAGTTCCCTGAGCTGGCTAACCCAAGTTCCCATCACCGACACGAAGGGCAAACCCACACGCGCATTGCAGAACTGGATTCAGCAGGCGGATACCAAGCTCAACGCCTCCCTGACGCTACTGGGCGTAAATCCAGAAGCGCAAATTGAGGGCACCGAGAACACCGTAGGCGCAGTGGCCACAAAAACGCAGAATCTCACCGAGACAGGGACGCTACCCACAACCGCCTTGACGGGCTCCGTCGGCGCCGCACAAGTCGGTTTCACGCTGGATAGTGTTCCCGATGGTGCAAAGCGCTTCGCAGTGGAAAACGGTGCAGGATTGAATGGCGTGGCCCAGGTAGACTCGGCAAATCTCCCGATCATCAACTTTGCGGATGCCGCGCACAAAAACAAGATTCTCGACAATATCGGCGATGGCGTAACCTACCAGCGATTTTCCCGTGTAGCCAGCGGACAGACTGCCTTAGGAACCTCACTGATTGCCGGTGGCGGGCACAATGCCGTCACGGTATCCGCGCCGAATGTGCTTGCCACCGACCAAATCGTGTGGAGTTTTTCTGGCGCACCGCCGGCAGCTTATCTCGCTGGGCAGATCAACGTGATTGTCTACGTGACCGCTGCGAACGTGAATTTTGTGCAAGTGAATCCCACCGCTGGGAACATCACACCCGGAGCGGTCAGCATTAACTGGGAAGTGATTCGGTGATCGACACCAAACACCAGATGGAAGAGTTGTGTGCTTTCCTTGCCGAGTACACCGGCTTTGCAAAAGTCGATCCCTCCTGCCGCATCGACCAGCTTGTTAGTGATTCCCTGGAATTCCTGGCCATGATGGCGGACGTACAAGGCGAATTTAAAAAATTAGTCCCCGACGAAAAGTATGAACAGATCAAAACCGTTGCGGATCTGGGGCGGATTCTCTTTGAAGTTCCGAGTTGAAGAGTTCAACGACGTTTTCAAGGAAATCGAGCCTTTCTTCCAAGCCCACTACGATGAGTTGGCGACGCTCAAAGACAAGATGCCCAAAGTGGACCCGGACCTGGCGCTATTCGCGAATCTTGAAGCTGCCGGCCGCTGGCATGTGGTTACTGCGCGAGAAGCGGGCGCTCTGGTCGGCTATTTCTGGGGCGTGCTCATGCCTCATCCGCATTACAAGTACGTTTCTATGTGTTCGGCCGATGCCTACTATCTCGCTCCCGACTACCGCAAAGCGCAGAACGGGATTCTCTTCATTCAATTCATCGAGCAAAGTTTGAAAGAACGCGGCGTGCAACTCCTGGTGATGGGGACCAAGATGCAACGGGACTTGGGAGTGCTCTACGAAATGCTGCACTTCACGGAGACGGATCGGGTCTTTCGCAAATGGCTTCAATAGCGCTCGGGATTAGCGGGCTGGCAGGTTTGCTTGGAGCTGGAGTGCAGGCGGGCACGTCTGTTGCCGCAGCCAACACGCAAGCCAGCGCAGCGCAACGCGCAGCCCAGCTTCAATACCAACTCGGCGAGCAGGGTCTTCAGTTCCAGCAGCAAGTCTACAACCAGAACGAACAGAACCTCGCTCCGTGGATCACCGCAGGACAGGGAGCCGTCGGAAGCCTCGCGCAATTGCTGCAACAGGGCTCGAATGGGCAAGGTCCGCTGGCACCTTGGACGCAAACCTTTACCGCACCCACAGCACAGCAGGCCGCAGCCACTCCAGGCTATCAATTCACCCTTCAACAAGGCCAGCAAGCGCTGCAAAACTCCGCAGCGGCTAGCGGTGGTTTGCTATCAACCGGCACGGCAAAGAACCTCGATGCTTACTCACAAGGGCTAGCAAGCCAGACCTACCAGCAAACCTACAACAATGCACTTAACAGTTATCTGACGAATTTCAACACGTACAACACAAATGCTTCGAATACGTTCAACCGCTACGCAAGTTTGGCCGGGCTCGGGCAGCAAGCCACCACTTCAGCGGGATCGCTAGGCCAGCAAGCCGCAAGCACTACGGGCAATCTGGCGCTCGGCACCGGCGGGCAAGTCGGCCAGCAATACAACAACATCGGAGCCGCGCAGGCCAGCGGATATGTGGGCGCAGGCAACGCTATAAACGGTGGGCTCGGAAACTTGTCACAGTATCTGATGCTGCAGCAGCTCCTAAACGGCGGTGGTGGCGGCTCGACTGCAACTTCCTGGTTTAGCCCCTACGGGAATTCTGCACCCGGAATCGTGAACACGCCGCTTACCTCTTAAAAAATGGCCACCATCCCTCTTGTCGCTCTTCACGCACAAAATGAACAGCCCAGCCCGCTGGCGCAGTATGCGCAATTGCAGGCGATTCAAGGTGCGCAGCAGGAGCAGCAACTAAGGCAGCAGCAACAACAGATGCTCCAAACGCAGACGCAAGGAGCGCAGCAGGAAAATCAGTTGCGCGCCCTTCAGTTGCGAGACCAGCAAATCATCAGCGACTCCTACAAGAAAAACAATGGTGACCTTGACAAGACGTTTAATGATGCAGCGCAGAACGGAGCCACACCGGGAAGCCTGATTCAGCTTCACACCGCCATTCTCGGTCAGAAACAAAAAGAACAGGAATTGCTAAAGACCGGCACAGAGAACCTTCAGAATCAGAACGATGCATTGATCGCCGCGCACGATTACGTGAAATCCCTGCCGGAAGAACAGCGGCCAACCGCATATCAAGCGCAATTACAGAATCTCGCAAAAGTGCCGGGTATCGACGTTAGCAAACTGCCTCAGCAGTATGATCCGAACACTTTCGATACCATCGGTGCGGGACTCGCAGGAACTTCCACGCGGCTGCAAGCACTTGCACGCATGAAAGCGGCAGGCAAGCCACCCGAAGGAGAAATGCCACTCGGTGCCGACAGGGTAGGCCAACTGAATCAAGCGCTCCAAACTCGATATCAGGTGCTCAACCCGGGCCAGCCGCTTCCTCAGCAATTCGCGTTGCCTCCAGATGCCAACCAGAAAGACTATGATCGTGTCGATAAAATCATGCAGGCAACGGAACAGGCCCAAGCCGCGAAGGGGTCTGCTGATGACCGAAAGACGCAGCAATCTCTAATAAACTCCATCCGCGAGCAAACGCTGGAAATCGCAAAGCAGGGATTAGAACTAAGACAGCGAACCGCAGACCAGAAGGATTCGGACTTCATCGACAAGAATTACGTCAAGCCAGCGAATGACGCCGAAAAATCCTACCAGATGTTTATGGACGCCTATAAAAACAAGGATGACGCCAAGACTGGTGCGGAGTCGATGCTGGCGCTTTCGACGCATTTAGCAACCACTTTTGGCAACGTCAAAGGTAGCCGCGTTACCAAGGATATGATTCAGGAGCACTTGGGTGCCCGCAGCGTGAGTGATTCCGCCTTGGTAGCCGTTCAGAAATTGAGTAATGGGGACGTGCTTTCTCCGGACCAATGGGACGCCTTCAAAACACTCATCAGTAATTCCCGCAATCTTTCTTGGCAAACAGCCAAAAAGGAAGCAGATCGAAGAGGTGTTGATATCTCCGGATCTCTTCCGGCTGATTTGGGAGGCAAACCATCGACCTCACAAACCTCCCCGCAAGGTTATCAGCCGTTGCCATCGTTTAAGGATTGGAAAGCGCAGCAGAAACAACCCTAATGCCCGACGGACAGCAATTCGACCTTACATCCGCAGCAAAAGATCCAGATTTTCTGCAGGCTTCAGTGGCAGACAAGATGGCCTTTCTTTCTGCGCATGACAGAGATTTTGCTGCGGCTAGCACCGCAGATAAAGCTGCATATTTGAATCACATTCTTGGCAATGATCGGCCAACAGAGTTTGAAAAGCAAAACGCGCAAACCAATTTTGGTCGAGAAGCGAACGAGTTTAACCTTGGCCTGGCTTCGGCCGCTTCGGGCCTTCCTGAATCGACTACCCCAATAAAATCGGCAATTCAATCGCAGCCTACATTGAAAGACGCAGTACTTTCCAGCATGGGACCGCTTCCAGGGCTCGCTACGTCGCTCTACAATGCTGGTAAGTCGCTCATCGCCCCATCTGGTACAGGCGAAGATGCCGCGCTGGAGCGAGCCCACGCCGCTGGAACGGTGGCGGGAACTGTTGCCCCACTGGCCATCGGTGAAGGTGTGGAAAAAGTGGGCGAAGCTCCTAAAGTTAGTGTGCGGTTGGGCAGGAGTTTGCCAGCGGAATCCGCTAATACTGCCCCGCCCGCAGCGCAATTCAATCCAGCGCTCAATGTTACGCCCGCCGAAGTCCTCCAGCACGCCGCGCAGAACGGAATTGATTTGACCCCTGGGCAAGCGACAAAAGCGCCGCTGGCAAGAACGGTTCAGGCCATTGGCGAGCGAAGCATTTTCGATGCGGATAAGCTGACGCAAGGGATTGATCGTAACGCCGGCGCATTCATGCAGTCAGTGCGGAATTTCGCTGACCGTTCCGATCCCAAGGGGCTGGGGCTTTCCGAAGAACAAGCGGGCGAATCCATTCAGCAGTCGGCGCAAGTAGCCAAGCAGGTGGCGCACGAAAATGCCCAAGAGGGATACAAGCAGATCCAGGATTTAATGCCTGAGAAAGTTAATCCCAAGCCGATCACGAATGCCTGGATGGACCTGCGCGAAAACTTGCCGATGGGAGCCGAGGACAACATTCTCGCCCAGGTTCCCCGCAACATGAAGGCTGTCGTTTCCGATTTACTGGGAGCCGATGGAAAACCAGAAGGATTTCAGCCGACTTTCGAGCAGGCCATAAAACTGCGTTCCATGTTCCGCGAACTCGGCGAAACGCCGGATTTGCCAAATTCCCAGCAGGGCATCTTTCGGCAGATGTCAAAGTCTATAGATTCGGCGATGGAAAAAACCGCTGACAACGCCGGGAGAGCGGACGACTGGCGCGACGCAAATGCCGGATGGAAAGACTACACGCAGAAATACGGGGATCGCCAGAGTCCTCTCTATAAAATTCTGAACCAGAAAGATCCGGCACTGATTACCCGCCAATTGTTAAACCGGGGTTCGGCCGCAGATGTGGAAACACTGAATAAGGAAGGCATGGCAACGGCCACTGACGCATTGAAAAGGCAGGTAATCGAAGACATAGCCCGCAACAAATTCACCGTCGGTCGAGATGGGCTTGGCGGCTACTCCGACTCGTTCCTGAACACGTTGTTTGGTCCGCAGGCTCTCAAAGAGCTTTACGTAAAATCTGAAATCGGCAGGCGGTTTACTTGGGAGATGAATCCCTCTGGAACGTCGAATGTGATGCTTGGGGAAAGCCAGTTGACCCATCCGCAGATTACAAAACTCGCGGCTTTTCCTCTGGCGGCTAAGGCCAGCATGCCGAGACCTGCGACCGCTTATCTGCCCAGGCCAGCGCTACAGGTTCCGTTGATTACTTTATTGCCTACCTCGAAGACAGCGAGCCCCAACGAATGAAGTGCCATACGGGAAGCATCACCCAAGGTACACCCGCTACGATGAGACACAAAGTCGGATTAACAGAACCATGCGCTTTGAAAAATGCAGAGATGAACAGCACTGACCAACACAGCGAGCAACAGAACCATAAACGCTTAATCATCAGCATATTATCGCTCTTTGTACTGTTTGCTGCAAGCATCAGAGAGGCGAAAGCCCAAGCTGTTGTAGCCCTAAGCCCCAACGCGCGCCAGCAGTTCTTCCTAGCCAACGGCTCTCCCAATGCCGGCGGCTGCTTGTTCACCTATTCGAGCGGCACCAGCACGCCACTGGCAACCTACACCGATTACTCAGGGCTGTACCAGAATACTAACCCGATCATCCTGGACGCTTCCGGCAGCGCACCGATTTATCTGACGAACGCGAATTACCGATTCGTTCTGTACTCTGCCGGCGGGACCAATTGTTCGCAAGGCTCACAGATTTGGCTGCAAGACAATGTGAACGCTTGGCAGACCTTCAACAACTTGACGGAGTTGCAATTTACTCCCGTAACCCTCGACCCCACCGGATCACAGGGGATGCTGGACTTTAACAGCACGCCCAGCACGCAATTTCCCAACGGATGTTTGAAAGTATTCGCGGGCTCTTGGCAGTGCTTGCAGTTCGCCAGTTCGACTACCACGACTAGCCCGGTCTACATCATTGATCCCACACTCTCGCCATACAACGCGGCGTGCGATGGCGTAACGGATGATTCTACGGCCTTGCAAAGCGCGATCAGCGCGGCTATTTCCACGAAGCAACCGCTGCAACTTCCAGCCGCAAAAACTTGCGTATTCGGAACTGGACTCACCGGTTCCGGCGGCTTTACCATGTACGGCTTTTATAAAGTAGGCAGCGGCACTTCGGTGGCTCCTAACCTTAAGTACACCGGCTCGGGCATTGCCCTGAATATCAACAACGGCATCAGCTTTCTCTATAACGTTAACCTGAACAATTTCTATCTTGTTAACTCGAACAGCAGTTCGCAAACGGGCATTGCCTGTACTTACTGCAATACGTTGTTCATCGACGGCGTGCAGGTAGGCGGCCCCACTGCCGCAACTGGGATGCAGACTGCATTCGATTTTAGCAATAGTGCGGGAATCGATGCAGAATCGATTCAGGAATTCAACGCAGGTACAGCATTTAGGCTAGTCAACACGACCAATGTGAATGTGAATGCTTGCAACACGTTCGCCAACTCCGTGGTATTTCTTCTGGGCGGCAGTACGCCGGGAAATTCCGGTGTGAACATTCATGACTGTCTCAACATCGAAGCGCAGAACTACGTGCTGGATTGGGACGATGCCAATCCGGTGTCCAGCATCACGATTGGGAACAGCCTGCAGTTCCAACGAAACTACGTCCTTTTTGACGGAGGCACCTCGACCTATCCCAATCAGCAATTTGTTCATATAAGCAACACGGGTACGAATTTCCTGCAGCTCCTCAATACCGTGCTAACCGGCAACAACATACTATGCGCCGCAGGTGGACTTTGTTCCAGCGCTTACGCCATCAATATGGCCATCTCCGGGACCACTAACGCTTCAACCGATGTGGTGATGACCATCGAGCAAAACAAATTCAGTGGCTTTTCTTCCGGCGGCATCACTTCGAACGGATCGAGCCACAGCAATGTGGTTTGGGCCAACAATTATAACGATGCTCCCGCTAACGTAAATGGCACCGGAAATTTCTGCGTCGAAACCTTTTCCAGTGGCACTCTAAATCTATGTCCCCTCTCGGTCGCTGGCACGATCACTACCGCGGGAGGGCTGACGGATACCAGCCTTCTGACTTCCCTAAAGCGCATCCATTGGTCGGGAACGCTGGTGACTTCCGCAAACTTCTCAGCCAGTGCGGGATGGGGAACCGGAGCATCTTGCTGCACGATAAGCGGAGTTTCTCCTTACGATTCTTCGGGCGCGATCACTCTTACCTCGGGCACCAGTACATCTGCGAATCCGACGATCACATTCACTTTTGCCGACGGCACAGGCGCAAATAACGTGGTCTGTTCAGCGAATCGCATCGATACGACAAATGACAGCATACAGTTTCGGCAGACTGGATTCAGCACTACTTCCGCGACCTGGACGTTTGTAGGCACGCCGGCGGCGAGCACGAGCTACGGTCTGAACTGGCATTGTGACTTCCATTAACCCATGAAAAAACTTGCACTGTTGTTTTTCCTGCTGTCCTCAATCGCAGCGGCTCAGGGTGTGGGTGCGCGCGTCGGCCCCAACAACGTTCTCCAGCAAGCTACAGTCGCGGGCATCTCGAATGTGGTCGTGACTGCTTCCAGTCCAATCATTCACTTCTGCGCGCATCCGGCCAACGCCGTGCCTTGCACGAATTATGCGACCACCTACACCGACGCAACTTTAGGAACGCCATGCTCCACTTCCACGCAAATTGTCTTGGATGGCACGAACACCTGCGTCGGTACGCCGGATCAATATACCAACTGGGGCGTGTGGGTGCCGGCAGGAAATTACGATTACACCATCACGCTTTCGAACGGTTCGAACTTGGGGCCGTATTCCGTTTCTGCAGGGGGAAGCGCTTCCGGAACTTGCCCGCAAGGAAACGCCTATTCCATCCAGGAAGCAAATTCCGTCACGAGCACCTGCCAGGGCATTGGGCCGGGGATTGCTGGACAGCAGCCGGTTTCCCAGGGACCAAGCGCCGCGACGATAATGGCATCGCCGGGCTTGACGGACAGCACGAATTCTCCAGTATCGACCACGCCCTACGCGCTGGCCTGCGACAATTCATCCACCATTGTAGACCGCGCGCACAGCATGCGCTTCACTTCTGGCGCAGCCGCAGTAACTATTCCGCTCTCGACCGCTTCCGGCTGCGCTGGATTGCTGATCACCGCGTTTAACGATGGGGCAGGCACGCTGACTTTCTCGGTCACTTCTCCCGATGTGGTGAACGTCTATGACGGCGTAGCAGCCACAGACAATCAGACCAGCTTCCAATTAAATTCTGGACAGCATCTAACGCTGACACAAGCAGCCAGTGGTCTGTGGGAAGCCCGCAAAACCGCAGCGACGGTCTGCACCACTTCGCAAAAATCTGAAACCGGTGCGGACACCAACGTCCTCACCTGTACACCAGTCAGTGCCGCGGGAACCTATCGGCTGCATTTGAATCTTTCGCTATCGGCAGCAACGTCCGCAACTTTGGGCTGGACGGCGACGTGGAAAGATTCGAACGGAAACTCCCAGGCTCCCACCAATCTGCCGATCTGCATCAGCTCGGCAGGAACCTGCGGAGCAACCACCGGAGCGCTTAGCTCGGCAGTCACGGCTTCTGGGGACTACTACGTAGACATCAACAATTCCGGCACCAGCATCGTGATTAAGCTGACATTCAGCGGAACCAGTTTTTCAGGAAAAGTATCAGCCACCATCGAACGCTTAATTTGAGAAGGTCTGTAATGAAACGCCTATTGCTGGTTTTGATCTTGGTGTGCGCCGTCTCGCATTCTGCTCGTGCGTCCGGAGGCACCTGTCCTTCGGGAGCGAATTATTTAGCGCAGGTAGAAGGACAGGTTTATACCACACTAGCCAATGTCGGCATCACGAATTGCTATTTCTTCTCGGTGAGCGGCAGCAACGTCAACACGGGCACCAGCGAAGCCGCTCCTCTGGCCAGCCTGCCCGGAATGCCGAACTGCACTGGCGTATGTGCCAGTCTCTCGCCCTCGGCAGGAACCGGATTGATCTTAAAAAGCGGCGAAAGTTGGGGAATCAGTTACTTTGGTATTTCCTGGAAGTGGGCCGGCACCGCAGCAAATCCGATCTATATCAGCGAAGATCCCACGTGGGGAACTGGGGCGCAGCCGGTCTGGACCTGCGGCGGCACCAACTGTAATGGCGCTACTGCCGTGATGCAAATCTTTGACCCTTATACGATCCTAGACAACATCGAAATAACCGGCCAGTTTTACACCGGTACGGCCACGAACACCAGCGGCCCGAACATCATCAACGTCTACACTCACGACGTAACCGTCGAGCGCGTGTACTGGCACGGCATTTCCTTTACCACGCCGTGGCTCAACACGAACATCACCACTTCTGCAACGCTCTTCAATCAAGCGGGCGGCGAACCGTCCTATGCCAACAACACCTTCCGTTTCAATGTCTGCAACTTCTCGGATTCCAACGGCCCCAATCAAGCGATCGGAAGTTGCTCCGGCCCTGTTTCTAACGCGTATGGCAATTACATGTACGGTACTTTGCAAGGACTCGATGGGTGCGGCGACAACTGGCACGACAATATCGTCGATCACATGGGTATTCCCGTCGATGTTAATGTCCCGAATGCTTCCTTCCATCAAAATGCCTACAAATTCCTGGGAAATTGCTATAATCCGGTAATTTTCTTCTACAATAATGTGGTAGTAAACCAAGTCGCCTGGAGCGGGGCAGGGGGAGCGGTCAAGTTTTGGGTGCTAGGCGGCGACGGTTCGACGGCCACCGAGTACATTTTTGGCAACGTCAGCGCCAACAACCCACTGGGCAATTCCTTCAACGTGGGCGGCCAGGCGCACACTGTCAACCCCTTCGGCACCGGCTATATTTTCAATAACACCATCGAATGCGGCACGGATTCTGGCCTGGGGCTATGCACGATCGGAAACGGCGAGCCCGCAGGAAGCTCGGCCACGCTGTTCCTTGAGAACAATCACTGGATCACGACGGCAAGCAGCGTATTCACGGGTCTCTGCACGAACGGCGGATGGAGCTGCACGGAAACCAAAGGGCTATATCAGACAATCGCACAGGCAAACGCGCAGGGCTACACATCCACCTCTACCTATCCGTTTCAGCCCACCAGTGCGGTTGGCGCAACAGTTGCGACCGTCGGAGCGAGTATCTCGGCGAATTGCTCCGCGATTAACGCTGTCAATCCAGTGGCGGGAGCCGCTTGCGGAAAGGGTACCACATACGGCTGCACCTACATCTCCAGTAATCACACGATGTCCTGCCCCAATCTGAATCCGGCAACACGTGCCTTAGCAGGCCCAAATCTCGGTGCCTATCAATTTACGAATGGCAACAATCCGCCTCCGCCCCCGCAGCCCTCGATCGTCTGCAACGGCCAGACTTCCTATAATTTCGGCAGCATCGCCATCAACACCACGGCCAGTGCAGTTTGCACGCTGTCCAACTCGGGATCTGTGACGCTAAACGTTTCGATTCAGCCCAGCGGCACCGGATTTTCGGAGGCCGTGGGCGGAACCTGCGCGACCACGCTCGCTGGAGGGCAATCCTGTACCGTGAATGTGCAGTTTGCGCCTACAACCGCTGGCAGTTATTCCGGGGCACTGACAGAGACGGATTCAACGAACAATGTCTCTGCAAGCATCCAGCTCTCAGGCACGGGAACTTCTCCCGGTACGCTTTCGATCACGCCGGGAACGTTGTCCTTCGGCAATCAACCGCAGGGAACTAAGAGCGCTTCGCTCACGGCGACGCTTACAAATGTAGGTGGATCGCCTGTTACTCTCGCAACCGGAGCGTGTCCCGGCGCAAGCTGCTTTTACCAAATTGGTGGCGCGAACGCAGCAGATTTTTCAGTGGTGAAACCGACAGCTCCCACATGGACCATCACGCAGCACAAATTAGGAAGTTGCGGCTACAGCAACGTAAGCGGAGGAACCTTCACCTGCACGGCTACCCTCAGTTCTAACGTTACTGCGGGTCACAGTCTGGCTGCTCTTTTGGCGGTTTGGAACGCGCATACGAGCACCTACCCGACTACGCCAACCCACAATGCAACTTCCGGGGATTCCGATACTTGGCAGCGCTGTCCATCCTCGATCCAGAGTATCTTCCACGTCACTACCGGACTGCCTTACCAGATGGTGCTCGATTGCGATTATGTGCCTGTGGCCACAGGAGGCGGGAATACCGTCACGATGTCTTACAGCACGCAAAGCGGCTCTGGGATTTATCTTGGCGAGGACATCGAAGTAATCGAATTCGTTCCCAGCACGGGCTCAGTCTCCATTGACAATGGCAACACGATCGCTAGCCCCCCAACGAACTGCACATCGTGCTCAGGCCCAAGCCTCACGATTGGAGGAACTAGCGATCTGGTATTCCCGTGGTCGGCAGATGCGGACGTGACTTATAGCGGTTCGCCTATCAATTCTCCGTACACTGTGCTCGATACAGACAATGCCAACGTCCAAGCCTCGTTTGCTTATGCGACGAATCAATCCTCGGTCACAACGCCAGTATGGACCATGGGCGGGGCAGGGAATTGGACGGGCAGCATTCTTGCCTTCACTGCTAGCGCGGTTTCTAATTCCTGTGGAAGTGCGCAAGTGCTCCAATCGGGAAGCACCTGCAATATCCAGGGAACCTTCACGCCTAGCACTTCAGGGCTCGCCGAAACCGGATCGCTAACCATCACTGCGAATGGTGGTGCATTAACCACTTCCGCAGCACTCACGGGAACAGGGACATCCACTTCGCAAGCGGCGCTTCCAGCATTCTCGCCGGTGGGAGGCACTTACACTTCCACGCAGACACCGAGTATCACGAGCGCGACAGGCGGGGCGGTGATTCTCTACACCGTCGATGGAAGCGCGCCCGGAACGCAAGCCGGTTCCTGCACAGGGACAGGAAGTTCTGCTGAAATTTTGAATGGTGGCACGATCACCGTAAGCGTATCGCAGACGGTAAAGGCACTAGCCTGCGCAAGCGGCTATGCGAATAGCGCCATTGCTACCGCGAACTATGTGATTCAAGCGGCGCAAAGCACGGTAGCGCTCCCCACTACATCTTTGGCTTCCGGCTCTTATGTGGGATCGCAAAGCGTGGCGCTATCGTCAGGGACCAGCGGAGCAAAGATTTGCTACCGGCTCGACGGAGGGATGCCGACGGCGGGAACGCCTGGGACGTGTGATGCTCCAGCGACTTCGCTGACTAATGGAAGTTCTGTTTCGATCACCACCAGCGAAGCGCTGACATTCATCGGCACGCAAAGCGGATTCATCAACAGCGCGGTGGTCACAGTAAATTACTCGATTTACGCCGGCGCTCCCACGTTCTCGCCCAATGGTGGAATCTACCCCAGTGCAGCTTCTTTTAATGTAACCGTGACTTCTTCGACTGGCGGAACAATCTGGTACACCACGGATTTAAGCCGCCCCACGTGCTCGCACGGGACGTCCATTTCTAGCGGAGGCAGCATCACCATCACACCGCCGGAAACGGTGTTTGCTGTCACGTGCCAAACCGGCTTTTTGAATAGCGGCGTGGCTGGAGCGGTGTATACGCCGTACATCCCCGCACCTGCGGTGGCTTTTGCAATGTTGCACGAACCTTCTTTGGTGAGGATGCCCTAAACCATGAACACAATTCGGAAGTTAGCTCTCGGGCTTATCGGGAGTTTGGCGGTAGCCTGCTTGGCGTTTGGCCAGCAAGCTCCAGGCACGTACACGAATCCAGTCGGCGCGCAACTCTCGGCGTCAGACTCGGGAGCCTGCACCGTCGCCAATTCCTGCGTGTGGCAGCACCTGCCAAACAATGCAGGAACAACCACAATCAACCTAGCCGGAACGTTCTCGGCGACTATGCTGGTCGAAGAATCAAACAATGGCGGGGGAACTTGGACGACGGCTGGAACGCTTTCGAGCGCTGGAACGACGGCCTATTCTACAAACGGCTTTACTGATATTCGCGTGCGCTGCTCGGCGTTCACTTCGGGAACCGTACAGGTCTCACTTTCGACTGGATTGCTGCAGGTGCAAAGCGTGGTGAGCGGCAGCAGTTCTTCCAGTAATTTGCCGAGCACCGCAGGAGTAATCGCCAGTCCGTCTTGTCCCGCATCGGGCGCGGCGAATTGCTTCCAACTTCCAGCCTCTGGCGGTATGGCTTGGGGCTGCACGTGGACCACGGTAAGCCTCAGCGTCACCTGCACCGACATCAACACCACGCTCGAACCAGTCATCGGGATGCAGGTATTTGGCACCAATGTATGCGCCACGGGTGGATTATGCGAAACGACCAGTGCTGTGCAAGTCCCCCTGCAATCCATCGTTGGGGTAAGCGGCACTACGGTGACTCTAGGAACACTACCCACGGTAAACTGCACCGCCTCTCTTCCGGGTACGACCTGCCTGCTCGTTTGGGGCAACAACGCTGACACTCAGTTCACCAACGCATGGTCGCTCGCCACCAAGACTTGTACCAACGTCAATATCGCTTCCGGCGTGTGGTTCTTGACGCAGCCCAATTTTAACAACGTAGCTAGTTCTTGCCAGAACGGCACGGGCGAGGCCAAGACTTCGGTGGGAGTGACCGGGCAAGGTACCAATGCTACGTGGCTGATTATCTCTCCAGCCTTCACCGCGAACCTTAGCTCTTGCACTTACGGCTACTATAACGGGACCGCGTGCTTCTTCACTTTCCCCGGCATCCAGTTGCGCGACTTTAACCTGTTTGGTGGCGGCAACAGCCTCAATAGCACCAGCCACAGCAACATCATCGTGGAACTCGACGCTCCTGCGAACGTGACCACTGGGATACAAAACGTGGTCCTAGGCGGTTATGGAGGCGGCGTGACCAACATGACCGGGTTCATGGCCAACACTTCCGTCTCGCCATTCGTGGGCGTTCAGGTAAACGGCTTGGGCGGCATCAACTGTCAGGCTGGTGGTGCAACTGGAGCACCGATGAGTCCGGCTGGTTACATCTCGATTTCCGCTTTCAACTTCTACTGCACCGATGGCATTCAGCGCAATCTCATCGTAAACGCGGGCAACGACGGCAGCACCTTCAACTCCTTCGGCGGTGGTTTTGGGGAAACCAGCAATGCCTCTTCCGTTTTAGTCTCTACCGGGGCTATATTTATTTCCCACGGCGACCAGTTCAACTTCGGCTATGCCAGCTTCCCAAGCGATAGCGGTGTGGAAATCGCTGGAACCATGTTCGCTTCCGGCAATCAGTTTTTTCAGGACACGGAAGAGAGTGCTACCACCACTTGCAACGTGGTGATGGACGCTGGTGGGAAATTCGTTGGCGAACGCAATGTCTTCGAGGGCGGACGCGCTTCCACCGGCTGCGACATTTATTTCAACGGCGCAGGTGCGGTATTCAACGATCTTGGCAGTACCTACATCCAAAGCGGAAGCAACGTCTACTTTGAGGGTGGCGCGGGCTACGCCTGGAACATCACCTGCACCGGAAACTGTGTTAAGGGTACTGCGACGGGCACCTGCACGGCTTCCTCTACGCTTGGCATGTACGGAACTGGCCCGAACGCCACCACTTCCACCTGCACCAGCACCACGATAGGCTCCGGCGTTCAAGTGATTGGCATAGGCCGCGTTCTGCAAGCCCTCACGGTTACAGCGGGCACGGGCGGCGTAGCTGGCGATGCCGTGAAGGTGCTGCAAAACGGCTCTGTCGTAGGCACCTGCACCATCGGCACTGGCACCGTGTGCGGTGTATCGCTCAACGTTGCGCTCAACGATGGCGACCTTATTACCTTAGAAGTGGTCACCGGAGTAAGCACCACGCTGGCCAACGTCAAGGCTACCGCGCTATGGAACTAACGTGAAAATAGTATTCGTGTTATTCGTCTTTCTATTTCCTTCGCTCGCCTCAAGCCAGTCCATCGGAGTGATCTTGCCGGACTCTCCAGTACATAAAACCTTGGATGAGCGCCTGCATGACCGCTACGGTGATCCGCTCAAGCTCGATACCATAGAGCCGACTTGGACAGCCGCTGCGAAAACACCGGGAATGCTCATCTCAGGTGGCTTGTTATTCGCATCCACGTTTGCCGACATTGCTTCCACGCGAAATTGCATCGACCGGCACACCTGCAGGGAAGGGAATCCACTGCTGGGACAATCGCGTGCGCAGGAGTACGCGGTGGGGCTGAGTCTAGCGAGTTTGGTCTACGTCCTGAGCGTGCGCGAGAAACAGCATGGGCATGGCGTGCGAGCGTTCACCGTAATGTATGCCGCCACAGCCTTACACGCGTTCGCATGGGCGCACAACCGGAGCTATTGAGTTTGCGAGAGCCGCAAGCAGTGGGGAAGGCCGGAGCCGCAATCCTGACAAAACTAACGTTTCTGGCGCTGCGGATGCCAGGTGAGCTGGGAGGAGCTTGTGCGGCTTCGTGCGGCTCTCGCAAAGATTTTTGTCATTTCCTCGGAGCGTAAATGGACACTTTGGCGCAACAAGTAGGAGCTGGCGGTGCAATTCTTTTGGTAGCTCTGTATTTGGTTTTGAAGATGCGGCCATGGGACCGGCAAAAAGGGCAGGACGAGCACTGCTGCCTGAATCAGTTTGTCTGCAAGTATGACTCGCAAGCCTCCGCTGACATCCGGGAAATCCGCGATGGGATTTTGCGCTTAGTGGTTCTCATTGAGCGCAATGGAGGGCGCCCGTGAATTCTCAATTCGAAACGCTCGCCCGTAATCTCGCGGTCAAGCATGGCCTGAACGACGCACTGGTCTGCGCAGTGATTGAGCAGGAAAGCTCATGGAATCCCGCGGCGAAACGATATGAGCCCGCGTTCTACACGCACTATATCCGCCCGCTGATGATGTCCATGGGGCTGACTCAGGAAGAGGCTACCAATCGCGCAACGTCCTGGGGCCTCATGCAGATTATGGGCGAAGTGGCGCGGGAACTCGGCTATACCGATGCATTGCCCGACTTGTGCGACCCGGCGACCGGCATCGAATGGGGCTGCCGCAAGCTGGCGCAGTGCATGGTCCGCGCAAACGCGGACGCTTACCGAGCGCTCCAGTTTTGGAATGGCGGCGGCAATCCCAACTATGCGCCGCAGGTCATCGCCAGGATGGACAAATACATTGAGGAGCTTGTTTCCAACGCCGAAGAGGTGCAAGACGCAGCGGCCGGGGAAGTCGGATGAAGACCCTGCTGGATACCATGCTGCGCACTGCCGGCGTCTTGGCCCTAGCCCTGCTCTGCGTGGTCCTTATTGACATGCACTTCCTTGTCAGAACCAGCACGTTTGCGATTCTGGACCTCCAGGACACGCTTTCAGACGCGAGTGGGACACTGACCTCAGCCAAAGCCACGATCTCCCGCCTGGACGGAACAGTGAGCCATGCCGATGCGTTCCTGAAGGCTGCCCAGCCATTGTTCCAAGCCGAAACGAAGCGTATTCAGGCATCCACGCAGGAACTGCAGAAGACGGAAGCCAGCGCAAGGCTGCTGATTGTGCGCACCGATGAGTCACTCAATGGCAAGGCTGGAATGCAGGGGCTTATCCCGCAGGCGACGGCGGCGCTACAGCAGATCACGGCAGACACCAAGCAGCTTGAGCCTAGCCTCGAGAACTTCTCGAGGGGCACTCAGGGGCTCGCTAATGCGGCGAATGACCCAAGCATCCAAGCCAGCCTGAAAAGCCTAGCCACGGTTACAGAGCAAACGGCAGGGGTAGCTACGGACGCGCACGCAGAAACTAGCCTGATCTTGGGGCAGACGCGGAAGGCGTTCGAGCCTGAGAGCAGGGTCAAAACTATTCTGAAGATGCTCTTCAATGGCACGCTCAACGGCGCGGAGTTATTCTACTATCTCTCTCATTAATAAGGATTTCCAGTGTGTCCAATCTCGATAAAGTTGTACAAGGAGGAAGTGATGAGCTTTTGGGGTACATTTGATTCATTTTTCAGCAAGGTGAAGGCAGAGATTGTCCGCGTGTTCGGGAAGGCTACGACCGAACAGGCTGTCAACGCTGCTTTCACGGTAATTGAGCCGCTGGTCGTGGGAGTGGTCAGCATGGCAGCCGGCCCAGCGATCGGTGTCGCGACTGGCGCGGTGCTCAGCCGGATCCAGGCAAGCTATGCCACCGTTTCGACCATCATCCAACAGGGGATCCCGGCCGCTGGCAGTTCGCTGTCCACAGCGCTGCAGAACGCCATTGCCGACCTCCAGGACAACTTCGGCGCATTGTTGACCGATGCCGGAGTTAAAAACAGCGCCCACTATGCCAACATCCAGAACGACGCGAACCTGATCCTCGGAGAGCTAACCGCGATAGCGAAAGAGCTTGCGCCGTCAACAGCGGCGCAGCCTGCTGTGGTGGCTAAAGCCTAAGCGCATGGACCCCAGCCCAGCGCCCGCAAGCGAAACCCCGCCAGTGTCCAATAGCTTCATTCGTGACCATTTTGCCGTGCTGATCGTGTTCGCGATGTTCTGCCTGTTGCTCGGCGTGTACATCATCGAAGTGCACGTCACCGGCAACGATGCCATTCTGACCTGGCTGCAGAACAAGATGAGCGACCTGATCTCCGCGATGCTCATGGGCTTGACCGGAGTGGGCATTTCGGCGATGAGGAATTCCGGCAAATGACTTCCGGCAGCCCGTGAGCCACTGACCACGCCCAGGACGGACTGACCGTGTGACGCTCCCCGCTCTATCTCACCCCTAGGGCGGGGAGCTTTTTATTTGTGCCGTTAAAATCCTGTGGAAAATCCTAAAATACCTATTGACAAGCAGTGATAAGTGGAGATAATTGGACTATGACGAAGAAGGACAAAGTTCTTCTCGCACAGCGGGTCAAGGATTTCCGCATGGATCGCCAGTGGTACCAGGAACAAGCGGCGGCTTACTTTAAGGTGAGTATAGCGACGTATGTTCGGGTAGAGCATGGCAAGGGTTGCAGTGACCTAATCCGCGCCCGTTTCGAGAAGATGTTGATAGGTCAGCAGCAAGAAGCGGTCGCCTAATAAGCGGCCGCAGGGTGAAAAGGTAGGGATTCTGTGGCTCTTTCTAGTAAACATAATATTCCAACTGTTTACCTGGTAAAGCGCGATTTCGCTATCCAGACTGGAAGTTTACGCCCTTCCTGCTTGGCTAGCACCTTCGAACGCAGCCGTTTTGGCCTCTTCGGCGCATCCTCCATCAACATTCCCGCCGCTAAATCCTCCGCCCGCATCTCGATCATTTCTTCGATCAGTTCCCGCAACATGCGTCGGCAGTTGGCGAGCTTATTCAATCGGGTAAGTTTGAACTCCGCTAATTGCCCTTTGTGCAGCGATCTCAAGTACTCAATAGTTCGACGCTCTCTTTCGTCGGCGGTAAGCGGTTCACCCATAGCAGCAGCTCCTGGAGCAGGATTCGAGCATGTGATGGAGCAAAAACGCTTCGCAGAGAGTCGGAGCGTGGAACTGACAGCTTCTGATAATCACATCACTTACCGCAGCAACCAACAGGACTTTAGTACTAGCCGTTTAGGACTTTCCGCACGGGGGCGCAGCGTGAGAGAGAGCGCGATTGCGCTCCCGATGAGTTTGAAAGGGGTGACAGCATGAACATCGAAGAATTGAAAACCGAGGAAACGCGTCTTTGGGACGCGTATCAGGCCAAGAGAAAAGAAGCTGACGCTATGGCGGCGAAATGGAGTGCGGTTCGCACGCAAGTCGTTGACATGGAGCGCGAGCAATTAGTGGAAAAGATGGTTTCTGAGCGCTTGGCGCAGGTAAACGCGACCGAGGGTTTGGCGAATGTGCGGGTGAAGTGATGGGACCGACAGCAAAACAAATCGAGCTAGCCGCTCAAAATCAGTGTCAGGCTCAGGTGAAGGCGGAGATATTGTCTGTTCCGCAGGCGCAGATGGCTGTAGTTCCGCCTCAGCCTCCAACCCCAAGCACCATCCTGCAAACTGCCGTGCAGAATGGCGCGAACGTCGATCATCTGCGCAGCGAGCACAGTGAGGAACAGCCGTATGAGTGCATGAATGCCGACATATGCGACTGCGATGGATTTAGCTACATAGAAGTTTCCGCGGCTCGGGGGCGCAACGCAACAGAGAGCGTAATCGCGCCTCCGGGGAAGATTTTTGAAAAGTCAAAAAGGAGCAATGCTAATGCTTAAAATCGTCAAACAATCCGAACCGTTGCGCGTAGAGCGAATCAATCTGTGCCTGTACGGCCCTCCAGGGCTCGGAAAAACCACTCTGGCGTTCACTGCGGACAAACCACTGCTGCTCGACTGCGACGGTGGGTGCTACCGCGCACCAAACCGCAAAGACAGCGTGCCCGTTAATTCGTGGGCGGACATTGCGAACATCACCGCCGCTGACCTGGCGCCCTACAACACGATCATCGTGGACACCGCAGGCCGCGCTCTCGACTTCCTGACGCAAGACATTATCGCAGGCAATCCCAAGATGGGGCGTGGCGGAGCGCTCACGCTGCAGGGCTTCGGGGAACTCAAAGCCAAATTCACCGCATGGCTCAAATCTCTGCGGCTGATGGGCAAGGAAGTGTTGCTCGTAGCCCACATGGATGAACAGCGCAGTGGCGATGATGTGATTGAACGGTTGGACGTGCAGGGCGGCTCGAAGGGGGAGATTTTACAAGTCCGTGGATGCCATGGGTCG
>Ga0326727_10004379_pt1 | contig 42580 bp, 31 predicted proteins | sample MB2enrmetagenome_FD_207643 | JGI IMG/M metagenome (GOLD analysis project Ga0326727, IMG submission 207643) | Lab enriched peat soil microbial communities from McLean, Ithaca, NY, United States - MB29MY | ecosystem: Environmental > Terrestrial > Soil > Wetlands > Peat | place: USA: New York...
CCTCAACGGCGACTGGCAGGACTATTGGGCCGGCCTCGCCGCCAACCCGCCCGCTGCCGCAAATCGTAACCGCCCGAACCGATCACGAAAACTCGCGGCTTGATGGCACAGGTTTGGTTCGCACCCGGTGCCGTCAGCACGAACAGCAGTCCGGCCCGCTCGACCGAGCGTTCCCGCCGCAGCACGAGCAGAACGGAGACCACCGTAAACAGCGCGACGCCGGTCTTGTAGCTGAGCACCTCCGACAGCCCCGCGATCGCCCCGAGCCGCAGCGATGCCCACAGCGCCAGGATGCTCAGCGGCGGATAATTCACCCCGAGGTCATGCACCGGAACGATCAGGCCGTAGCCGGCGAACGGCCCCGCCGGCGGCATGCGGGTGATCCAACTGATCGAGAACGCGACATCGCCGGTCCCCGGATCGCGAACCAGGCAAAGCGTCATGCCGGCGATGATCAGGCCGAACACCGCCAGGCGCCCGGCACGCTCGGTCAGTCCCACTCAGAAACTCCCGGAATGGCCGCTTTGCCGAGCGGCGGATACGCCCCGCTTGTAGCGCTTACGGATGACGGCCGCCGCAGATTTCTCGGCCGCGTCTCGACCGAAAAACGCCCCCGGCGGAAAGCCGGGATCAGAAAACCGCGCCGCGCAGCATCGACGCCTGCTCCGCCACCGGCCCGAGCGCCAGGGCGGGCAGATAGGACAGACCGCCGACGATCACGATGACCCCGAGCACAAGCCCGACCCAAAGCGGACCCGTCGTCGGCAATGTGCCGGCGGAGACAGGGACCCGCCGCTTGCCGGCCAGCGATCCCGCCAGCGCCAGCACCGGCACCACCACGCAGAAGCGGCCAAGCACCATCGCCAGCGCCAGGGTCAGGTTGTAGAATCCGGTATTGGCCGACAGCCCGCCGAACGCGCTGCCATTGGTGTTCGCCGCCGAGGTGTAGGCATACAGCACCTCGGAAAACCCGTGCGGACCGGCATTGCCCAACCCCGCCATGCCCATCGGCAGCACCACCGCCAACGCCGTCAGGCAAAGCAGAGCGCCGGGCACCGCGAGTATTGCCAGCATTGCCAGCTTGATCTCGCGTGCCTCGATCTTGTTGCCGACATACTCCGGTGTGCGGCCGATCATGAGGCCGCCGATGAAGACCGCGACGAGGGCATACAACAGCATGCCGAACAGCCCGGACCCCGGGCCGCCGATGATCACCTCGTCCAGCATCATGTTGACCAGCAGCACGAGCCCGCCCAACGGCATGTAGCTGTCGTGCATGGCGTTGACCGCGCCGGAGGAGGTCGCCGTGCCAAGCTCCGAGAACAATGCCGAACCGGGCACGCCGAAGCGCAGTTCCTTGCCTTCCAGGTTGCCGGCGTGCTGCTCCACACCGGTGCCGGAGAGCAGCGGATTGGCGGCGGCCTCCGCGCCGTGCAGTGCCACCGCGCCCGCCAGCAGCAACACCAGCATCGCCGCGAGCAGCGCCCAACCCTGGCGCTCGTCGCCAATCATGCGGCCGAAGCAGTTGGTGAGGGCGGCGCCAATCAGCGGCATCAGCAGAATGCTGAGCAAGTTGGTGAGGGCGGTGGGATCTTCGAACGGGTGCGCGGACTGGGCGTTGAAGAAGCCGCCGCCATCGCCGCTCAGCAGTTTGACCGACTCCTGCGAGGCGACCGGGCCGAGCGGGATCGTCTGCTGCGCGCCCTCCAGCGTCACCGCGGCGACCGGGCCGCCGAGGCTCTCCGGCACGCCCTGCCAGGCCAGGAACACCGTCGCCACGATGCATATCGGCAACATCACATACAGCGTCGCCCGGGTCAGATCGACCCAGAAATTGCCGATGGTGCTCAGCCCGTGGCGGGCGAGACCGCGGATCAGCGCGATGGCCACGGCCATGCCCGCCGCGCCCGACAGGAAGCTCTGCACCGCGATCCCGGCCATCTGCGCGAGGAGGGAGAGCGTGGTCTCGCCGCCATAGGACTGCCAGCTTGTGTTGGTGGCGAAGCTGATAGCGGTGTTCAGCGCCAGGCCGGGGGCCACCGGCGGCTGCCCGGCGGGGTTGAGCGGCAGGATGTCCTGGAGGCGGAGCAGGCCATAGAGCAGCAGCATGCCGGGCAGGTGGAACACCAGGAACGCCATCGCGTAGTCGAACCAGCCCTGTTCCTGGTCCCTTTTGATGCCGCCTATGCCGTAGATCACCGCCTCTATCGGCCGCAGCAGCGGCGAGAGCGGCGTCGGCTCGCCGGCGAAGACCCGCTGCATGTAAAGGCCAAGCGGCCGAACCGTCAGCAGCAGCAGGGCCAACAAGCCGAAGAGTTGGGCCGCGCCGAGCGGGGTCATGGTCAGATGCGCCGACAGAAGGCCGCATAGGTGGCGGGGAGAAGCACCGCCAGGACGATCAGGATCAACATCGCGGCGTCAGGCATCGGGATGGTCCTTGTGGAAGGTGCGGCGCCAGTTACCGCACACGGGCATAGGAAAACGATAGCCCCTGACCGGGAAGCACATAGGATTCCCATGCAGGTTTATGACAAGCGGCGTTGGGAACCACTCTCCGGTTGTGCCGTCCCGTCATGCCGGCGGAGGCCGGCATCCACGCCTTTGCTCGCATAAACACAGGCGTGGATGGTGGCCCTTCGGCCACCATGACGGTTCAGACCGCCGTGCGCACGGGTCGGTGTCCGCGGCGATCGGGGTTACCGCCTACCCGCCCGCCGACAGCCCTTCCAGCGCCGCCTGCCGCTGCTCCAGCCGCGCCAGATCATCCTCCGGCAACCGGCCGCGGCAGCCCTGGACGACCCGCGCGCCGCGCTCGGCCAGACGGCGGCGCAGCGTGCGATCGTCCGTGCTGATCGCGACATCGTGCAGCAGACGCAGCAGACGCAGGCTGACCGCGGCATCGGTCACCGCGTAAGCGCGGATCTGCTCGATGGCGGTGTTCAGCAGCCCGTCGAGGTCGATCCACGGCAGCACCACGCGCACCACATGAGGCGGGCTGAACAACACGGACTCCGGCGGGATGCGATCGACCCAGCGGATCAGGATGCGGGTAAGCTGGTCGATGCAACTGATCGCCGTGCTCGGGTCGTTGACCGCCGGGGAGATCGCCCGCAGCGCGATATCGACGATCTGGATGACGCCGAACTCGACATCCTGCTGCAAGGTGCGCATCGGACCGATGTCGAACGCTCCGGTCAGGTCCACCGCATGGTGGCGGTCCAGCCGGGTGCGGCGAGACACCATCAGCAGCGGAATCCCGGCCGGCACGAAATGCCCGACGCGGCGGGTGACGCGGACGCGCAGATGGTGCATCCGGGCGAATTCCAGCAGCTTCGCGGTGTCGATGAAGCGGATATAGCCGGAGACCTCGTTCAGGATCGGGAATTCCGGCTCCTCCGGCACGAAGGGCGCGGCCGCCGGCGCGAAGTGGTTGGTCCGCTGGTGCGGCATCAGCGCGTCGATCACCTCCTCGGTCTCTCGCGCGATGCGGTCGACAATGTGGTTGACGCTGATGGCGTGGGAGATGTGATGGATGAAGAACAGCAGCCAGCCGACGGAGACCAGCGCCAGCAGCATGGCGCCGAGCACGGTCAGTATCGGCGCGAAGGGCTGCGGCATCGACCGCGCGGCGGGCAGCGCCGCCAGGCAATAGGTGAACGTGCCGAGGAAGATGCCCAGCGTCCACTGCGTCCCCTGGTCGCGCACGAAGCTGATCAGGATGCGTGGCGAGAACTGCATCGAGGCCAGCGTCAGCGTCATCAGCAGGATGGCGAAGACGATCGACACCACCGTCATGGTTGACGTGGCGATGACCGACAGGATCGTCTGCGCGACCTGCGCGTCCTGGTGCGACGGGAACAGCGTGACGGGAATCCAGGCGGAGGCGGCGGGATAGGCTTCCTCCAGCGCCGACAGCACGGCGCCGCAGAACCCGAGAAACACGGCGATCACCAGCGGCCGCACGAGGAAGCCGCCGCGCAGGAAGTAGGAAGCCGAACGCAGGCGGAGGGGGAGTTGCTTCAGCACCGGGGAATCCTGTCTCGCGGTGTCTGAGTAGTGGGTTGCGACGAGAGAGTGAACCGAATCCGGACGGGGATGGCGGTCAGGCCGCGAACGGGTCCAGCGTGGCGATCCCCATCGGCGCGAAGGGTATTGGGCGTCGCCTTAGCCGGGCTTCGAACCGGCGGCGATCATTCCAGCACCGGCTTGCCGTCCGGTCCTTTTATGCTGCTCTTCCAGGCATGGCGCACGGCGTCCTGCACGTCCGGCGGCAGCGGGATGTAATTCAACTCCTCTGCCGTCTTGCCGCCGTTGGTATAGGCCCAGTCGAAGAATTTGATGACATTGCCGGCGGCGGCGGCGTCGTGAGGATTTTCCGGCAACAGCACGAACGTGGCCGCGGCTATCGGCCAGGTCCGGTCGCCGCCCCGGTCGATCAGGTTGACCGCGTAATTCCGGGCGTTCTTCCAGTCCGCGTTCGCCGCGGCCGCCGTGAACGCCTCGCGGTCCGGGGTAACGAATTTCCCGGCCTTGTTGCGCAGTTGCACGGTTACCAGGTGGTTCTGCGCGGCATACGCACTCGCGGTATAACCAATGGCGCCGACGATGCTGCCGACGGTCAGACCGGCGTTGGAATTGCTCCTCGCGCCCTCCCCGGCCGGCCAGTGCACGCTCGTTGCCGCACCAACATGTTGCCGCCATTCCGGCTCCACCGCGGACAGGTACGAGGTAAAGACGAAATTCGTGCCCGATGTCCCGGCGCGGAAGATCGGCACGATCGCCAGGCCGGGCGGCTTCAGGTCCGGGTTGAGTTCGGCGATGCGGGGATCGTTCCAGCGGGTGATCTTGCCGAGATAGATGCCGGCGATGACCTCCCCGGTCAGCTTGAGCTGGTTGGCCTGGACGCCGGGAATGTTGACGATCACCACGACGGCGCCCACGACAGTCGGAAACTGGAGGATGTGATCGGACTGTAGCCGTTCCGTCGCGATCGGCTCATCGGAAGCGCCGAAATCGACCGTTCGGTTGACAATCTGAGTGACGCCGGTTCCGGAGCTGAACGCCTGGTAGTTCAGACGGATGCCAATGGCGGTTTCGGCGGCCTGGCCCCATGCATGGTAGAGAGGCGCCGGCAGCGTCGCCCCCGCGCCGGTGATCTCCTGCGCCCGGGCGGCCAGGGGCAAGGCGGCCAACGCGATGGCAAGGAACCGCGCGGCCGAGCGGCGGCGTGGGACAGAACCTCCTGAAACCCGAAACGTCCGTCCAGACACCATGACGCCACCGTGAATATCCAGCCTACGAGCGTGGATCATACAGTGTCCGTGAAATAACGGATACAGGGCTGCCGGCAGGCGTTATGCCAGCCGGCACGCCCTTCCCGCGTGCTTCCTGACCCGGTCACACCTGCGGCTCGCCGATAGCCTCCCGCATCCGCGCGACCAGGCCGGTGCTCCCCGCCGCCAGCAGCCCGACATCGCTGCCGATGGCGACAAACGTGAACCCCATCTCGAAATACCGCCGCGCATCCGCTTCCACCGGCGCAAGGATGCCCGCCGGCTTCCCCGCCGCCAGGATGCGCGCGCAGGCATCCGCGATCGCCGCCTGCACGTCCGCATGCGCCGCGTCCCCGAGATGCCCCAGATCTGCTGCCAGATCGCTCGGCCCGATAAACACGCCGTCGATCCCGTCCACCGCGGCGATCGCCTCCAGACGCCCCAGCGCGGCGCGGGTCTCGAGCTGCACCAGCACGCAGATCTCCTGTTCGGCGTTGTGCAGGTAGCCGGGCACCCGGCCGAACCGGTTGGCCCGGTGCGACACCGAAACCCCGCGCACGCCCTTCGGCGGATACCGCGTCGCCGCCACCGCGGCCCGCGCCTCGTCCTCCGACTGCACCATCGGCACCAGCAGGCTGCGCGCGCCGATATCCAGCAGCCGCTTCATCAGCACCGCGTCGTTCCACGCCACCCGCACCACCGGCTCCGCGGTGCCCGTCGCCAGCGCCTGCAGTTGGGACAGCACATCCAGCGGGTCGCTCGGCGCATGTTCGGTATCGACGACGATCCAGTCGTAGCCGGCGAAGCTCAGCACCTCGGCGACGACGTTGCTGGCGAGGCTGCTCCACAGGCCGATTTGGCGGCGATGGTCGCGCAGGGCGGCTTTCAGGCGGTTGGGCGGCATGACGGTCTGCGGCAGGACGGGGGAAACGGACATGTACCTCGGGCCTCCTTCTTGTTTGGTTGGGGACTGCGCCAAGCAGTAGGCGGCAGACCGATGCGTGTCTAAGCTAATGGGGGGATTGATCGATACCGGATGTGGATGGATGTTCGAACTCAGCCAGTTGCGCTGCTTCGTCGCGGTTGCCGAGGAACTGCATTTCGGCCGCGCCGCCACACGCCTGAACATGACGCAGCCGCCGCTCAGCCGCCAGGTGCAGATCCTCGAGCACGCACTGGACATCAAACTGCTCGAGCGCACCAGCCGTTCGGCGCGGCTGACGGCGGGGGGACGGGCGTTCCTGCCGGAGGCGCGGCGAATCATCGCGCTGGCCGAGGGCGCCGGCCTCGCCGCCCGCCGGGTCGCCCGCGGGGAGGCCGGGTCCATCGGCCTCGGCTGCACCGCGGCGGCGAGTTACGGGCTGCTGCCGCGGCTGGTGGCGTTCGCGGCCGCGACCATGCCGGGGATCGACCTGGTGCTGAAGGAAATGGTCACCGCGGAGCAGATGGAGGCTCTGGCCTCGGGCGGACTGGACCTCGGGCTGGTGCGGCATCCGTTCGACCGCCGCCAGGTGGAGGATGTGTGCCTGCTGCGGGAGAAACTGCTGCTGGCGGTGCCTGCCGGGCATCCTTTGGCGGCCGGAGAGGAACCGTCGATCGCCGATTTGCATGGGCAGAGCATGGTGATGTGGTCGCCGGTGGAAGCTCGTTACTTCTACGATCTGATCACCGGGCTTTGCGCCGCCGCGGGCGTGATGCCGGCCTATGTGCAATATATCACCCAGACCCACACGATACTGGCCCTGGTGGGCGCCGGGCTGGGCGTGGCGCTGGTGCCGGAAGCGGCGCAGGCGCTGCATTTCGACGGGGTGGTGCTGCGGCCGATACGGTCGCCGCCGCGTCGGGCGGTGGCGGAACTGCATCTGGTCTGGCGGCGCGACAGCACCAACCCCGCGCTGCCGGCGTTTCGCGACGCGATCGTGCGGCAGTTCGCGCCGGACAAGAAACAAGCTGCCGATCGTTCGTGAGGTGCTCAAGGGTTTCTCCACGATCGTCATGGCCCGGCTTGTTGTCCGGGCCACCTTTTCCGGCACGTGCCGGCATAGCTGGCCGGGACAAGCCGGGCCATGACGGGGTCAGGGAACGCCGGCCCGAGGCAATGCACGTTCGGGGCCCCGGAGCGCCCGTTCCCGTCCCACAACATGCCCATAGATTAGTAACGAAAAACTGCCGAGGATCACCAGCACGCCCAGCACCATGAACCCGGACATATAGGACCCGGTATAGCTGTTCATGATCCCCACCAGGAACCCGGCGATGGTGCCGCCTCCGCCTGCGCCCAGCCCGTTCATGATGCCCGCGGCCGGCCCCACCGCCCGAGGTTCGACGCTGCTTTGCAGGATCGACCAGATGTTCGGCGTAAAGCTGGCGGCATAGTAGCCAAGCGCTACGGTAATCAGCGCCAGCTTGCCGAGCCCGGACTCGACTACCGGCAGCAGCAACAGCAGCAGGCCGGCGACCAGCATCCCCACCGACGCGATCAGCACCCGCCTGCCGGTCCGGTCGCTGAGTTTCGCCATCGGAATGGCCAGCAGGATCGCCGCGGCGTACGGCACCGCGCTGGCCAGCCCCTGGCTCAATCCGGTGAAGCCGAGGGTGCGGACCGCCAGCGGAATCCACAGCGTAATGCCCCAGAACAGCATGCCCTGGGTGATGTAGCTGAACACCAGCAGAACAAACGCCGGACCCCCCAGGTCTTGCAGTCTCAGTCTTGGTTGCTGGCCGATGGGCTCGGGTTGCCGGTACGGCGCCTCGGACTCCGGACGCAGCATGGCGAGAAACAGAGGTACGATAACCGCCAGCCCGATGCCTCCGGTAACGAAGAACAGCGTGTGCCACCCGAAGAAATCGTATATCGGCGTCAGCACCATGAAGCCGATGGCGAGTGCGAAATACTGGCCGTAGAACTGGATGATGGCATTGGCCTTGGTCAGTTCGTTGTCGGCGAACCAGCCGCGGACGAAGCGGGATTGCTGCGGCCAGTAGATGCCCTCGGCCACGCCCAGGATCAGCCGGCAGATCAGCAGCACGGCAACCGATCCGGTGAAGCCGACGACCAGGGTCGCGGCGGACCAGATGGCGAAGCACCAGATCACCACGGTTTTCGGGTCCATGCGCCGGGTGACGATGCCGCCGAGGATATTGGCCAGGGCGTAGCCAACCAGGAAAATCGTCAGTGTCCAGCTTGCGGTGACGGCGAAATGCTCGCCGGCGAAGCCGAGGTCCCTGGAAAGCTGCGGCATCGCCACCGAAAGATTGGTCCGGTCCAGATAGGCGACGAACAGGCCGGCGAACAACGATCCGCCGATACTCCACCATTTCGATCTTTGCATGACGATACCTCCGTCGCGTCAGATGGGGACTGCCGGCCGGGCAATAGATTGCGGGCTGCGCACGACCAGCATGACGGCCAGCGCGCCCGCGACCGCAAGGACGCCCGCCAAAATGAATGAAGCCGTGTAGCCGCCGCCATACTGGATGATGAATCCGGTCAGCGCGGGTCCGAAAATCCCGGCCGTATTGGCGAGGAAATGCACGAACCCGCCGACACCGCCGATCTGGCCGGAGGGAACGATTTCCTGGATGAGGACCCAGCAATTCTGTGGCGCCATCAGCAGAAAAAGGTTCGCGCAGGCAATCAGGGTGATCGCAGCGGCAAGCGAAGCTGCATTCGACGCCAGCAGCACCGACACCGCTGCGAGCAGCAGACCGCCGGCCAGGATGATTTTACGGGAAAGTATTGAGTTGCCGGTGCGGCGGAACAGCAGGTCCGACAGCAGGCCGCCGCCGAACATGCCCACGCTGCCGCACAGCCAGGGAATAACCGTCAGCAAACTCATGCTTTTCAAATCAAGATGATGCACGGTCGTCAAATAGGTCGGCAGCCAAGTCAGGAAGAAATACAACACGTAGTTGTAACTGAAAAACGCCAGGGCGATCGCCAGCACCGCCGGAGTTTTCAGCCATGTTCCGATCGATGCCGTGTCGCCCTCACGGACCGCCGCCGCCGCGCGGCTGCGGGCGACCAGTTGCTTTTCCGCCGAACCGACACGCTTGTTGGTTGCCGGCGTATCGGTCACGTAGAACAACCAGAAAAACAGCCAGACCAAGCCGATGACGGTAATGACGAGGAACGATACGCGCCAACTGAAGTAGAATGCCACCAGTCCGACGATGGGTCCCGAAACGGCGCCCCCGATCGGGTTGCCGGCGTTGGTAAGGCCAACCATCGTTCCGGCTTCCTCGCGGGGAAACCAGTTGCTGATGGTCTTGTTTGTGGTGCTGCCCATCGGGCCCTCGCCGAAGCCGAACAGGACCCGCAGGATCAGCAGCGACACGAACCCGGTGGCGACCGCGGTCAGGCCGCAAAACACCGACCACCAGGCCATCGCGACGCCGAACACCAGCCGCGGCCCCCAGCGGTCGGACGCCCAGCCGCCGACGAAACAGAAGATCGAGTAGCCGACGAAGAAGGAACTGAAGACGATGCCAAGCTGCGCCGGATCGAAGTGCAGGTCCTTCGAGACCACCGGCGCCACGATCGAAAGCGCCGAACGGTCGAGGTAGTTGATCGCGTTGGCGAGGAACAGCATCAGGGCGATCGTCCAACGAAATCGCCCTATCCTCGTCGTTGCAGATCCGCCGGGTCCTTCGGGCACGGCCGTTCCTCCATTTTTTTGTGGTTCATGGCCGCCGATCAGGTCACCGGCCCGGGGTTGAAGAGCGTCAGGGCGTTGCGCAGGCCCCAATGGTCCGACCATGTCTGCTTGCGCCCGCTGGCGACATCCAGGATCAGGCGGAACAACTCCCAGCCGACATCCTGGATCGTCTGCCTGCCGGTGGCGATGCCGCCCGCGCTGATATCGATCAGGTCGTGCCAGCGCTCGCTCAACGCGTCGCGCGTCGCCATCTTGATCACCGGCGCGGCGGCCAGCCCGTACGGCGTGCCGCGCCCGGTGGTGAACACCTGCAGCGTCATCCCGGACGCCAACTGCAGCGTGCCGCAGATGAAGTCGCTGGCAGGGGTGGCGGCGAAGATCAGGCCCTTGCGGTCCACCCGCTCGCCCGGCGACAGCACGCCGGCGATCGGGCTGGTGCCGGACTTGGCGACCGATCCCAGCGCCTTCTCAACGATGTTGGCCAATCCGCCCCGCTTGTTGCCCGGCGTGGTGTTGGCGCTGCGATCCGCCGAGCCTTCCCGCAGGTACTCGTCATACCACGCCATCTCCCGGATCAGCGCCCGCCCGACCTCCTCATTCGCGGCACGCGGCGTCAGCAGATGGATCGCGTCGCGGACTTCCGTTACTTCCGAGAACATAACCGTCGCGCCCGCCCGCACCAGCAAGTCCGCCGCGTAACCCACCGCCGGGTTGGCGGTGACGCCGGAAAACGCGTCGCTGCCGCCGCATTGCGTGCCAACCACCAGATCGGAGGCCGGACATGTCGTGCGCGTGCGCCGGTTCAGCTCGGCCAGCCGCTTGTCCGCCATCTCCAGGATCGAGGCGATCATGTCCCCGAACCCGTGGTGGCTCTCATCCTGCAACCGCACGATGTCCGGTGTGTTGCCGGCAGCCGGGGCCGGGCGGCCATCGGCCAGCAACCATTCCGGCATCAACTTCTCGCAGCCCAGGCTGACGACCATCGGTTCGCCGCCGAAATTCGGATTGCGCGCGATGTTCCGCAACGTCCGTATCGGCACCGCGGCCCCGGGCGCGGTGATCGCGACGCCGCAGCCATAGGTGTGGTTCAGCGCCACCACGTCATCGACATTGGGATAGCGCGGCAGCAGCTCCTGGCGGATGCGCTGCACGGCGAACTCCACAACCCCGGCGACGCATTGCACGCTGGTGCTGATGCCCAGCAGGTTCTTCGTGCCTACGGTGCCGTCGGCGTTGCGGTAGCCCTCGAAGGTATAGCCCTCCAGCGGCGCCTGCGGCGGCGGCACCCGCGTGGCCAGGGGCAGGTTCTCCAGCGACGGCGCCCCCGGCATCCGCACCAGCGATTCCTCGACCCAACTGCCGCGCGGTATCAGCCGCGCCGCGGTGCCGATGACCTCGCCATAGCGCAGGATCGGCTCACCCTCGCCGATGTCGGCCAGGGTGACCTTGTGGCCCTGCGGCACGTGGTCCCGCAAGGTCAGGCCGCCGGCGAACTCGGTGCCCTTCGGCAGGCCGCCGGCATTGACCACGATGGCGACGTTGTCGGTGTCGTTGACCCGGATATAGCGCGGTGTATCGGCCATTGTTCTCTCTCTCCCAACAAAATTCAACGCACCAGGCAGGGACGCTTCGCATCGAACGTCCACCCCGGGATCAGTGACTGCATCGCCGCCGCATCGTCGCGCGCGCCGAGCCCGTGCTGAAGATACAACGCATGCGCGCGATCCAAAGCGTCCGGGTCCACCTCGATCCCAAGCCCGGGGCGCTGCGGCACCGCCACGCGTCCGCCCTGTATCCGCAAGGGTTCGCGCGTCAGCGCTTGCCCGTCCTGCCAGATCCAGTGCGTATCGATCGCGGTGATCCGCCCGGGCGCCGCCGCGGCGACATGGGTGAACATCGCCAGCGAGATGTCGAAATGATTATTCGAATGCGACCCCCAGGTCAGGCCCCACTCATGGCACATCTGCGCCACCCGAACCGACCCCCGCAGCGTCCAGAAATGCGGATCGGCCAGAGGAATATCGACAGACTGGAGCTGGATCGCATGGCCCATCTGCCGCCAATCGGTGGCGATCATGTTCGTCGCCGTCGGCAATCCGGTGGCGCGGCGGAACTCCGCCATGACCTCGCGCCCGGAGAAGCCCGCCTCCGCGCCGCACGGGTCCTCGGCATAGGCCAGGATATCGCCCCGCCCTTTGCACAGCCGCACCGCCTCATCCAGCGACCACGCACCGTTGGGGTCGAGCGTGATGCGTGCCGCGGGAAAGCGTTGCTTCAGCGCTTCGATCGCCTCGATCTCCCGCTCCCCGTGCAGCACGCCGCCTTTCAGCTTGAAGTCCTCAAAGCCGTATCGGGCCTGCGCGGCTTCAGCGAGCCGAACCACCCCGGCGGGGTCCATCGCAGCCTCCCGCCGCAGCCGGAACCAGCCGTCGGCGGCTTCGGTTTCCGCCAGATACGGCAGACCGGTCTTCGCGCGGTCCCCCACGTAGAACAGATACCCCAGCATCGGAACGGAGTCGCGCTGCTGGCCGTCGCCGAGCAGAGCGGCCACCGGCACGTCGAGATACTGCCCGAGCAAATCCAGCAACGCCGCCTCGATCGCGGTGACCACATGGATGGTCGTCCGCAGGTCGAAGGTCTGCAAGCCGCGGCCGCCCGAGTCCCGGTCCGCGAACCGCTCCCGCACCGTGTTCAGAACATTCTTGTAGGCGCCGATCGGCTGGCCAACCACCAGCGGCGATGAATCTTCGAGCGTCCGGCGGATCGCCTCGCCCCCCGGCACTTCGCCCAACCCGGTGCGCCCGGCACTGTCCGTCAGCAGGACGATGTTCCGTGTAAAAAACGGCCCGTGCGCCCCGCTCAGGTTCAGCAGCATGCTGTCGTGGCCGGCAACCGGCACCACGCGCATGGATTTAACGGCCGGAGTATCCGCCATAATACATTTCCTCCCTTATTTTACCAAAACCATCCGCTTGATCTCCCCGACGATCAGCAGATAACTGACCGCGGCCAGCAACGCGTTCGCCCCGACAAACACCAACGCATCATTGAACGACCCGGTAACCTGAATAATCTCCCCAATAACGATCGGCGTTGTGATCGACGATACATTGCCGCACATGTTGAACACGCCGTTGGCAAGACCCGTGATCTCCCGCGGCGCCGCATCCGACATCACCGCCCAGCCCAGCGCGCCAATGCCCTTGCCGAAAAACGCCAGCGCCATCAGCGCCACAACCACCCACTGCAAATCCGTATAGTTGCACGCGATCATCGCCATCGACAGCAGCATGCCGCCGACAATCGGAGTCTTGCGCGCAACGGTCAGCGACCAGCCGCGCCGCAGCATCCAATCGGAGAAAATGCCGCCCAGAATGCCGCCCAGAAACCCGCAGATCGCCGGCAACGAGGCAACAAAGCCTGCCTTCAGGATCGACATGCCGCGCGCCTGCACCAGATACACCGGAAACCAGGTAATAAAGAAGTAAGTAATGGCGTTGATGCAGTACTGCCCGATGAAAATGCCTACCATCATGCGATTGCGGAACATCTGGCCGATAAACGACCATTCGGAACCGGCCGCCGCGTCCTTCGGCGCGGGCTGATCCATGTTCACCAGTCCACCGCCGGCGGCGATGTATTCGACCTCGGCACGATTGGCCATCGGGTGGTCAACCGGGCTGTAGACAAGCCTCAGCCAGGCTACGGTCAGAATGATCCCGAGGCCGCCCATGACGCCGAACACCCAGGGCCAGCCGAAGGAAAAGGTGATCCAACCCATCAGCGGCGCGAAGATCACCGTGGCGAAATATTGCGCCGAGTTGAAAATCGCCGATGCGGTCGCACGCTCCTGACGCGGGAACCACGCGGCGACGACACGTCCGTTGCCCGGGAAGGACGGCGATTCCGCAACACCGAGCAGGAAGCGCAGCCCAAATAACACGACCACGGCCAAACCGCCGGTGACGAAACCGACAAAACCTTGTGCAATGGTAAACAGCGACCACAGCGCCAGGCTGCCGGCATAGACCATTTTCGAACCATACCGGTCCAGCAGCCAGCCGCCCGGCAGTTGCGCGATGACATAGGCCCAGCCGAAGGCCGAGAAGATCAACCCCATCTGCGCCGCGTTCAGCCCGAGGTCCTTGCTGATGACCGGGCCGGCGATCGAAATGGTCGCTCTGTCCGCGTAGTTGACGGTGGTGACCACGAACAGCATCGCGACGATCAGCCACCGGACGTTGGTCTTGCCGCTGGTTGTCGGGCGAATCGGCATGGCTGCCGTTGCAGTGCCGTCTGGCATCGTCGTCCTCCGTGCCGCTATCGGTCCGCGGCATCTGTTTCATTCACGATCGCATCTGAGGCGCGATCTTAGGCTGGTCGATCCTGCCGTGACGCTAAGCGGGCGATCGATGCACGTCTAACCCAAACTCCGCATCAATCGATCGAATCCGCGCATCGATTGGCTTTTCCGCTCGTCATGGCGGGCGCAGGCCCCATAGAGGTTAAAACAGCACCCCGGCGGCAGTGTTTCCCCTCGTCATGCCGACGGAGGTCGGCATCCATGCCTTCCGCGGCTGCAGGCCGCAGCCAAGGCGTGGATGGCGGGCCTCCGCCCGCCATGACGGTCTGGGGGCAATCGCCTCGCGAGCGTACTAATTTAACGCCCATGGGGCGCAGGCCCGCCTGCGCGGACCATGACGGCGGAGGGCATCGCATCACCCCGGCAGACGACCAAGGCTGGGCCGCTTCGGGTCGTACGTCCAGCCGGGAACAAGGAACTGCATCGCCGCCGCATCGTCGCGCGCCCCGTGCCCGACGCGATTATAGAGATCATGCGCCCGCATCACCTGATCCATGTCGAGCTCAATCCCCAGGCCCGGCCGGCGCGGCACCTCCACCTCGCCGCCGATGATCCGCAGCGGGTCCTTCGTCAGCCGCTCGCGGCCCTCCTGCCAGATCCAATGCGTGTCGATGGCGGTGATGGCGCCCGGCGCAGCGGCGGCGCAATGGGTGAACATCGCCAGCGAGACGTCGAAGTGGTTGTTGGAATGCGAACCCCAGGTCAGCCCCCATTCATCGCAAAGCTGCGCCAGCCTGACCGACCCCTGCATCGTCCAGAAATGCGGATCGGCCAGGGGAATATCCACCGCCTGAAGCAGGATCGAATGGCCCATCTGCCGCCAATCCGTCGCCACCATGTTGGTCGCCGTCGGCATCCCCGTCGCGCGCCGGAACTCGGCCATCACCTCGCGCCCGGAGTAGCCCGCCTCCGGACCGCACGGGTCCTCGGCATAGGCCAGCACATCGCCCCTGCCCTTGCACAGCGCGATCGCCTCGTTCAACGGCCAAGCCCCGTTCGGGTCCAGCGTCACGCGGCCATCGGGGAAGCGCTTTTTGATCGCGGCGACGGCCTCTATCTCCGCCGCACCATCCATGACTCCGCCTTTCAGCTTGAAGTCCTTGAAACCATAGCGATCGACGGCAGCCTCGGCCTGGCGGGCGATGGCGTCCGGCGTCAGAGCCGCCTCATGACGCAGCCTCAGCCAGCCATCCGCCGCCCGCGGGTCGCAGGGATAATCCAAATCCGTCTTCCCGCGGTCGCCGACATAGAACAGGTAGGCCAGCATCCGCACCGAGTCGCGCTGCTGCCCGGCACCCAGCAGCGCCGCCACCGGAACGCCCAGAAATTGCCCTAACAGATCGAGCAACGCCGCCTCCACCGCGGTCAGCACGTTGTCGGCACGCAGGTTGATCTCGTGCGGCTGGCGCAGAATCGCGGCTTCGGCGGCGGAAGTGACCCGATGGCGCGCGGCCTCCGCCAACGAGCGGCGGATGTCCCCGATGATCGCGTTGTGCAGGCCGATGGGACGGCCCTCGACCAAAGGGCGGGAACGCTCCAGCGTCTGGCGGATGCCCTCGCCGCCCGGCACCTCGCCGACGCCGGTGCGGCCGGCATTGTCCTTCAGAACCACGAGGTTGCGGGTGAAATACGGCCCGTGCGCGCCGCACAGGTTCAGCAGCATGCTGTCCTGTCCGGCGACCGGGATGACCCGCATCTCGGTGATCACCGGCGAGCCGCCGAACGCGGCTTCTTGAGCACTCATGGCGTCTCCCCTCTCGCGTTATGCTGGAGCATATGAGCATTCGCGGCATGATGCCCAACCGGCAACCGCTGAAAGAGAGACGAACCGAAATGCCCGCGCCCATCCGGCGAACCTGGCCGCATCCCGAGATCGAAGCCGATATGGCGAGGCTGCGGGAACGGGCGCCGTTAGTCCACTGCCTGACCAACTTCGTGGCGGCCGGGTTCACGGCGAACGTGCTGCTGGCCGTCGGCGCATCGCCCGCCATGGTGATCGCGGAACAGGAAGTCGCTGACTTCGCCACCCGCGCCGATGCCGTGCTGATCAACCTCGGCACCATCACCGCCGCTTCGGCCGAGGCGATGGAGCGGGCCGCGGCGGCCGCGAGCCGCGCGGCAACGCCATGGGTGCTGGACCCTGTCGCCGTTGGCGTGCTGGCGTTTCGCAGCGGCGTGGCGGCATCGCTGCTGCGCCACCGCCCCGCCGTGATTCGGGGAAACGCTTCGGAAATCCTGGCTTTGTCCGGCCTCGAAGGCGGCGGCAAGGGGGTCGATTCGACGGCTGCCTCCTCGGCCGCCGTGGATGCCGCCCGCGCGCTCGCCGGACGCACCGGGGCGGTTGTCGCGGTCAGCGGAGCGACCGATTACGTGACCGGTGGCGCGGATCTGGTCGAGATCGCCGGCGGCCATCCGATCATGACCCGGGTGGTCGGCACCGGCTGTTCGCTGGGCGCCTTGATCGCCGCCTTCCTCGCGGCGGGCGTTCCGCCGCTGCGCGCGGCCACCGCCGCCTCCGCGGTGTTTGCCCGGGCGGCGGAATGTGCCGTGCCGCAGTCTCGGGGGCCGGGAAGTTTTGCCGTGGCTTTCCTCGACGAGCTTTCCTCCATCGCCAACGGTGCGGACTGACACCAATCCGCCGTATGAGCGCCTCTCCAGCTGCGCCACATCGTCATGCCGACGAAGCATGCCCGGGCGAAGGCCGGGGTCGGCATCCACGCCTTTCGCCGGTCCGGAGCAAGGCATGGTGGCGGGCCTGCGCCCCTGGGGGTTAAGATAGGAGGATCGCGGACCGGCGGTTGCTATCGTCATGGTGCGCGCAGGCGCACCATCCACGCCTTGCGGTGCCGGTTAAGGCGAAGGCGTGGATGCCGACCCCCGGCCTTCGCCGGGGCATGCTTCGTCGGCATGACGGCAAGCGCGACCGCCGGAGCGCTAGTTAACGCCTATGGGCCTACGCCCACCATGACGGCGGCGGCCCCCGGAGTATCAAACTCGCCGCCGATCGGCATGAAATCACCCGCACGCCGGAAAGGGTTTGTTAACCTTTCCATCGTAGTCTGGCGGTCCAACCGCACCCGGACCCGCTTATGTCATTCGCCCTCGACGACGCCTTCATCCCGCCCGTGGTCCTTGGCACAGCCGATCTGACGGGGTTCGCGTATCAGGGGAACGGGTACGAGGCCCTGATGGAGCGGATCGGCCAGGCGCTGACCGGAACACCGGCCGATGCCGAAGCCGCGCGCCTGTATGATCATGGCATCGCCTGCCAACTCGCGTTCCGCCGCGCCGAAGGACTGGATCTCCAGGACCAGGCGCTGGACCGGGCGCAGGTGTTCCGGGTCCGCGCCGGAGCGCATAAACCGCTGCGGCTGCTGGCGGTCGCCGGGCCCGGCGACCTCATGGTCAACACGCCGCTCGACTTCATCGCCAACGCCATCGATGTCCGCCTGGACCTGCTGTATGTGCGGCCGGGTCATCCGCTGCCGCCGGTCATCCCGGACCACGATGTGGCGTTCTTCGCGCAAAGCGAGGCTGACGCCGCCACCCTGGCCCGGTTGCAGGCTCTGTACGACTCCTGGCCGCGGCCGGCGCTGAACAACCCCGGACTGCTGCCGGCCTTCGCCCGCGACACGCTGGCGCAATCCCTGGCCGGAGCGCCGGGAATCTGTAGCCCCGCCGCCGTCGCGGCTACCCGCGCGGAGCTGGAGCGACCCATCGGCTGCGGCTATCCCTGCCTGATCCGTCCGCTCGGCTCCCACGCCGGCACCGGTCTGGCCCTGGCCGAAACGCCGGCGGATCTGGCGGCTTACCTCGGCCGGACGTTCGAGCAGTCCTTCTTCCTGACCGCGTTCGAGAACTACATCTCGCCCGACGGCTTCTACCGGAAATCGCGCATCGCCTTCATCGACCGCCGCCCGTTCCTCTGCCACAAGGCGATCTCACGCCACTGGATGGTGCATTACCTGAACGCCGGCATGACCGAATCCGCCGACAAGCGGGCGGAAGAAGCCTACGCCATGGCCAATTTCGATACCGGCTTCGCCCGCCGCCATGCCGCCGCGTTCGACGCCCTGCATGACCGCCTCGGCTTCGACTACTATTCCATCGACTGTGCCGAGACCCGCGACGGGCGGCTGCTGGTGTTCGAGGCCGACACCGCCGCCATTATCCACATGATGGATCCGCCCGACCTGTTCCCCTACAAGCAGCCGCAGATGCGCAAGGTCTTCGCAGCGTTCGAGGCCATGCTGCGCCGGTTCGCCGATGGCGGTTCGGCGCCGCGGGTCACCGCGGTGACGCTCAGGCCGTCGCCCGCTCCATGATCCGGAACGGGACCAGCACCCTGTCGGTGTCCCGCGGCCCCTCCCCCGCCAGCCTTCGCAACAAAAACGCCGCCGCCGATCGGCCGGTGCCGGAGCCTTCGGGGCTGACGGTGGTGATCGCGGGTTCGTTGGCGGCGCTCAGTTCGAGGTTGCCAAAGCCGACGACCGCGAGGTGCTCGGGGATCATGACGCCCTGCACCCGCGCCTCGGTCACCACGCCGAACGCCATCAGGTCGGAGCTGCACAGCAGCGCGCAGCGCTGATCGAGCACCGGCAGCAGGGCGCGCAAACCCTCCCGCCCCGCCACCGCCGTGCTCGGCGACGGAGTCATCTGCTCCCAGACGATCGGCTTTCCCGCCGCGGTGATCGTTTCGGTGAAGCCGCGCGCCCGGGTCAGCGCCCGCGAATCCCGCGCCGTCAGCACGGCGAACCGCTCGTGCCCCTTGGACAACAGGAAGGCGGCGACCTCCCGCCCGACATGCGCATGGTCGAAGCCGATGGCCATGTCGATGGGGCGGCTGGAAACGTCCCACACCTCCACCACCGGAATCCGCGCCTCGATCAGCATCTGCAAGGCGGCGGGACTGTAGCCGGAGCCGGTGATCAGCAGCGCGTCCGGGCGGCGGCCGAGCAGCGCGCGGAACATCGATTCGTCGTCGGTGTCCTCATAGCCGCTGATCGACAGCATGACCTGATAACCGGCGACCCGCATGGCATCGCTGAACGATTGCACCAGGCCGGCGAACATCGGGTGCGCGATCGTCGGCACGATGGCGGCGACCATGCGGGATTTGCGCGACGACAGGCCGCCGGCGATCAGGTTGGGCACGTAGCCGAGGCGAGCAATCGCCTCCCGCACCCGGGCGGTGGTTTCCGGCGAGACGCGATCCGGTGTGTTGATGACGCGGGAAACCGTCATCGGGGCGACGCCCGCGGCCGCCGCCACATCGGTGATCTTGACGGGCGCAGTGCGGGTGGAAGGGTCGCGCTCCGTTTCGGACACCGTATTTTCCTTATGTGGTTTGTATCCGCGGTCATACTAACGCACCGCGAGGCGGACGGCCAGAGCGGATGACGGGGTGTCCATATTTGTCCGCGTCCTCCGCGTGCGGGATCGGGCAGCATCATCCGCTGTGCTGAACAGCGGAAACCGGAGGGTCGAGTGATCTCTTGCATCCGCTGTTCGATCGCCCGGCGGGGCCCGGCCGGGCGCCGGAGCAGCGCGGAGCCAATTCCGTCCTGCCGCCGGAACATTCCCCGGGTCCGCTGGTCCGCAAGGGGCGCAAGGCACGGCCGCGTCCGCCGGGTGTCATCCACCTGACATCTGTCGTGGCGGATGGTTCGCTTGCCGGGTTGGGCGCGATGCCGGCCGTGACGGCCCGTTTGGTGAACAACACTTTGTAGGTTGCCCGCTTGTGAACGGACCTGCGAAGGATTTCGTGGTCCAACTTCGCAGCATGAGAATCGCCAGCATAGAATCCCCGTCAGGTTCGTCCCCGAATTTCGCAATCGCAACAGATGGACTTGATATCGGTCAAGAAATAGAGTGGGATGCGCAACACCTGGCTTTGAGTGCCTGGACCGAGCATGTCCCGTTTGCGTTTTGGGTTGTCAAGGCGCTGCGGCCGAACTGCCTGGTGGAACTCGGCACGGAACGGGGCGTTTCCTATGCAGCATTCTGTCAGGCAGTGGAACGCCTGGGCCTCGGCTCGCGATGCTTTGCCGTGGACACCTGGAAGGGCGATGACCACGCCGGACATTATGACGAGTCCGTCTACGCTTTTCTTGATCGTCTCAACGATCGTCACTACCGGCGGTTCTCCTCCCTGCTGCGATCGACATTCGCTGATGCGTTGGCCTATTTCGCCGACGGCGAAGTGGATCTGCTGCATATCGACGGACTGCACACCTACGAGGCGGTCGCGGAGGATTTCGCGAGCTGGCGTCCGAAGCTGTCCGACCGGGCGATAGTCATTTTCCATGATACCAACGTCCGCCGTGACGAATTCGGCGTCTGGAAGCTGTGGCGCGAACTGGCGCCGCAGTTTCCCCACTTCGAGTTCGTCCACGGCTACGGTCTGGGCGTCCTCGGCGTGGGCAAGGATCTGCCGCCGCCGATCAGGGCATTGTTCGACGCCGAGACGGACAATCCTGTGCGGTCGACGATCCGGGGCCTGTTTTCCGCCCGCGGCGCTGCCGTTTTACGTGCGTATCAGCTTCAGTGCGCCCTTGAACAAGCGGCTTCCATCGCAGCCGAAGCGGCCGGCCAACGCGCCGCGGCGGAGGCGCTTCGCCGGAAGGTCGAGTTGCTGGAGCAAGACAGCGCTTCGGCCAGGGCGGAGTGCTCGTCGATACGCCAGCAAACCGATGCCGCCATCGCGTCGTTGCGGCAGGAACTGTCTGCCCGCGCCGCGGAGACAACGGTACTGCGGGAGCAACTCGCCGCGTCTTCGGTCGAAACCGACGATTTGCGCGGGAAAATCGCCGCCGCTGAACGGGAACAAGCCGAACTGAGCCGGCAGCTCCGGGAGGCGCGGGAAAACCTGGTCGAGCAAGCCGCGCCCGTGCCGGCCCTGAACGAAAAGATTGAAGACCTCAGCGCCAGGCTGGCGGAAGCCGAAGCGCGCTGCGCAGCCTATGTATCGTCGACATCCTGGCGCATCACCGCACCGTTGCGTCTGATAAAGACAACCATATCCAGACAGCCGGTTGGCGCGCCTCCACCGGAGCAGCCCGTTGCCGTGGAGCCACCGGCGGCCGCGGCCGCCCCGCCGAGCCGTCCGGAGCGCATCTTCCCGCCGGCATCCCAACTGCACCTGCTGCGGCCCCGTGTGCTGATCGTCGCGGAACTGTCGTTGCCGCAGTGCAAAAAATATCGGGTGGACCAGAAGCACGACATGATCAAGGCGCTCGGGTGGGATTGCACCGTAGTCGCCTGGCAGGATACGGACCGCGTGCTGACGCTGATGCAGAGCCACAGCGTCGTCATCTTCTACCGCGTGCCGGCATTCGAAAGCGCCCGGCGCTGCATGCAGGAAGCCGACGATCTGGGGCTGCCGCTTTACTTCGAACTTGATGACCTGATCTTCGACCTCGACGACTATGCGGCCAACCCGAACCTGATCGGTCTTGACCAGCCCACGGCAAAAGCCCTGTTCGATGGCGCAACGCTGTACCGTCAGGCGCTGCAGCGCTGCAAGAACGTCATCGCGAGCACGCCGTACCTCGCGGAGCGGATGCGCGTTGCCGGCGGAGGCACCTCAGCCTGCATCGAAAACGCCCTGGATACCGTAACATTGCGTGTCGCGGCGGATGCCCCTGGCCGTCCGGAGGATGGGCGCATAAGAATACTCTACGGCTCGGGCACGCGCACCCATGATGCGGATTTCGCATTCGTCGCCCCGGCGCTGAAGCGCGTAGCCGACGAACACCGGAACGTCGACATCGTCTTGGTGGGCGAATTGAATCCGCCCAAAAGCCTGCTCGCCCCGGGCACGCAGGTACAGCAGTTGCCGGCGTGTCCCTACCCGGAATACCTCGGATTGCTGGCGCAAAGCGACATCGCAATCGCGCCGCTGGTCCCCGCCACATTCAACGAGGCAAAAAGCAACATCAAATTCCTCGAAGCCGCTGCCGTCGGCGTTCCATCCGTCTGCTCCCCGCGCTCGGCCTTTGCGACGGCGATTCGTTCCGGTGAGACGGGTTTCCTCGCCGAGACCCCGGATGAATGGTATGAAGCGCTGACAGCCCTGGTAACCGACCGGGACCTGCGCCGCCGCATCGGCAGCGCCGCCCGGCAGGACGTGCTGAAACGTTATTGTCCCGATGCGATCGGCGATCGCCAGCTCAGGCCCATCCTGGCGCCCCATCAACCAAAAGCCGATCGGCGGTTGCATGTTCTGGAGGTGAATGTTCTGTTCCGGCCGCAGTCTTTTGGCGGCGCAACGGTCGTGATGGAGGAGATGACACGCCTTCTGGCCCGGGATCGCGGCACCCGGGTCAGCGTCTTCACCAGCGCGCCGGCGGGGTGGCTGAAACCCTATGCTGTCGAGCGCGCCGAGGAAAATGGCATCCCGATCTTCCGCATCGGCATCCAGGACCGGGCCGGCTGGATGCAGGAATCGTGGGACGAACAGGCCGCCGGCGCCTTCCGCGAGGTTCTAATGGCATTGCGGCCGGACGTGGTCCACTTCCACTCCATCCAGGGCATCGGCGCAGGATGCGTGGAAATGTGCCGCGAAGAAAACATCCCCGCTGTCGTCACGCTGCACGATGCGTGGTGGCTGTGCGAGCGGCAATTCCTGGTGACCGGAGAAGGCAAGTATTGCGGCCAACAGACCATCAACCTGAATGCCTGCGCCACCTGCGTGCCCGACATCGGCGCAACGGTTTTGCGCAACCTGCGGCTTCGGCAGGCGCTCGACGCCGCTGACCTGCTGCTGGCGCCGTCACAGCATTGGCGGCGATTCTATCTGGCCAATGGCCTTGCGGCGGAACGCGTCGTTGTCAACGAAAACGGCATAAAGCTGCCGGTAAACGCAAAACCGAACGAAGGACCCGCCCGCCTGCGGTTCGGCTTCGTTGCGGGCGCCGAGGCAGTGAAAGGTTTCCCCGTCCTGAAACGGGCCTTTGAAGCGCTGGAGCGCGACGACTGGGAACTCGTGCTGGTCAATCACGGGCTGTCGATCGGCTTGGACTCCTTCGCCGGTATCGAATTGAAGGCGCGTGGAACCGTGCGGACCGTCCCGCCGTTCAAGGACGAGGGACGCGATGCGTTCTACGACTCGGTGGACGTGTTGCTGTTCCCGTCGCAATGGCCCGAATCGTTTGGCCTGACCGTGCGGGAGGCTCTGGCACGCAACAAATGGGTGATTGCAACCGACCAAGGCGGAGCGGCCGAAGCCATCAGGCCAGGCGTCAACGGCACGCTGATCCCGATAACCGGCGATTGCGCACCGTTGCGGACCGCGGTCGAAGAGCTTCTGGACCGCAAGCCGGACCTTGCCGGTTGGATCAATCCCGCACCCGACCGGATCCGCGGCTTCGAGGCACAGGCCAGGGAACTGCGCGACATCCTGGCATCGGTCGCGTCGGGCGCCTCCGTCAAATCCCGCGCCGCATAAGGAGATACAGTCTTGGAGGAAGATCGGCCTTCGGAACTACTCGCCGGAATCAGCCGCGACAGCAAAATTCTCGAGCTCGGCCCCAGCGTTTCACCGATGGCTCCCCGATCGGCTGGATGGGACGTGACCGTAATAGATCACGCCACCCAAGAGGAACTGATCGAAAAATATAAGATCGACCCGAACCTGACGGTCGATCAAATTGAAAAGGTCGATTACGTCTGGAAGAACGGCCCCTTGCACGAGGCCGTTCCGGCGGAGTTGCGCGGCACCTTCGATGTCCTCATCGCCAGCCATGTCATCGAGCACCTTCCCGATCCGATCGGCTTCATGCAGTCCGCCGAGAAACTGCTGCATCCCGAACGCGGGCAGTTGGCGCTGGCGGTGCCGGATAAGCGCTGGTGCTTCGACTACCTGAAGCAGGTCAGCTCCACCGGCCAGTTCCTGACTGCTCATCGCATGGGCGCCCAGCGGCACAGCATGACCACGCGGTTCGATCATTCCGCCTATATCGCCTTCAATCATGGACTGCCGGCCTGGGGGCGGGAACGGCTGACCGGGCTGAAACTGGCCGATACGCTCGACCACGCCTACAGCGAGTTTCAGTCGTGGACAGACGATCCGAACGTGCCTTACGTGGACTGCCACGCATGGCACTTCACGCCATCCAGCTTCGCGCTGCTGATCCTGGAGGCGGCGGATGTGGGGCTGCTGGACTGGCGCGTGGAGTGGCTTCGCCCGAGGGCCGGCGTGGAATTCTTCACCCGCCTCGTGCGCGGCCGGCAAAAGTTCGCCAACCCCGCCGAGCGTGAAAACCGCCGCATGGAACTGCTGAAACAAATCCTGCTGGACCTGCGGGAGCAAACCGATTGGCTTGTCGATTCGGCCGAGCCAAAGCCGATCGTGGTGCATGGCGGATTTGATGATGAGGCTAAACAGAATCTGCAACAGATCGCGGAGACCGCCGCGGTGATCCGCACCGCGATGCGCCCGGGGCGGGCGATCTGGCACCAGATGCTGCCACTGCGCCGCACCGTCGCCAAACTGCGCGGCCGGGTCTGACTACCGCCGCCCGGTCGGAACCTGGTTGAACGGGATGCCCTTGTCCGCCCTGATGTCCGGCGGCAAGCCCAGCACCCGTTCCGCAATGATATTCCGCAGGATTTCATCCGATCCGCCGGCAATCCGCATTCCCGGGGATGACAACAGCGCGGACTGGAACATTGCATAGGCCTCGGCCAGATCGTCATCCATCACCAGCCCGGCCGCCCCCATCAAATCCAGGCCGTAGCTGGCGATATCCTGAAGCTTGGATGCATTGACCAGCTTGTGGATCGAATTTTCCGGCCCCGGAGTCTCGCCCTTCGACAGCGCCGTCATGGTGCGGAACCGGGTGAACTTCAGCCCCTGCGACCGAGCATGCCATTCGGCGATCCGTTCCCGCACCGCGGCGTTCTGGATCGCCGGCTTGCCGTCGATCCGCAGCCTGCGCGACAATTCCACCAGATCATCCACTTCCGGCCGCTGCACATCCCCCACAGCCAGCCGCTCGGTCATCAGCGTCGTCAGCGACACCCGCCAGCCCTGCCCCACCGCACCCAGGCGCTGGCTGTCCGGCACCCGCACATCGGTGAGAAACACCTCGTTGAAATGCCGCGCCCCGGACATCTGATGAATCGGACGAACCTCGATCCCCGGCGATTTCATATCCAGAAAGAAGAACGTCAGCCCCTCATGCTTCGGCACGTTCGGATCGGTGCGCACGACGATGATGCCGAAATCCCCCAGATGAGCGCCCGATGTCCAGATCTTCTGCCCGTTGATCACCCAGTCGCCGCCATCCCGCTCCGCCCTGGTGCGCAGCGCCGCCAGATCCGACCCGCCGGCCGGCTCGCTGAACAACTGGCACCACACTTCCTCACCGCGCAGAGCCGGCCGAACGTAACGATCCAAATAAACGTCCGTTGCATAGGCCATCATCGTCGGGATGCACATGCCAAGCCCGATTTCATATAGCCCGCGCGGCACAACGAACTCATTCTCCTCCTGATTCCAAATCACCTGAACGATCGGCGATGCCTCCCGCCCGCCGAACCGTTTCGGCCACGTCAGCCCCGCGAATCCCGCATCCGCCTTCTTCGCCTGCCATTTCTTGCACCGAACGACCGCGTCCGCATCCAGCCCGCCCTGCCGCAGCACCGGCCGCGCCCCAGCCCTGGGTTTCGCATTGGCGGTAAGGAACGCTCGCGCCTCGGCACGAAACGCGGCTTCCTCAGGCGTATCGTTGAAGTCCATGAGCTTCGTCCCTTTACGCCGCGTTGCGGGTTTCCAGCAGATCGACCAGCCGGTGCTTCCAGAACGGCGCCGAACCAATGCCCAGCGCCAGTTGTTTGGACCGGCGGTAGAACAAATGGCAATCCACCTCCCAGGTGAAGCCGATGCCGCCATGCGTCTGGATGTTTTCCTTCGATGCCAGCTCGAACGCCTCGGTCGCCGACACCCGCGCCGTCGCCGCCGCCAGCGGCAGATCGGTCGCATCCGCGCCCAACGCCCATGCGCCGTAATACGCATTGGACCGCGCCAGCTCCAACGCCACATACATGTCCGCCAGCTTGTGCTTGATCGCCTGGAAAGAGCCGATCGGCCGCCCGAATGCGTAACGGTCGAGCGCATAATCCCGCGCCATCGTCAGGCACGCATCGGCGCCGCCAACCTGTTCGAACGCAAACAGGATCGCCGCCCGGTCCAGCACGCGTTGCACCGAACCCCAGCCGCCGCCGAGTTTTTCAACCGGAGCCGCATCGAAATCCAAACGCGCATGGTTGCGCGCCGGATCGACAGTCTTCAAATTCCGCCGCCGCGCGCCGGCCAAATCCGACAGGAACAAACCCGGCTGCCCGGACTCGTCGCGCGCAACAACAACGCAAATCCCGGCGATGCCGCCATCCGCCACCGGCCACTTCGATCCCTTCAAATATCCCCCGACGGCGCGGGCATGAATCGCCCCCGGCTCCGGGTTGCCGCTGCCCTCGGACAGCGCGAAGCAGCCGATTGCCGATCCATCGGCCAGTTTCGGCAGCCATTCGCGGCGTTGCGCATCCGAACCGGCGGTCAGGATCGCCTCCGCCGCCAGATACGCACTGGACCCGAACGGCACCGGCGCCACAACGCGTCCGATTTCTTCAGCCAGCACGCATAGCCCTTCGTACCCGAGGCCCGCGCCGCCGAACGTTTCCGGTATCGCCGCCCCGATCCACCCCATCGCACCAATTTCACGCCACAGTTCGGCTGCGAACAACTCCTGGCCGTCCGCCGATCGGCGGACAACAGCGGAGGTGCATTGGTCAGACAGGAACCGCCGGGCCTGGTCGCGAAGCTGCTTCAGATCATCGGAAAAATCGAAGTTCATGGTGCTTGCTTCCCCCTTGCGGGCAGGTTGCCAGCACAGCGAACGCCTGTGAAGCGTCACACCGGAAGCAGCCGGCGATGCGGTTCCGGCGGCAGAACGACCTCGATCGCGTCTCCCGGCCGGACCACGCCGCCTTGCAGCACCACCGCCATGATCCCCGCCTTGCGGATCAGTCCGCCCTGCTCGTCCCGATCCAGCGTCGCCGCCATCAGTCCGGGCATGAAACGATCGAGTTGGATGCACGGATTGCGCAGCCCGGTCACCCGCACCCGGGCCGCATCGCCGATGCAAAGCACCGAATCCGCCGGCAGGCCGAGCAGATCCACGCCGCGCGTCAGGATGTTCTCGCCGATCTGGCCGGGACCGACGGCGAAGCCTTTGGTTTCGAGTTCCTCCAGCAGCTCCCGGTGCAGCAGATGCACCTGGCGCAAATTCGGCTGCGTGGGATCGCGGGCGACGCGCGACCGGTGCTGCACGGTGGTTCCGGCGTGCCCGTCGCCCTCCACGCCCAGCCCCGCCAGCAGGGTGATCCACATCCCCGGCAGCTTGCTGAAGTGATGGCCTCTCCGCTGACTGACCGCTTCGACGATGCCTCGCATGACCGAACCTCACCGCCAAGTGACCGCGCAATCGCTTATGCCACCCGGGCAGTGAACCGCTCAACAGCCCGGCGCCACGCGACACCGCATTGTGCCGCCATCGGCGTCACCCACCGGGACGCCCTTCGGCATAAGGAGAGTTTCGCCATGTCCCATCACCCCCGTTTCAAGCGGTTCGCGGTTCTCGCATCGGCCGCCATGCTGCTGTTTGCCGGCGCCGCGGCGGCCCAGCCGGTCGCCGTGTTCGACGACGCGCCGACGATCGAGCAACTTCGCAGCATCATGATCCCGGAATCGCACCCCGGGACAAGCCGCTCGATCGTGCTGCAGATGCCGGATGCGGCAACCGCGCCGGCGGCGGTGCAGCAGGCATCCACCGATCCTGCTCCGGCACCGCGGACCCGGGCGCGGGCCAGACGGGCGCCGGTGGTCGAGGCCGCCGCCCGCCCGCAAGCCCCGCAGGCGATCGCCTTCCACGTCAATTTCGGCTTCAACTCCGCGGTGCTGCCGGTCTCGGCGCATGAGATGATCGACCTGATCGCCCAGTTGATGAAGGAAACGGCGTCCATCAAGGTGCGCGTGGAGGGTCACACCGACGCCGCCGGCTCCGCCGCCTATAACGTGTCCCTGTCGGAGAGGCGGGCCCTGTCCGTTGGCGAATACCTCGTGCAGCAGGGCATCGATCCGTCGCGGCTGGAGGTCGTGGGCAAGGGGATGGCCGAACCGCTCACCGCCAACCGGTACGATGCCGCCAACCGGCGCGTGCAGTTCGCGCGGATCGACTGAACCATGGATCCCCGCATCAGGCTCATCTCCGCCGCCGCGGCCGTGCTGATCGTCTGCCGCGCGGCGGACCGGAGTGAGGCGACGGTGGTCCGCGACGGCCCGGGCGCAACGGGCAATCCGGCGGTCCAGACAGGCGGCCACCGCGTGCGAGACAACCCGGCGTCGATCATTCAGTTCACCATTATCGGTGGTTGGAATTCCCAATCTCCGTGGTTCTCGCCCTGCTCCATCTGGCCCTGGAGCGCGTTCAACCCGTTCTGGCAGAGCCGTGCGCGGCCGATCCTTATCCTGCCCTCGCGGCGCGGCGGTCCGTTCCTGCCGATCGCGCCGAGGGTGCCGTAACTTTTGAACGGCCGCCGGACAAACAGGTCTTGCCGCGCCGATGGTTGCAGCCCGAAACAGACCATTCGGCGTCAGGTAAAGTCGGCATGCTCAGCAAGCGAATCGGCGCGGCAGCCCGGGTTGCGCTCATGCTGTTGGGCGGGATCGCTGTTGCGCTGGTGTCGGCCGAGCCGCCCTTTCCGCTCGCCGCGGCTGAGCGCCTGTTCGACGCTGCCGCGTTCCGGTACTTGGGGCCGCTCGGGCCGGCAGACCCGAACGTCGTCGTGGTGGGGATTACCGAGGAAACGCTGGCGGGACTGCCCTATCGCTCCCCCATCGACCGCGCTTTCCTGGCGGGGCTGATCGACACCCTCGCAAGCAAAGGCGTCGCCGCCATCGGGCTGGATATCCTGCTCGATCGGCCGACGGAGCCGGCGAAGGACGCGGCGCTGCGCCGCGCGCTGGTGCGGCGGGACATCCCTCTTGTCGCGATCACTGCCGGCCCGGAAACGGCGATGCCGGCCGATGCGCGGCGTTTTCTCGCCGCGTTTCTGGATGGGGTGCTGACGGGCGACGCCAACCTCGCGCGGGACCGGTTCGACGATGTGGTGCGCGACCACGTGCCGGTGCATCCGGTGACCGGACGGCCGAGCTTTCCCGCCGCCATCGCCAGCGCCCTCGGCGCCCCGGTGCCGGCGGAACGCTTCCCGATCGAATGGCGGCGCACCGCGCGCGGGCCGAATGTGCCGATCTATCCGGCGGAGTCCATCGCGCTGCTGCCGCCGGGCTGGCTGAAAGGCAAGGTCGCGTTGATCGGCAGCCTGGTCAGCGGCAGCGATGAGCATCGCACGATCGCCTCCACCTTCGGCCAGCCCGGATTCGGGGTGGAGATTCACGCGCAGGTCGTTTCGCAACTGCTGAACCGTCGCGCCGAACCGGAAGCTTCGATACCCTGGCCGTTGATTCTGGGCACGGCAGGACTGGCGATCGCCGGCATTACGCTGGGGCTTGTCGTGACCGGCTATCTGTTTCCGGTCGCGCTCGCCGGGGTCGGCATCCTGTTCGTGGCGGGGGTCCTGGCGGCATACGCATACACGGGCGTGGTGGTTCCGGTCGCCGCGCCGCTGCTGGCGCTGATCATCACGGGGGGCGCCGCCCGCGCCTGGCGCAGCGCGAGCGAGCAGCGCGACCGCCGGGCGCTGCGGGCCTTGTTCTCCCGCTTCGTCAGCGAACCCGTGGTCAACGAGATCATGAAGGACCGCGACCTGTTCATGGCGGGCGGCCGCCCTGTGCCTCTGGAGCTGACCGCGACAGTACTCTACGCCGATGTGGCCGGCTTCACCACGATCTGCGAGGGGATGCAGCCGGGGCCGCTGATTGCGTGGCTGGACCGCTATATCGACACCATGGCGGCGCTGATCATGGCGCATGACGGCGTGCTGCTGCGCTTCATCGGCGACGGCATCCTGGCGGTGTTCGGCGTGCCGGTGCCGCGGCTGGATGAAGCCGCCATCACCGCGGACGCGCAAAACGCCGCGCGCTGCGCCCTGGCGATGGAATCCGCCATGCAGCGCCTGAACGATTCATGGGCCGCCGAGGGCCAGCCGGTGGGCGGCCTGCGCGTCGGCCTGCACACCGGCCCGATGGTCGCCGGCAGCCTGGGCAAGGGAGCGCGCATGGAGTTCTGCCTTCTCGGCGACACGGCGAATGTCGGTGCCCGGCTGGAACAGCTTGGCAAGGAGTATGCCGAACCCGGACCGCGGTACTGCACGATCGTGGTGGGCGAGCCGACATGGGCACGCCTGGGCGGGCTGTGCCCGGGCGTCCGCATCGGCGATGTGATGCTGCGCGGCCGGCATACCGCGATGGCGGCCTATCGCATCGATTCCGCTGCGGCCCGGCGTGCCGGTGCCGCTACAGATCCGCTTGCGACAGGCCTTCCAGCGCCGCCTTGTCGCGGATCGTTATAATACCGTTATTGACTTCCAGATACCCCGCGCGGCTCCAATCGACGATGTATTTGTTAGTGCTTTCGCGCGAAATACCGATCAGATTGCCGATTTGCTGTTGCGACAGCTTGATGTCGATACGGAGACAGGACGCTTCCTGCTTGCCGAAGGTGGCCGCCAGCCGCAGCAGCCCGCGCGCAACCCGCGACGGAGCGTCGCGCAGCAACGCATCCTCCAGCGCTTCGCTGGTCTGGCGCAGCCGCTGACACAGCACCGCGATCAGCCGCGTGGGAATCTCCGGGCTGGCGGTCAGGAACGGCATCAGCCGGGAGCGCTCCAGCACCAGCAGTTCGGTGTCTTCCAGCGCGACGGCATCGCCGGAGCGGGGCTGGCCATCCAGGACGGCGATTTCGCCGAACAGGCCGCCGCGATCGATCATGTTCAGCACCAGTTCCTTGCCGTCGGCCGAATAGGTGCAGATTTTCACGCGGCCTTGGACGACCGCCATCATGCTGAGGCCCGGGTCGCCCTTTTGGAAGATCGTTGCATTCGCCCGATGGCGGGCCAGCGTCGCGGTCGCGGCCAGGCGGGACAATTCCTCCGGCCGGAGGTAACGGAGCAGGAAATGGCCGGCCAGGATATCCTCCCGGCTGATCGGAACATTCGCCATCCCTCATCCTCCGGCGTGGATGGTGACGGCAAGAACCGGACAAGGCGAGTCGCTTCCGCGCGACGGTGCCGCACCACAAGCGATCGTGAAGCAAAACGACGCTATTCTTGCAACGAGCAGCCGCCACTGTCGGCCAGATCACAGTAGAGTCACGGCTGTAATGGCATGCTCCGTGCGTGAGGCAGTGCCCTCGCACAGGAGCTCGCGGGAATGTCGAACATGGTTTTGGCCGCCAGCCTGGTGATTGTCCGCGTGCCGCCGATCGGCCGCGGGATTGAGATGGTTGCTTCGGCGGTAGCGGAACCCCGGACATGATGCAACCGGCCCGCAAGTCCCGCCTTTTCAGGCGTCCCGCCGCGGCGGTGCTGGCGCTGCTGACCGGTCTCGCCGCCTGTCAAACCAGGCCGCAGATGGCATACGACGCCGCCAACCCGCGCACCGCGGCGGTTCGTAACATCGGCAACTTCAATGAGGCGCTGCGCTGCATGGACGACATGTTCATCGCCCAGGGCAAGCAGGACATCTACATCACCACCGCCGGCATCCCCGACGCCACCGGGCTGATCGCGACCGGCACCAAGGAGATGTTCATCACCGCTGTCTCCCGCATGTCCGCCAAGAGCAACGCCTTCCATTTCGTCGATTACGACCCGACGCAGCTCGACGTGCAGGTACTGTCCGAGATGGTCGGCCTGCACAAGGAATTCGTCGCGCCGAACTACTATGTGCGCGGCGCGATCACTCAGCTTGACAGCAACGTCCTGCAATCGTCTGCAAGTGGCGGCGTGTCGATCCCCGGCATGGATGCGGCGATCAACGGCTACCAGGTGGTTTCGGTCGTATCAATCGACCTGAACGTGGGCAAGCTGATCACCCGCCAGATCATGCCGGGGATTTCGGCCAGCAACTCGATCGCCGTGGTGCAGTCCGGCAAAGGCGCCGATGTCGGCGGGTTCATCGGCAAGGCCGGCCTGTCGCTCAGCGTTTCGCTCGACAAGTCGGAGGGCTTCCACCAGGCGGTGCGCAACCTGATCGAGCTGTCCACCATCGAAGTGCTCGGCAAGTTAACCCGCGTGCCCTACTGGCAATGCCTGAGCATCGAGTCGACCAATCCGAATTTCCGCAACGAAGCGCGCGGCTGGTACGACACCATGACCGAGTCCGATACCAACCGGTTCGTCAGCACGGCGCTGACACGCGCGGGCTACCTGCAAGGCTCCGCGGGCACGCCGGGGCCGGAGCTGTCCGAGGCCATCGCCCGCTACCAGGCGGAAAACGATCTGGTGCCGAACGGGCGGGTGGACTTCGATCTGTACTATCGCCTGCTGGCGACCGACGCCCGCCACCCGGCGGCGAAGCCGGTGGTTGCCACGGCCGCCGTGCACGAAGGCGGCACTGCCGCACCGCCGCCGGCCGCGCCTCCGGGCCTGGTTGTCAGCAGCCCGCGCGGCCCGAAGCCCACCTATCGCGTCGGAGAAACGATGGCGATTTCCGTGCAACCGGCTAGGGATGAGTATGTCTACTGCTTCTACCAGGACGCCGCGGGAACGGTCGCGCGCATTTTCCCCAACCGCTTCCAGCCCGATGCGTTCCTGCGCGCCGGCCAGCAGGTCGAAGTCCCTCCGGCGGGAGAGAAATCCTTTACCCTCCGGTTCGACAATCCCGGCGGGTCCGAGGCGGTCGCCTGTCTCGGCTCCGACACGGAAATCGGCCTGCGCCTGGCCGATCGGCTGAAGGCGCAAGATCTTGAACCGTTGCCGGTCAGCGGACTGGACGACGTCGCCGCGCAATTCCGCGCGGTTCCCGGCGCGCAGGTCGCTGACGCCAGGCTGGCCGTGGAGGTTATCAGATGATCTCCTTAAACCGATCCGCGTTGAGCCTGGGATATTGGCACGGTGGCCACCACCGTCATGGCGGGCGAAGGCCCGCCATCCACGCCTGTGTTTACGCAGGGGAAGGCGTGGACGCCGACCTTCGCCGGCATGACGAGGCGGCACGGCTGGAGAGCCGGTCCCATGGCGCGCCGGCAATATATGTATATGCCCGCGCCGTGATGTTCCTATGGCTGCTGCTGGCAACGCACGTCGCATTCGCGGATGAACAGCGGATCGCCCTGGTCATCGGCGTCGGCGGCTACCAGAACGCGCCGCACCTTGCCAACCCGGTCAACGATGCCCGCGCCATCGGCGACAGCCTGCGGCGCCTGAAGTTCGAGGTCACGGAGCTGTACGATCCGGACTTCCGCGCGCTGAACAGCGGCATCCGGGCGTTCGGCATCCGGGCTGCAACCGCCGATGTGGCGGTGGTGTACTACGCCGGCCACGGCGTGCAGGTGGACAAGGAGAACTATCTGATCCCGGCCGACGCCAAACTCGAACGCGAGCGCGACCTGCTCTATGAGGCCATGCCGCTCGATCGCCTGCTCGGCGAGGTGTCCCAGGCCAGCCGCATCGGCATCGTCCTGCTCGATAGCTGCCGCAACAATCCGTTCATCGAGCGGGTCGCGCGGTCGATGTACGTCGCCGGGCGGGCGGTGGCGACCACACCGGGGTTGGCGCGGGTGGACAACGTGCCGCGCAACACGATGGTGGTGATGGCGGCCAAGGCCGATCAGATCGCGGAGGACGGGCAGGAGCATAGCCCGTTTGCCGCTGCGCTGCTGGCGCATTTCCAGATCCCCGGGCTGGAGCTCAGCCTGTTCTTCCGCAGCGTGCGCGATACCGTGTTGCGCGCCACCAACAACCGGCAGGAACCGTACGTCTTCAGCTCGCTGGGGGCTGAACCGTTCTACTTCTTCCCGCGCCCGCCCAACCGGCCGCCGGTGATCGCCGCGATCACGCCGCTTGAGGTGACGGAGGTTTCAGGCCCGACGGCGCTGGCCCTGCCGGAGCCGACGGACCCGGACCAGGATCCGTTGACCATCCGCATCATCGGCCTGCCGCGGTTCGGGGAGGTGCGGTTCGACGGTCACACGGTGTCGCTCAATACCGTGGTGTCGGCCGAGAAGCTCAAGACCGCGGTGTACAAGCCCGACGGCAAGAGCATCGGTTCGGCCGGCACGCTGGATATGCTGATCGAGGATGGCCGCGGCGGCAGCGTGACCGCGAGCCTGCCGATAACGGTGCGGTCCTCGCATCATCCGCCGGTGCTGTCCGGCCCGGACCATGTGCAGGTTGCCCAGCAGGTGTTGGGCATCCCGGTGCCGGTCAGCCCGGACGGCGACCCGTTGACCGTCACCATCACCGCGCTGCCGCGCGGCACCGTCCGCAGCGGCGCCACGATCGTGCGTGCGGGCGACCACGTGACGCCGCAGGAACTGTCGAAGCTGACATTCTGGCCGGAGGCGGGGTTCGTCGGTTCGGCGGGCAGCCTGCGCTACACCGTTGACAACGGCCATGGCGGTTCGGCCGACGGTTCGCTCGACGTCGAGGTTGGAGCGGCGTCCGGCATCAGCGACCCGGGACCGGAGGTGGCGATGTGGCAAACCATTCGCGACAGCACCGACCCGGCGGAGTTCGATTTGTTCCTGCGTCTGTTCCCGGCCTCGCGTTATGCCGGGGAAGCCAGGCACCGGCATATGGAACTGGCCGACGCCGGCAAAGCGCATGCGGCCGCCAAAGCCGAGCCGGCCGGTATGGCCAAGGCGGAGCCGATCGGCATCCAGGCCGCAGCCGCGCCGAAACCCGATGCGGGAGCAGGCAAGCCCGCGGCGCCGCTTCCGGCCGAAGACCCGGCGGCGGCGCAAGGGCGGATCGTCACGGCGGCCAACGTCCCGCCCATCGGCGCAATCGCGACCCCGCCGCGGGGGAATGGCGGAGATGGCAGCCGGTTCCAGGATTGCCCGAATTGTCCTCGGATGGTCCGCATTCCGGCGGGCAGCTTCACGATGGGACTCGGCGCGCATGATCCGGAGTCGCTTCCGGCCCATCACGTGGAGGTCCGGGCCTTTGCCATTGGTCTTACCCCGGTGACCGTGGCGGAGTGGAAAGCCTGCATGGCGGCCAGGGCCTGCAATTTCCTGCCGCGCATGCGGGTGGCGGAGGATCGCATCCCCGTCCACAACCTGAGCTGGGAGGATGTCGGCCAGTATATGGCGTGGCTGTCCGCCACCAGCGGGCATCCCTACCGGCTGCCGAGCGAGGCGGAGTGGGAATACGCGGCGCGGGGCGGAACGGCGACGCGCTATTGGTGGGGCGAGTCGGTCGGGATGTCCCTGGCGAACTGCACCGATTGCGGCGGGACCCAGGATCCCTATGCGCCGCTGCCGGTCGATGCTCTGTCGCCCAATCCGTTCGGGCTGTACGACATGCTCGGCGGCGTTGCGCAATGGACCGCGGATTGCTGGTTCCCGAACTATCGCGGCGCGCCGCCCGACGCGACGCCGAGGGAGGGTAAGACCTGCGACAAACGGGTGCTTCGCGGCGGTTCGTTCCGGTCACCTCATGACGAGATCACGGTGACGTACCGGGGCAATTACGACGCGTCGGTGCGCTATATCGTCAACGGCTTCCGGGTGGCGCGGGATCTGGAGTAGGTGCGTTGCACGCGCCGGCGGCGGGATAGGCGGGATAGGCTGGATCGGCCCATGGCCCCGGGCCGATCGGACAGGTTATACGATCGACGTTCGTGTAATTTGCTATTAACGGCTTGACATCGATATTATAATCCGTCATCCGCGACCTCGGCGAAACGCAAGCCGGCGGCGACCTCATTTCTGACTCAAGGGACAGGCCGAATGGCCATCGGTATTCGCGGCTCCCGAGCCGTCCGTGCCTGGTTCGGGGGCATGTTGCGCGGGCGAAAGTCATCGGCGGCGGCCGCCCTGCCACAGGCTGTTTCATCCAACCCTGCAAGAGCGTGAGTCCCGTGATTCGATCCGGTTACCGACGTGCGTAAAGTGGCCGATGACAAAGCCGAGTCCCTGCTTGGGACTGTCACGATCGACCTCAGGTCGATGCCGCGGGTCCTCGGCCGGCTGACGGCTCTGGCGCTCCGCTATCCTGCTCGCTCCGCCGGCGCCGTCGCCTGCGCGCTGGGCGCGACGGTCTTTACTTTGGCGACGCCGCGTTTGCTCGGGGCGGCGATCGACCAGGCGCATGAACTGCTGAGCAACGCCGCGGCGAACCCGGATGCTGCGCGAGCGGGGCTGGTGCAGACCGCCGGGCTGCTGGTTGTCGTCAGCGCCGCGCGCGGCTTGCTGACCGGTTTGCAGGGCTTCCTGGGCGAAACGATCGCGCAGCGCGTCGGCTACGACCTGCGCCTGGCGTTCTTCGAAAAGCTTCAGCGGCTCAGTTTCTCGTTCCACGATGCGGTCCATTCCGGGGAACTCATCACCCGCGGGATGCTCGATCTCGAAGGCGTGCGGGCGTTTCTGGAATTCGGGCTGCTGCGGCTGATCGCGCTGGTCATGCTGATCAGCTTCGGCGCATGGCATGTGATCCGCGCCGACGGGCCGACCGGACTGGTGGCGCTGAGCTTCGTTCCTTTCGTTACGGTTTCAGCCGCGCAAATGGGCGCGTTGCTGCGGCTCAGTTGGATGCAACTGCAACTCGCGATGGCGCAGATCACGCGGACCATGGAAGAAAACCTCCAGGGTGTCCGCGTGGTTCGGGCGTTTGCTTCTCATGCCTTCGAAATGGCGAAGTTCGACAACTGGTCCGATCTCGCGTTGGGTATATCCGACCGGCGGATAACGGTGCGCATGGGCACCAACGCCTTTATGAATCTGGCCTACTATTCGGCGATGGGGCTCGTGCTTTGGATTGGCGGCCATCGCGTCGCCGCAGGTCACCTGTCGGTTGGCGGCCTGGCCGAGGTGCTGACGTTCATGACCGTCCTGCAGCAACCGGTCCGCCTGATCGGCATGATCGTCAATTCCAGCGCCCGGGCAACGACATCGGGGGGCCGGCTGTTCGAGGTCCTGGATATGCCGCCGGCGATCGCTGACGCGCCGGACGCCAGGGACCTGGTGATCAGCGAAGGCCGGCTGCGGTTCGAGCATGTCGGCTTCAGCTACAAGCCTGGCGGCGATGCGGCGCTGACCGATGTTTCGTTCGAAGTCCGGGCTGGCAGGACATTGGGCATCGTCGGGCCGCCGGGCAGCGGGAAATCCACCATCGCGCACCTGATTCCGCGATTCTACGATGCGGACCGCGGCACGATCTCGATCGACGGCCAGGATATCCGCACGCTTACGCTGGCCTCGCTGCGGCGCGTTGTTGCGGTGATGCAGCAGGACATCTTCCTCTTCGACGCCTCGGTGCATGACAATGTCAGCTACGCCGATCCGCTGGCGGACACGGACCGGGTTGTCGAGGCGGCAACGATCTCGCAGATTCACAGCCATGTCGAGGCGCTGCCCGAGGCATACCGCACCTATGTCGGCGAACGTGGCGTCGCGCTGTCAGGCGGACAGCGGCAGCGGCTGTCCATCGCCCGCGGCCTCGTGCCCGATGCCCGCATCATCGTCTTCGACGACTCGACGGCGGCGATCGACGCAACGACCGAAACCCTGGTCCGGGAGGGCCTGAAAAGCGCGGTGCAATCCAAGGCTACGATCATCATCGCCCACAGACTCAGTTCGTTGCGCCACGCTGATGAGATTATCGTGCTGGACGAGGGACGCATCGCCGAACAGGGCACTCACGAGTCGCTGCTGCAAGCGGGGGGCGGCTATGCCAAGCTCTGGAAGCTTCAAAGCCTTGGCGCTTCCGCGGCGGCAAGCCGCAAACCCGAGCCTGAGTTCCAGAAATGAGTCATTCAGCGGGTTTCGCGGGCGGCGTCCATGGCCATCACGCTACCGAATACGGTGAGGAAGACTTCGCGCCGATCGATCCGCGGGTGCTGCGCCGTTTCTTCGCCTACGTCGTCCCTTATCGGGCACGCCTGGTCGTTTCCCTGATTGCCGTCGGATTGTTCGTCATCACGCAGGTCGCGGTGCCGCTGACCATCCGGTCCGCGGTTGACAGCGCGGTCGGACGTTCATCCGAGCCGCTGCCGTTCGTACTGACCTTGTTCGGCGGCGCGGTGCTGCTCAACGCGGCATTTCATTTTATCCAGGAGTGGGTAACCGCAAGGCTTGCGCAACGCGTCATCTTTGATCTCCGCCGGGCGATGTTCGCGCATTTGCAGGACGTCTCGCTGTCGTTTCTTGATCAGACCCAGGTCGGGCGGCTGATGTCGCGGCTACAGGGCGACGTCAACGCTTTGCAGGAGTTCGTCGAGCAATCCGTATCGGCGATCGGGGATTTATTCCTGCTGATTGGGATTATTGTGATTCTGTTATCGATGAACTGGCGCCTTGGTCTGCTGACCTTGTCGGTGCTGCCGGTGCTCGTGGCCATTCGAACGGTGTGGCTGCCCTGGGCACGACGGAAGTTCTGGCGTGCGCGCAACGCGTCCTCTGCCGTCAACGCCGCGCTGGCGGAAAATATCAACGGCATTCGCACCGTCCAGGAAAGCCGGCGCGAGGAGCTCAACTTCACCCGCTACGAGGTCAAGGCGAACGAAAATCTCCAGGCGCAGATAGGCTCGGCGTTTGCATCGCAGCTTATGGTGCCGACAGTCGATGTCCTGACCGGGGTCGCGATGGCTATCGTCGTGCTGGTTGGGGGGAATGCAGTGCTGTCCGGCACCCTGGGCGTCGGCTCCATGGTGGCGTTCATCTTTTATGTGCAACGCTTCTTCGATCCGATCCGCACGCTGTCGATGCAGTATACTGTGCTGCAGCGAGCGGTCAGCGCCGGGCACCGGATATTCGAGGTGCTGGACGTTCCGATCAGCATCGAGGACAAACCGGACGCGATCATATTGCACGACATCGTGCCATCGGTGGAGTTCCGGCATGTGACCTTCGGCTTCCGCCCCGGACAGGCCGTCCTGAAGGATATCAACCTGCGGATCGATCCGTATCAAACCGTGGCGCTGGTCGGCGCGACCGGTTCCGGGAAAACCACCATCACGGCCCTGGCGCGGCGCTTCTACGACGTGTTGGAGGGCAGCGTTCTGGTCGGAGGCCACGACGTCCGCAATGTGACCCTCGACTCGTTGGGACAGTCCATCGCCATGGTGCTCCAGGAGCCTTTCCTTTTTACCGGCACGATCCTGGAGAATATCCGTTACCATACCACCGCGACACGGGATGACGTGATCGCCGCGGCGAAGGCGGTCAGCGCGCACGGCTTCATCGTTCGCCAGCCGGATGGATATGACACGCAGCTAGGCCAGCGCGGGCGCAATCTGTCCATCGGGCAAAGGCAATTGATCAGCTTCGCCCGCGCCCTGGTCGCCAATCCAAGGATATTGATCCTGGACGAGGCGACCGCCAACATCGACAGCTTTACCGAACAGGCGATCCAGAATGCCATGAAGGTGCTGCTGAAGGGCCGGACGAGCATCGTCATCGCCCACCGATTGGCGACGATTCGGGACGCGGACCGCATCATCGTTCTGCACCAGGGTCGCATCGTCGAACAGGGGACCCACGACGAACTGCTGCAACGCCGCGGTTTGTACCGGCAGCTTCATGCCAGTGCTGCCGGATCGTTCGACGATCTGCCGCTGGACGCGCAGGCCGGGGCGGGCTGAGGAACGAAACCCTCCGCCGGGTTTTAATGCGAGTCCGCGACCTTGTTCTCGGTCCCGACGACATGGATCGTGATCTTCTTCGACATCAGCGGCGGATCGTGCGGGACATGGTCGGCGTCGCCCATCAGGATCTGCAGAGTGTGAGTTCCCGGCGGCAGGTCGATGACGGTTTCCGTCTGGCCATTGCCGAAGTGCAGATGATTCTTGTCGTTCGGTATCGGCTGATCCAGCGGCGGCAAGGCCGTATCGATCAGCAAATGATGATGCCCGGTGTTCGGCTTGTTGGTTCCCGCCGGCGCCACGCCGAAGTTGCGCGTGCCGAACCAAACCCGGATGTGAGTCGTGCGCACCGTTTCGTTATCGTTCGGCCAGCCGATATAGACATACGCGTCCGCCGGGGCCGGCGTCCGCTTGAAGCCGCCCTCCGGCGCGGCGTGATCATGCGCCGCATCCGGTGCGGCTGGGGGAGCCTGCGCGAAGGCCGGGGCGGCGACCGCGGCAAAGGCCAGCGCGCCCGCCAGAAGTGTCAGTCGTCTTGAACCATCCATGGGAATCTCCTTCAGGGCGGGACGATGATCGTTATTTTCTTTGAATACACCGGCGGATTGTGCGGCACGTGCACATCGTCGGCGAACAGCAATTGGATCGTGTGCTTCCCGGGCGGCAGTTCCAGCCGCGCCTCGGTCTGGCCCTTGCCGAAATGAATATGATACTTGTCGTTGGGAATTTCCTGATCCAGCGGCGGCAGGTCGGTATCCACCAGCACATGGTGATGACCGGTGTTCGCCTTCTCGATCCCGGCGGGCGCGACACCGGCGCCGCTCAGACCCATGCGGAGCCAGAATTTTCCGCCCGGGATCACCTGCCCGTCCTGCGGCCAAATAATGTAAACCTTCGCATCCGGGGCAATCGGCTTTGGATCCGCATAGGCGGCGGCACCGATTGCCGACAGGACGGCGAGCACGCCAACCAACAGGCGCTTCTTCTTCATGTCCGTTTCCTTTGATCGCCCCGATGCAAACGAAAATCCAGATTATCGCATTTGCGGCTCATTGCGGGTTCCCTGCGTTATCTTCCGGGTGAAACTTTACGTTATCCCGGCCGGCAGGGCCGCGCTGTGAACGGTTCCACATCGCGATGCCGCGGGTTTCGCTATGCTGCCCGGCGATGGAAAAGGGGCTTTGATCATGCTTCACCTGTCGGATTGCCTTGGCCGGGCCGTGTTGTGCGCAGGTCTGGCTGTCGCGTCGCTCGGCTTCGGCCCTGCCCTGGCGGAGGACGCCGTGCTGCTCGCCTCCACCGTCCCCGGCTACGTCCCCGGCATGGTCGTCTCCTCCGCCGATCGGCTGAGCGTGCCGGAGGGCGCGAGCGCCACGTTGCTGTTTCAGTCGGGCGAAACGTTGCGCCTGCGCGGCCCGTTCGAAGGCGCGCTGGGGCAGCAGCAGCCGGCGGCGGCGGCAACGGGCGGCGCCGCGGTGCTTGCCGACATCTTCCGCATGCACGGCGTGGACGCGGCGGTCATCGGGGGCACGCGTTCGACCGGTCCGGCGCAGCCGGGGCCCGCATTGGACGATGTCCAGGTCGATCCGGAACGTTCCGGAACCTACTGCGTCGAGCCTTCGACATCGGTGTGGATCATGCGTCCGGCCGGTGAGACAGGCAGATATGCGCTGCGGCGCAAGGGCAGCAGCCGGGCATTGGCCTGGCCGTCCGGGGCGCAGCGGATCGAATGGCCGGGCGACGTGCCGATCGACGACGGCAGCCAGTTCGAGATCGCCTCGGGCGGTGCGGCGCGGACAACAGTGACGTTCCGCAGCCTGCCGCCGGCCGCTGCCGGCGGACCCGGGCGGATCGCCACCGGGCTGGTGCTCGGATGCCACGATCAATTTGATGACGAACTGAGACGGTTCAGCCGGAGCGTTGCCGGACCGGAGCTTTGGATCACCACCGGCCGGGGACGGCGGCCGGTCTACCACCCGGGCGAAGCGATCGAGGTTACGGTGATGGCGAGCATGGACGGATATCTTTATTGCGTCGGAACGACCGAGGATGGCAGCGCCCGGCCGATCTTCCCGGCCGGAGCGGTGGACGGGGCGCAACTGCGCGGTTCGGCGCCGCTGTCGATCCCGGGGCGACGGCAGCCGAACGGACTGACCGCCTCGACCGCGACGCAGCAGATCCGCTGCTGGCTGGCTGACAGGGACATCACGCCGGAACTGCCGCATGCGTTGCTTGGCTCGCCCGGGGCGCGGCTGCCCGACCAGCTCGCGAGCGACCTGGATGGTCTGTTCGGCCGTATCGGCGGCACAAGGATCGAGGCGGACCAACTGACGGTGAAGACGGAGTGAGATCGGACCGCGCCGGGAGTGTCGGCCCGGTTCCGCCGGTTGATGCTTAATTTGACAGAGTCAAACTACTTGGCATGATTCTTGTCTAACTCGGCGCTTCCCTGCGCTGCATGCGGAACCGAGACGCGATGGCTCCTCGGCGGCGTTCGTGTCGTTGATTGATCCGTGCA